>Ga0066710_100000350_pt1 | contig 26476 bp, 25 predicted proteins | sample GraSoiAngelo_159_FD_79666 | JGI IMG/M metagenome (GOLD analysis project Ga0066710, IMG submission 79666) | Grasslands soil microbial communities from the Angelo Coastal Reserve, California, USA - 14_1009_16_40cm | ecosystem: Environmental > Terrestrial > Soil > Grasslands | place: USA... | reverse complement strand
GCATGACCAAGCTGATCCGTGCCGCCGGGCTGCGTTGGCCGGTCGAGGAGGACTTCGAGTTCGGCAAGGACCAGTTCGGTCTCGACCAGTGCCAGGCTCGGCTGTACACCGCGATCCGGCGGCACACGGTGCTGGTCATGGCCGCCCTGGCCATCTGCGCAGTCGCCGCCGCGCAGCTGCGAGATCGCACCGATACCCAGGCGCCACCACCCACCACCCCGGACCAGGCGCCGCCACCCGACCCCGGCCTGATCCCCCTGACCGTCCCCGAAACCAAACGGCTTCTGGCCGCTGCACTGGACCAGCCGAAACCGCCCGGCCACATCCACCACTGGATGACCTGGCGCCGCCGTCACCAAGCACGCTCACGCTGGTTCCACCAACGCACTCGGCTTGGCCGCGAGTACGCCGTGGTCAAATAGCGATTGGCGGCTGCCTTACTAGGGCGCATACATCGACAAGCTGATTACCAGAACATTGACGCGGCGAGACCGCGGTCACGGAACTACGAACTGGCACCCTGCACGCCTCCCGATCGCGCAGGCCGAGGCGCCCGGCTGTCCAAGGCCTTGTCGAGGTTTCGTCAACGTTCCCGTCAATGAATGTGTCCTAACCTGCTGGCGCCAATACCTGGCGAGTGCGGTTCCACGCGGGGAACGCCGAGAGATCAGGAAGGAATCGGATGCAAATGCGCAATCAGCGCCTATTCGGGAGCTGGCGCCTACGACTACCGCCGCGCCTCTGGAGGATCGCTGTCCGGGCCGGCGTCGCAGTAGTCATCGCCGTCGTCGGTCTGGTCGTAACGCCTGCGACGCCGGCGCACGCGAGCTGGTACCAGTGCGTCAAGACCGAGTTCTGCATGTGGTCGGACATCAACGACTCGGGCGCCTTCTATGCTGCGGTCAACAGCGACGCCAACCTCACCCGGTGGTCGATCTCGACCACTTACTGCCGGCAGGGCACATGGAACGACTGTGCGTCCTCCGCGTACAACTACGGTACAAGCGGCATGGGCGTGTTCATGTACCAGGACATCAACTACGGCGGCGGAGACTTTTGCCTACCAAATTATACGGGCCTCGACAATTTCACGGTCGTCACCTTCAACAATAGTTGGGTCGGCCTGAACGACAACGTCAGCTCGCTCCGGTGGTCATGGTCTTGTTAGCCGGCTCCGTCGGCTGTCGACGTGCCGTTGGCGCCGTCGTTCGCCGGGTCTTCGTCATCATTTTCCTGGCGGTCGCCGGGGTCGGTTGTGCTGCTCAACCGACCCCGCGACCGTCAGACAGGCCGTCCGGCGCGCAAACCCCGACCGGCAGCACCGACTCACCGGCAGCACTGGTTCAGGCAGCGGACGGGGTGCTCGTCCCGGACGTCAATGTGCTCCGCGGACAGTGGACCCTGTTCCGCGCGCAGCAGCTGCTCGTCGCGCAGTGCATGCGCGATGACGGCGAAACCTACCTCATCACCGATCCGGGACCGGAGCCCGGGACGAACACGAGCACCGCGGAGTCGTTGGGCACCGGCACCCACCTGACGTACGGCCTACAGGCATCACCGCTCACGTCGGCACAGGACGCCTACGTGAGACAACTCAGGGAGCCGGCACGGACCAGGTACGACCAGGCACTGGGTGGTCCGGCGAACGAGCAGGCATCCGTCACCTTGCCGAGCGGACTGGTCATCAGCTACCGCGAGGGCGGCTGCCTCGGTCAGGCACGTTCGCGACTGTTCGGCAGCGTGCAGAACGCGGTGCTCGACTCTGTGCTGCCGCAGGATGTCGACAAGCGTTTCGGGAAGTCGTTGACGCAGTCGGCCCGGTACAAAGCCGCCCTGGCCGACTGGCGAGCCTGCATGGCCCGCGCCGGCTACACCTATGTGGACCCGACCGATGCCATCAACCAGATCCGGTTGCTCCTGGACGGGGGCACGAATCCGCAACACGTGGGTGCTCTCGAACAAGCTATGGCAGATGTCGATGCGGTGTGCGATCACCCGTCGCGACTGCGGCAGGTACGCGCGCAGGAGTTGGACGCGTTCCTTCGCGGATTGCCGTTGCCACAGCTCGTCTCACTGGCGGATGTTCATCGTGCCCGTCTTCGCGCACTTGATGCAGTCAACCGCGGATCGGCGGTCAGCCAGTGAGTTCGTGCTGCTCGCGTGTGCCGTACCGGCGGAAGGTCTCCAACGCTTCGGCCCGCAGGACTTCGGCGGTGGCCGGGTCGCCGGCGCCTTCTACCGCGGTGGCGAGGTCGCGCAGGGTCCGGGCGAGGTTGAGCGGAAGGTGCATGGCCTGCCACAGCTGTATCGCCGAGCGCAGGTGCGTTTCGGCGTCCGCCCACTGTGCGCGCGAGAGGTACAGCTCACCGATGCTGCGCAGGGTCATCGCCTCGCCCCACCGGTCGTGCAACGCGCGTGAGGTGTGCAGTGCCCGCTGCAGCGGTTCCATCGCCTCGCGGCTGCGGTTCAACCGGACCAGCGCCTTACCGGCCGACCGCATGCTGTATGCCTCCAGCAGTTCGTCGCGTAGCTCGTGAAAGATCGAGCGTGCCTGTTCGGCCACCTCGTACGCCTGCTGGTAGTCGCCGCTCGCCCGGTGCAGCAGGCTGGTGGTACGCAGGGTCATCGCCTCGCCGCGCCGGCTACCGTTGCGGCGGAACGTCGCCAGCGCCGCCTGCAGCGCTTCGGCGGCATCGGCGAGGTCGCCGCGCTCCATATGGATCAGCCCGACAAGGCGGTTGGTGTAGGCCGCGGTGACCTCGTCGCCCATCTCCCGGAAGACGGTGTGCGCCTGCCCGAAGAAGTGCAGTGCCTCGGCGAAGTGGCCCTGCTCGTGGTTGGCGGTGGCGAGCGCGGCCAGCGTCACCGCTTCGCCACGGACGTCGCCGTTCTCCCGGAAGGCATCCAGCGCCTGCATGAAGTAGGTGCGCGCCTCGACGTACCGGTCCTGCTTGTACCGCAGCTGGCCGAACTCGGCCAACAGGGTGGCCTCGGCGGCGCGGTTTCCCGCGCGGCGCGCCGCGGCCAGTGCGGCGTCGTGGGTACGGGCCCAGGCGTCGAACAGGTTCGCCACCGCGAACAGCGATCCACACAACGCCGAGGCCAGGTCGGCGGCGAGGTCGTCGAGGTCGAGCGCGGCGGCCCGTTCGACGCTGGCCACCAACGCGTGCTGCTCGGCGTCGAGCCAGGCGCGCGGCTCGGACACCAGGCGCGGGTGCCGGGCGGCTGCGTCGGCGGGCGGCTGTTGCAGCAGCAGACCGCCCGTGGGGTTGCCGGCCCGGACCGCGTTGACCCGTTCCAGCCAGCCGGACATCACCCGCCGCACGGCGGCATTGCGTGCCGCCGCGTCCTCCTCTTCCTGCGCCCGTTCGCTGGCGTAGATGCGCAGCAGGTCGTGCAGCTGGTACCGGACCTGGCCGGCTGCGTCGGTGCGGGCGAAGGTGAGCAGTTGCGCGTCGACGAGTTGCTCGACGGCATCGTCGGCGACGAGGTCGGCAGCGTCGAGGAGCGCGCTGACCACCCAGGCGGGGAAGTCGGGCAGGCCGAGAAATCCGAGCCGGCGCAGCGCGGTACGCGGTGTCTCGTCGAGGGCGTGGTAGCTGACCGCGACGGTGGCGCGGATCTGCTGGTCACCGACGACCAGCTCGTCGAGGCGCCGGGCCTCGTCGCTGAGCCGGGCGGACAGCTGCTCCAGGGTCCAGTGCCGGCGGGTGGCCAGCCGGACACCGACGATCCGTACGGCCAGTGGTAGCCGGGCGGCCTGGTGGAGCAGGCGCCGGGTGGCCTCGGGCTCGGCGGCGATCCGCTCCGGGCCGGTGATCCGGGCCAGCAGGTCGGTGGCCTCCGTCTCGTCGAGCACCGGCAACTCGATGGGCTGGGCGCCGGCCAACCCGGCCAGGCGGGCCCGCGAGGTGATCAACACGGCGCAGCTCGGGCTGCCCGGCAGCAACGGGCGTACCTGCCGCTCGGCGTGCGCGTCGTCAAGCACGACAAGGATGCGTCGGCCGGCCACCATCGAGCGGTACCGCTCGGCCCGCTCCTCAAGGCCGTGCGGCAGGTTGTCCGGCGGCACGCCGAGCGCGGTGAGGAACCGGGCGAGCACCGTCTCGGCCGCGACCGGTGTCTCGGTCATGCCGTACAGCTGCGCGAACAGTTGCCCGTCCGGGTATTCGGCGGCCAGCTCATGCGCCACCCGTACGGCGAGCGTCGACTTGCCCACCCCGCCCTGACCGGTGATCAGGCACATGGGTACGCCGGTCGCCGACGGGTCCGGGGACAGGCGCGCCACCAGATCACCGATCTGCTCGACCCGACCGGTGAAATCCGACGGTACCGGCGGCAGCTGCGCCGGAGTCGCGGACGGCAGGATCGCCTCGGTCCCGATCTCCGGTACCGCTTCCCGGCCGGCCGTTCCCGCAGGATCGAGCGTCGGCTCCTCGCGCAGGATCGCCTGGTGCAACTCGCGCAGCCGTGGACCGGGCTGCAGACCCAGCTCGTCGTCCAGGTATGCCCGGGCGCGGCTGTACACCGCGAGGGCGTCGGCGGTACGGCCGGCCCGGTGCAGGGCGATCATGTGCAGCTCGTGGAGGCGTTCCCGGGTCGGGTGCGCAGCCGCCAGAGTCGCGAGCTCGGCGATCAGTTCACGGTGCCGGCCGAGGGCCAGTCCGGTGGCCATCAACTCTTCGGTCGCGGCGGCGCGCAGTTCCTCAAGCCCTACGCAGAGCTGTTCGCGCAGCCGCTCGCTGGCGGCGTTGTGCAGCACCGGGCCGCGCCACAGGTCGAGAGCCGCGCGCAGCAACTGGTCGCGCGCCGTCGGGTCGGTGGTCTGCGCCGCCTGGTCGAGCAGGGTACGGAAGCGGTGCGCGTCAACCGTGCCGGGTGGCGCCTTGAGGGTGTAGCCGCCCCGGTCGGCCACCAGGACCACGCCGTCGGTACCCGCGCCCGCCTCGGCGAGCAGTCCCCGCAGGCGGGCGACATAGGTACGGATCGCCTGCGGGGCGCGGTCGGGCGGGTCGTCGTCCCAGAGGAGTTGAGCGAGTCGGCTGGTGGTGACGGTACGGCCGGTTTCGAGCAGCAGGATTGCGAGCAGGGCGCGTTCGTGCCGGCGGGACGGGGTCAACGTCCGGCCGTCATCGGTCGCTATCTCGACCGGTCCGAGCACGCGGAACTGCACGGAGGGCACTGTAGCCAGACGGGTTGATTTTGGTAACGGTCTTGTCAATGTCCATCATGTAGCTGTCGGACGAATTTCATGCCAAGGACCTGGTCGCATAGCCGTGGCGATTTGCCTGATATAGCCGCTTTATTCAGGTACCGTAAGCACGGTGAACCGCAGGCATCCACTCCGCGCGCTGCTCGCCGCCCTCGTGCTGAGCGCCGTCGGGCTGGTCATCGCCGCGCCGGCCGGCGCCGATCCGCACGACGACAAGGCGAAGGTCGACCGGCAACTGGCCAAGGTACACAGCCTTTACGAGGCGGCCTCCGCACAGGCCCAGGCGGCTCTGGCGGCGTACAACGCGGCGGCCGCGCAGCTTCCCGTGGTACAGGACCGTCTCGCCGTCGCGCGGGGCGTGGTCGCCGCCCGCCAGGCCGAGGCCAACCAGGCCCGCCGGGACGCCCAGGCCGCGCAGGACAAGCTCGACACGGCACATCAGCGGTACCTCGACGCCGCGGCCAAGGTCGACGCTGCCCGCACCGAGGTCGGTGACTTCGTCGCCGCGTCGTACAAGGGCAGCGGGCTGCTCACCTTCGACTCCCTGCTGGAGGCCGGGAGCCCGAGCGACCTGGTGGACCGGCTGAACTACCTCGACATGTCGGCGCAGCAGCAGCAGCGGGCGCTCGACGCCTTCCGCGTCGCGCAGGCCGTCGCCCAGGAGGCGGAGAACCAGGCGGCGCTGGCCCAGCAGTCCGCCGATGCCGCCGCGCGCCAGGCCGGTACCGCATTGGATGCGGCCCTGGCCGCGCAGTCGGCGGCCGAGCAGGACGCCACCGACCTCACCAACCTGATCGCCCAGCAGCAGCAGGCGATGGTCGCGGCCAACGCCCAACGTGACGCCGTCCTGGCCCAGTACGCGGCGCTGCAGCGGGAAAGCGACCGGATCGCCGCGCAGTTGCGCGGGCAGTCCGGCGGCGTGGCCAACCTGCACAGCGGCCACTTCCTCACCCCCGTGCACGGCTGGAAGTCCAGCGACTTCGGCTGGCGGTTCGACCCCTACTACAAGGTCTGGCAGCTGCACGCCGGGGTCGACCTGGCCGCAGCGGGCGGTACCCCGATCTACGCCGCCGGGGACGGGAAAGTTGTCCAGGCCGGCTGGAGCGGCGGGTACGGCAACTACACCTGCATCTACCACGGCATGTACCAGGGCAAGGGGCTGTCCACCTGCTACGGGCACCAGTCGGTGATCCTGGTGTACGTGGGGCAGCAGGTGCACGAGGGCGACGTGATCGGGCGGGTCGGTGCCACCGGTGCGGCCACCGGCGACCACCTGCACTTCGAGGTACGGGTCAACGGCACGCCGGTGCAGCCGCTGGACTGGCTCAATCCCTGCCTGTGCTGATTCGGATACCATTGGCCCTCGCTGAGTTCGAGGGAGTGGGTAGAGGTGCCGCGGGAGAAGGGCCGCAAGGTCATCGCGTCCAACCGCAAGGCGCGCCACGACTACTCGATCCTCGACGTCTACGAGGCCGGCATCGCGCTGACCGGTACCGAGGTGAAGTCGCTCCGGGCCGGGCGTGCCTCGCTGGTCGACGCGTTCGCCCAGGAGAAGGACGGCGAGATCTACCTGTACGGGATGCACATCCCGGAGTACGCCCAGGGCACCTGGACCAACCACGAGCCGCGGCGCACCCGCAAGCTGCTGCTCACCAAGCTGGAGATCAGCCGCCTGATCGGGAAGCTGCGGGAGAGCGGCCTGACCCTGGTACCCCTGTCGCTGTACTTCTCCGACGGCTGGGCCAAGGTCGAGCTGGCGCTGGCCCGCGGCAAGCGTTCCTACGACAAGCGGCAGGACCTGGCCCAGCGCGATGCGAACCGGGAGATCAGCCGGGCCGTCGGCCGGCGGGCCAAGGGCATGGAATGAATCTTGAGCGCCGGTGCGTTAAGCTTGGTTGTCCACAACCTTGGGGGTGACAGGTTTCGACTCCGTACGTTGAGGCAGGGGAAGCGAGCCGAGGAAGCCGACGTCGTCTCGGTAATCGTCGTCGGAAACCAATAAGCGCCAAGACTAATAGTCAAGCGCGTTACGCCCTCGCCAGCTAAGGCGGGATAGCGTAGCCGTCGGTCTGGATTCGCCTTCGGTCCAGTTCACCGGCGTCAGCTAGAAGGCTGGCCAAACGGATCCCGTCGGGGGGTCCGTGCGGCGAGATCAAACCCGACTGGGCCCGTCACACCGACTCGCTCACGTGATCGGAGGGGCCGAGTAGAGGCGAAGTGAGCTGCGCTCGGAGAAGCCCTGGCAAGGCGACGGAGGACCCGGGTTCGATTCCCGGCACCTCCACAGCAAGATTATCGCCGGCGGTACCTCCTCAAGGGGGTGCCGCCGGCGCGGTGTAGCCGTCAGAGCGCCAGTACCTCGATGTCGTACTTCTGGATGTCGGTCAGTGCCCGGCCTCGCGGCGGCGGGCCAGTTCCTCCCGCTGTACCTGGAAGACGTACCGCGCGACCTTCTCGCGGGACGCGTCGGGCAACTCGGCGAACTCGACCCGCACCGTGTGACCCTCCCGGGCCGGCCAGGTCTGGAGTACCGCGCCGGTGGCGGCCACCGTTGCCGTCGGCAGGTCGATCTCGACCTCGATATTGTCGCCCGCGTCCGGCACGTCCTCGGCCGGTACGTTGACGACGGCGGCCATCCCGCCGCAGGACAGGTTGACCGTCCGGCCGCTGTGCCAGCGTGCCGACCGGTCGCCACGGACCCGGACCGACAACCCCGTGTCGACCCGTACCCAGCCGCGCCGCTGCCGGTGGATGACCTCCCCGGTGGCGCGGACCGTCCAGGTCGACTCGTTGGAGGATTCGACCGTCGCGCGCACCCACCGTTCGCCGGATTCGATACCCCAGCGCAGCGTCACCTGGTCGCCGTCGCCGGTCGCCGCGCCGTTGGTGTTGATCAGGATGATGGTGTCCCCGTCGAGTACACCGACCTGGGCGTTGAACTCCGCCGGGGGCTCCTCCGCAGCCGTGTCGAGCAGGACGGTGACGCTGCTGCCGATGCCGCACAGCGGGATCTCGCGCGCGGCTGCCGGTACCTCCTCCGGCGCCTGCTCGTCGCTCGCCAGCACCTTCTTCAGCCAGGACACGGGTACCACCCCGGGGCGGGAACACGGCGACGAGCGGCGGCCGTCATGCGAGCAGACGCGCCCATCACCCACCTCCGTTCAGCGGCCCATACCGGTGCGGCGGATCGGGCCACCCGACAGCCTTACCATCGGTCGGCTCGGGGGTTGACCTGAACTATCCCCGTGCCCGGGTTCATCGGCCGGTGATGCGGGTCAGTCCTTCGGCTTCTTTTTCTTCTTGCCCGTGCCGGAGTCGGGCCGGGGTACGGGCGCCGCGGGTGCCGGCTGCGCGGCCACGCCGACCACGATCGGCTCGCACTGCGTGTCGCCGAGGGAGAACTGCGCCGGCAGCGGGTTGCTGCCGTGGTACGTGCCCCGGAACGGGAGGACCTGCTGCGCCCCGGGCGCCAGCGACGGGGTGGCGACCCGGACCGCCGTGCCGTCCTGGCTCCACTGCGAGCCGGTACCGCTCATCCGCTGGTCGCCGTGGACGGCGAAGATCAGCGTCGTGTCGGGCAGCGGCTCGGTACCGGTGTTGCGCAGGATCAGCTCACCGGCGAACGCCCGGCCGTTGTCGGTGTGCAGCTGATAGGTGACCTGGCAGGACGGTACCGTCTGCAGGGCGGCGCGGGCCGGCTGGCGGAAGTTGGCCACTGGACTGTTGTCGGCGCCGCCGGACAGCAGGGCCACGGTGGCCGCGCCGGCCACGGCCAGCGCACCCGCGGTGGCCAGGCCCGACCGGCGGGAGCGGCGCGCGGAGGCCGGCAGCGCGGGCAGGACCACCCGCAGGCGGCTGGTGTTCTCGGCGACCCGCCGCCAGGCGCGGGCCAGCTCGCGCGCGGACGGCCGGGCTTCTGGTTCCTTGGCCAGGCACCGGCGCACCAGCCGGCCGACCTCGTCCGGCATTCCGGCCAGCCGGGGCAGCGGGGCCGGCTTGCGCGCCAGGTGGGCGCGCAACAGCTCGGCACGGCTGTCGATGTCCCAGGGCAGCTGCCCGGTGAGCGCCCGGTACAGCACCATGCCGAGGGCGTAGACGTCGGACGCGGCCAACGCCGGGCCGCCGGTCAGCCGCTCCGGGGCCACATAACCGGGGGTACCCAGAACGCAGCCGTCCGGTGCCGGATCGGAGGACTCGCCGATCTCGGCGGAGATCCCGAAGTCGACCAGTTTCGCCCCGGCCGGCCCGATCATCACGTTGCCCGGCTTGACGTCACGGTGTACCAGGCCGGCGTCGTGGACGGCGGCGAGCGCGGCGGCCACCTCGGCGCAGTACCCGAGTGCCCGGCGCCACGGCAGCGGACCGTCGTACAGCAGGTCGGACAGGCTCGGACCGTCGATGAGCTCCATCACCATGTAGGGCACGTCGTCCTGTTCGCCGAAGTCGTAGACGGTGTCCACGTGCGGGTGGCCCAGCCGGGCGGCGGCACGGGCCTCGCGGCGCATGCGCTCGCGGAACGCCTCGTCGCTCGCGTACCCTTCGGCGAGCACCTTGACGGCGACCGGCCGGCCCAGCACCTCGTCGTGCCCGCGCCACACGACGGACATGCCGCCGGAGGCGATCCGCTCGCTCAGCCGGTACCGGCCCCCCAAGTTGTTCACGTTTTGCCAGTGCCCGGCGCTTCGGCGCTTTACACCTGACGTTCCGGCGTAGCTGAGACCGAACCGTTGTCCGGATAGGGCACACTGATGACGTTGTGGACACGGTTGCTGGCCGGTACCGGCTCGTCGAGCGGCTCGGCGCCGGCGGGATGTCGGTGGTGTGGCGCGGGTACGACGAGGTGCTCGGGCGGCCTGTCGCGGTGAAGCTTCTGGCGGCCGAGCTGGTCGCCGATCCGGAGCTGCGCGGCCGGGTGCGCCGGGAGGCACGCGCGGCCGCCCGCCTGTCCCACCCGAACGTCACCAACGTGTACGACTACGGCGAGCGCGGCGACGGTACCCCCTATGTGGTGATGGAGCTGGTCGACGGGCAGTCGCTGGCGCACCGCATCGGCGCCGGGCCGCTGCCGTGGCGCAGCGCCGTGCGGGTGGCCGCCCAGGTCGCCTCGGCGCTGGCCGCCGCGCACGCGCAAGGGCTGGTGCACCGGGACGTGACTCCGGCCAACGTGATGCTGTCCCGGGGCGGCGGGGTCAAGGTCGTCGACTTCGGGATCGCGGCCGCGGTGGGGGAGCGGGACCGGGCGGTCCTGGGTACCCCCTCCTACCTGGCGCCGGAGCAGCGGGCCGGCGGCCCGGCGCAGGCGGCGACCGACGTCTACGCCCTCGGCCTCTTGCTCTACCACGCCGCCACCGGGCGGCTGCCCCGGCCGCCCGGCCTGCAGGGGGTGCCGCGCGACGGCGCGGCGCTGATCGCGGCCTGCCTGTCCAGCAACCCGGCCGCGCGGCCGGGCAGCGCGGTGCTCGCGCGGCGGCTGGCCGAGCTGGCCGACGCGGCCGAGCGGGCGCCGGTCACGGCGTCCGCGCCGGTACCGCGGCCGGCGCCCGTCCAGGTCCTGACCCGGCGCCAGGAGGCGCCCCCGCAGGCGTGGGTAGCGCCCCGGCAGCGGCACTGGCCGTGGGTGATGTCCGGCCTGGTGCTGATCGGGCTGACGTTCCTCGCCGGGGTGGTGTTCGCCGGCGGCCGGCCGAACACGCCGGTGCAGGCGAACCCCGGAGCGGCCACCCGTCCGCCGCCGCCACCACCGCCGACCACCGCGGCCGCGCGCTGCGCGGTCAGCTACACGTTCAGCGCGAACGTCTCGTCGGAGTTCGGCGTGGACCTCAGCATCCGCAACACCGGTACCGCGGACATCTCCGGCTGGACGCTGGTGTTCGACCTGCCCGGCGAGCAGAAGGTGCGGTTCGGCTGGGCCGGGCAGTGGGACCAGAAGGACCGCACCGTGACCGTGCGCGACCTCATCTACAACGCCGGGCTCGGGGCGGGGAAGTCGATCTCGATCGGGTTCGTGGGTACCCACGGCGACAAGGCGAAGCCGACCCGGTTCCGCCTCAACGGCATGCCCTGCCAGGTGGTGTGAGGTCTTACGGTCCGCTCACCGGCCTCGGCCGCGCGCCGTTGCCCGCCTAGGCTCGAAGCCATGGCCGAGACCATTCTCGTCGTCGATGACGACCCGACGGTCAGCGACGTGGTGCGCCGGTACCTGGAGCGGGCCGGATACTCGGTGACGCTGGCCGGCGACGGGCGCGACGCGCTGGCCGCGTACGAGCGGGTGCGGCCGGATCTGGTGGTGCTCGACCTGATGCTGCCCGGGATCGACGGGCTGGAGGTGTGCCGGCGGCTGCGCAGCACCCCGGCCGGGGTGCCGATCGTCATGCTCACCGCCCTCGGCGAGGAGGCCGACCGGGTACTGGGACTGCAGCTGGGCGCCGACGACTACGTCACGAAGCCGTTCTCGCCGCGCGAGCTGGTGCTGCGGGTGCAGTCGGTGCTGCGGCGGTCGCTGGCCCGGCCGGCGCCGCCGCCGCCGGAGACGCTCACCCACGGCCGCCTGTCGGTCGACGTCGCGCGGCGCATCGCCCGGCTGGACGGTGCCGAGCTGGCGTTGACGGTACGGGAGTTCGACCTGCTGGTGTTCCTCATGCGCCACCCCGGCCGGGCGTTCAAGCGGGCCGAGCTGCTGGAAGCCGTGTGGGGCTGGACATTCGGCGACCAGTCCACGGTAACCGTGCACGTGCGGCGGCTGCGCGAGAAGGTGGAGGACGACCCGGCCGAGCCGCGGCGGATCCGCACCGTGTGGGGCGTCGGGTACCGGTACGAGCTGGTCGATGACTGACGCGCTCGTCGTCCTGGCGGTGCTGGCGGTACCGGCGCTGGGTGCCGTGGCGTACCTGTTCATCCGCGGCGCCTCGATCGTGTGGCACATCTGCCTGCTCGTCGCGGTCTGCGTGCTGACCGTCCTCGCCGGCATCGTCGCCGTGGCCCAGGCGATGTTCATCGACGAGCACGACCTGCGGGTGCTGTTCCTCGTCGTCGGGCTGTCCGGCACGGTCAGCCTCGCCGCCGGCTGGCTGCTCGGGCGGCGCCTGGCCGCCGCCGCGATGTGGGCGGCCGAAGCACGGGAGAAGGAACGCGCCGCCGAGGCCAACCGGCGCGACCTGGTCGCCTGGGTGTCGCACGACCTGCGTACGCCACTGGCCGGCATGCGGGCGATGGTTGAGGCCCTGGAGGACGGCGTGGTGGCCGACCCGGAGACGGTGGCCGAGTACCACCGGCGGATCCGGGTGGAGACCGACCGGATGGCCGGACTCGTCGACGACCTGTTCGAGCTGTCCCGGATCACCGCCGGCGCACTGCGGCTGAGCCTGCAACGGGTCGCGCTCGGCGACGTCATCTCCGACGCGGTCGCCTCGGCCGCGCCGGTCGCCGCCGCGCGCGGGGTGCGGCTGGTCGCCGCCGAGGCCGGCTGGCCGGTGGTTCAGGCGAGCGTTCCCGAGCTGTCCCGGATCGTCGCGAACCTGTTGCGCAACGCGATCCGGTACACCCCTGCCGACGGTACCGTGACCCTCAGCGGCGGCTGTGACGCGGACGGCGGCTGGTTCGCGGTGACCGACGCGTGCGGCGGCATCCCCGAGGCCGACCTGCCGCGGGTGTTCGACGTGGCGTTCCGCGGCGAGACCGCGCGTACCCCCGGCTCCGGCGGCGGCCTGGGCCTGGCCATCGTCCGCGGCCTGGTCGAGGCGCACCACGGCGCGGTCGCCGTGCGCAACGTCAACGGCGGCTGCGAGTTCGTGGTCCGCCGGCTACAGCTCGTCGAGCGCCCGTGAACAGGCGCAGTCGCGGTCCTTCGGCAGTGCCGGCAGCACGTCGAGGAGCACCCCGCGCAGCCGCTCGATGTTCTCCCCGAACACCCGGAAGACCTCCTCCTGGGTGACCCCGTGCTCGCCCTCCACCCCGGCGTCCAGGTCGGTGACGAGCGCGACGGCCGTGTAGCACATCGCCAGCTCCCGGGCGAGTACCGCCTCCGGGTGACCGGTCATGTTGATGACGGCGCCGCCCATCGCGGTGTACCACCGCGACTCGGCCCGGGTGGAGAACCGCGGCCCCTCGACGACGACCATCGTGCCGTCGTGGGTGTCGATGCCGTGCCGTGCCGCCGCCCGCCTGGTCGCGGCCCGGCCGACCGGGCAGTACGGGTCGGCGAAGTTCACGTGTACCGCGCGGTCGTCGTAGAACGTCTGCACGCGGCCGCTGGTGCGGTCGATCAGCTGGTCGGGCACGACGAAGGTACCCGGACCCAGCTCGGGTCGCAGCCCGCCGACCGCGCACGGCGCGAGGACCTGCCGTACCCCGATCTCGTGCAGGGCCCACAGGTTGGCGCGGTACGGGATCCGGTGTGGCGGGTACTGGTGCGACTTCCCGTGCCGTGGCAGGAACGCGACCCGGCGCCCGTCGACGGTGGCGACCGTGATCGCGTCGGACGGCGGCCCGTACGGCGTCTGCGGTCGGTGCTCCTCGGCGTCGGCGAGAAAGGCATACAGCCCGGAACCGCCGATCACGGCGAGGTCGGCGAGGACGGTCACGGACAGACCTTAACCGGGATGCGAACGGCAGGCTATCGTGCGGACATGGCGTTGACCGCGGGCCCCGGCCCTTCCGCCGCAGGCGGGCTCGCATAGCCATGCATCCGGAACCGACGATCGGGGGAAGCGCGATGGAGTCGCTGACCGGGCGGCTGCTGGTCGCGACCCCCTCGCTCAAGGATCCGAACTTCGAGCGGACCGTCGTGCTGCTCGTCGCGCACGAGGAGGGCGGCGCGCTCGGGGTGGTGCTCAACCGGGCGACCGAGGTACCGGTGGCCGACGTCCTGGAGGGTTGGGCGCCGCTGGCCGGCGAGCCGGCCGTCGTGTTCGAGGGCGGTCCGGTGCAGCCGGAGGCGGCGATCTGCCTGGCCCGTACCCGCACCGGGGTACGGCGGATCACCGGGTTCAACCGCGTCTCCGGGTCGGTCGGCACGGTGGACCTGTCCGGTGATCCGGAGAAGCTGCGCGAGGCGGTGCTGTCGGTACGCGTCTTCGCCGGGTACGCCGGATGGGCGGCGGGGCAGTTGGAGGGGGAGATCTCCAGCGGCTCCTGGTTCGTGTTCGACGCGCTGCCCGGCGACGCCTTCGTACCCCGGCCCGACGACCTGTGGCCGATGGTGCTGCGCCGGCAGGGCGGGATCACGGCGGCGGTGGCGATCTTCCCCGCCGACCCGGCGATGAACTGAGCGGGTCGCGGATGACTGCCCAACGACGCCTGTGTACTATTGCGCGAGTGCCCGGCGCGGTCCGGGTACGCGGGGCCGTGGCGCAGCTGGTAGCGCACCACACTGGCAGTGTGGGGGTCAGGGGTTCGAGTCCCCTCGGCTCCACCCATTGAATTACCGCAGGTCGCGACACTGATCCAGTGATCATGGTCGCGACCTTCGTCATGCAGGTTCGGCCCCGCGTCGCGTGCTGGTAGATCATGGCGGCCCGGGTACTGGAGTGGCCGATGCGGCTCATGAGCTCCCGAAGCGTGGCGCCGCTCTGCGCGGACCAGGTGCTGCCTGTGTGCCGCAGGTCGTGGAGGTGGAGGTCCATCTCGCCCGGGATGCCCGCGTCTCTCAGCGCTCGCTGCCAGAGGCGGTTGAAGTTGCGCCGACGAGGGATGCCACCTGCGGCCCGGCGAACAGCCGATCGTCAAGGCCGGGTTGCGCGTACCTGGTCAGGTGGATCTCGATGTCCGTCCGCAGCCCACCGGGAAGCGCGATCGGCCGCTTGCCCGCCTCCGACTTGGGATCGTCGTCGATCTGGGTCCCGTCCTGCGTCTCTGCCGTGGCCTTGCGGACGCGGAGCTCCCTCCGAAGGCGGGAGCGCTGCGCGATCGTGATGTGCGGGGCAGTGTTGACGTCGCCGTCTTGATAGCGTCGGCGGGTAGTGCCGGGCAGCTGAGTGAGGGTGTGCATGATCGATCCGTCGCTGGAGATGCGGCGTCTGGTCGGTAAGTTCGCGTTTCTCTTCGCCGGCGTATACGTCCTGGTGCTGTTCGGTACGGGTGTCGCGGCCGCGACTGGCCAGCGGTTGCCATTGGTGGCCTGGCCGCTGCTGTTTCTGCCCGGGGTGGCGTTCGTCGTGGCGGTCCGGGACGGCTTCCGGCTGCACCGCACTACCGAGCCGGCCGCGATGAGGATGCTGTGGCGTCGCTGCCTGCTGTTCGTCGTTGTCGCCGTGGTGCTGCTGGCGGTGACGGCCGTTGTGGTGGAGAGGATGACACCCGCGTGAGCTTCCAGGTCGAACCGCAGGCGCTGCGGACCTACGCTAAGCAGTTGAGCGACGACCACCGAGCCGCGGACCTTGCCAAACGCTACGTGCATCAGTACGGCGACTTCAGCATGCACGAGCAGGGTCTGATGGGAATGATCGCGCCCGGACACCGCAACCTCGTCCACGCCTTGGACGCGTTGTTGTCGCACCTGGGCGAGTTGACCGACGCCTGCGGCACGGCCATGAACCAGGTGGCCGCCAACTACGAGCGCACCGACACGCGTGCCGCGGGCGCCCTCGATGCCACGTTCCCGCAGGTGCCTCGACCGGTACCCAGCGACTGACCATCGGGGAAACAGCATGGATGACCCGACTGCGCTGCTGGTGGCCCCCGGCGAGCCGGACGCCAGTGTCAGTAACGGCTTCGCTAACCCGCTTGACCTGTTCAACTACGTCAGTCCCTCGGCGTGGATCAACGCGGCCATCGAGGAGCTGACTGGCGTCGACGTCATCGGCTGGATGACCAATTGGGTCTCCGGCGACTGGGCGGCGATCTGGAAGTTCGGCGACGCGCTGCACAACCTTGGTCAATGTCTGGAGCAGTTGGGCATCAACATCCAGCAGGGCATGCTCGACCTCGACCCGGCTTGGGACGGCAACGCCAGCGACGCCGCCTACCAGTACTTCTCGAACTTCGCCGCTGCCGTCGGTGGGCAGCAGAGTTCGCTGTACGACATCGGCGAGAATTACCACAAGGCCGCGCTGGGTGCCTGGCAGTTGGCCAATCAGCTCGGCAACATCGTGCAGGCCCTGGCCGATAAGGCCATCATCGCCGGCATCGCGGCCGCGGCCGGCACGGCTACCGCCGAGTCCGGTGTCGGCGCGATCGTCGGCTACGGCGTCGCGGGCCTGATGGTCGTCGACATGCTCGACCTGATCAACAAAGCGTCCACCATCATCAATGCCGCCGGTACCGCCATTCTCGGCCTGTTCGGCACCGGTATGGACATCGGCTTCAAGGGTGGGGACCTGTCCAGAGTCGCGCTGCCGTCGGTCCCCTACGGCTTCCCCAGGGCGTGACATGGCGGACGAAGCACTCGATCGCGACCTGGACCAGATGACCGGCAGCCCGGCCCTGTCCAAGCAGATCAAGCAGAGTCTGCATCGTCTTGCCGACGGCGCCGGCGGGCCACGTCTGGCCGAGGTCGCCCGCGACGTGCTGGACGGCCGCATGGCCCTGCGCGACCTGGGCAAGAGCGCCGCCTACGGCGACTACTTCACCGACGCCATCGCAGGTTTCCAACGCTGGCAAGCCGGACTCACCCCGGAACAACGCGAGCAGTACCTCAACGAGGCAAGAAGCCACCTTAATGACGGGGCTTGACGCGCCTCAGATCCACCGAGGAGCGGTTACTGGAGAACCTGATCGCCGATCTGGCGACCCCGTCAGGCGTGGTAGCGGGTGCTTTTCGCGTGGCCGGTCCGGTGGACGAGCCCTTCGGCGAGGAGCGGACGTAACGCGATCCGTATGTCGGCGGCCGGCTTCCGGACAGCGGCGCTGAGTTCGGCCGTCGTCGCCGAACCCAGTTCCCGGAGCGCGAGGAGCAGTGGATCGTCGTCGTCTTCCTGGGCGAGCCGCCACGCACGGGCCGCGGCGCGCCCGATCGCCTCCGCCAGTTCGGTCGCGGAGCCGAACCCCGGCGGCGTGCCCAGGCGGCGCAGCGCGGCGCTTGGGTCGATGGCTTCGTGCGGATGCGCGGCGATCGTGGTCAGATCGCCGCGGGCGGCGAACAGCAGCGGTGCCGACAGCGATCGCAGCGGTATCCCGGGTTCCGTTGCTGCCGCCTCTTCGGGCTCGGGCGCGGCCTGCCCGGCGCGGGCGGCGCGGAGGGCGGCCAACAGAGCGGTCCGGTCGCGTCCACGCAACGCAGGCAGCAGGAACGGGTCGGCATCGAAGGTCCGCGCGAGCGTGTAGTGGACCGCCGCGACGTGCTTGCACGGGTTGGCGACATCGGGACAGGAGCATTTGGTGGCGAGTTCCCGTGCGCCTGGAAACAGTGACAAGCCGACTGCGTCCAGCGTCTCGTCGATGTCCTCGGGCATGCGACCGTCCAGCAGCGCCGCGGCATGCCGGAGTTGTCGGGCCAACGCATGACTGGCCGCCGTCCACTGGGCGTCGGTGAAGACCGGGATCCGCAGGCTGACCCGATAGGGCGTGGGCCGGCTACCCGTCACCCGGGCGGTGACCAGGCCAGGCGCGATGTTGAGGTCGGTGACTGAGCCCTTTCGCGCGTATGTGCGCCCGCGTGGCAGACGGTTGGCGTAGGTGCGACCGAGCGCCTCCAGCGCGGCGATCCAACGCTGCCCCCACCAGGTGAGCCCGAATTTCGTCGCGCTGCTGGCGGCCATCAGTCCTCCACATCCTCGGTGGAGAGCGCGACCAGGGCGCGCAACTCGTCGTCGTCGAGATCGGCGAGCCAGGTCTCGCCGGTGCCGACCACCGCGTCTGCCAGCGCGCGCTTCTCTTGCAACATCGTGGCGATCCGGTCCTCCAGGGTGCCGCCGGTCACCAGCTTGTGGACGTTGACGGTCTTGGTCTGGCCGATGCGGTAGGCGCGGTCGGTGGCTTGGTCCTCGACGGCCGGGTTCCACCACCGGTCGTAGTGCAGGACGTGGGTTGCCCGGGTGAGATTAAGGCCGGTACCGCCCGCCTTGAGACTCACGATGAGCAGCGGCGGAGCGTCCTCGTCGGTCTGGAACGCATCCACCATGGCGTCGCGGGCCTTACGTGCCACGCCGCCGTGCAGGAACGGGACCGCTGGCAGGCGCAGTGCCGCATTCAGGTGGCGGGCCAGCAGCTCGCCCATTTCCCGGTACTGGGTGAAGATCAAGGCCCGGTCGCCGGCAGCCACGACCTCGGCAAGCATCTCGGTGGCCCGGGCCAGCTTGCCGGAGCGCCCGCGTAGGGGGCCCGGCTCGCCGAGGTACTGCGCGGGGTGGTTGCAGATCTGCTTGAGTGCGGTCAGCAGCTTGAGTACCCGTCCCTGCCGGCTGAACCCTTCGCCAAGGCCCTCGTCGTCGAGCAGCGTCGTGACGGTTGCCTGGTAGAGGGTGGCCTGCTCGCGGGTCAGCGTGCAGGTCACAATCGACTCGATCTTCGGCGGTAGGTCAGCGGCGACGGTTGGGTCACTCTTCATCCGTCGCAGCATGAACGGACCGACGATCCGCCGGAGCCGGGCGGCGGCGTCGGCGTCACGCCAGCGCTCGACCGGTACCGCATAGCGTTCCTTGAATCTGGTGAACGGTCCGAGCAGGCCCGGATTGGTGAAGTCCATGATGGACCAGAGCTCGGACAGCCGGTTCTCCACAGGAGTACCGGTCAGTGCGACCCGCGCCAGGGCGGTCAGCCGGCGGGCAGCCGCCGCCGACTGCGCGGCGTGGTTCTTGATCTGCTGCGCCTCGTCGAGCACCACCACGTCCCAGGAGACGTCGGCCAACATGGCCGCGTCCCGGCGCAACAGGCCGTAGCTGGTAATGGCCACCGAGCCTGGCTTGAAGTCCTCGACCGCGGCCGGACGGTCCGGCCCGTGGTGGCGGATCACCGGCAGGTACGGCGCGAATCTGGCCAGCTCCCGCTCCCAGTTGCCGACCACGGATGTGGGGCAGACCACCAGGTGTGGCCGGTCGCCGTCGCGACTGGCCAGCAATGCGATGGTCTGCAGTGTCTTGCCCAGTCCCATGTCGTCTGCCAGCAACGTACCCATGCCGAGTTCGGCCATGGACTGCAGCCACGCCACACCCCGTCGCTGGTAGGTGCGCAGGACCGCCTGGATGTCGTTGAGGTATGGCTCCCGGGTCGGGTTCGCCTCCTGCAGCCGACTCACCAGGTCGCGCAGCGGCCCATCCGCGACCACCTCGACGGCGCCGAACTCCGCGGTGTCGAACTGGCCGGCCAGAGCGACGGATAGTGCCTCAAGTTCGGAAAGCTCGCCAGTGCGGCCCACCAGATCGACCAGTCTGGGCAGTTCGTCGGCGTCGAGCCGGACCCACCGGCCCTTCCACAGCACCAGCGGCTGCTTGAGTGCGACGATCTCGGCGAACTCCACGGGCGACACGGGTTCGTCGCCGATCGCCACTTCCCACCGGAACTGTTTGAGGCTCTCGCCGGACAGCCCGCCGTCGGTGATCCCGGCGCCTGGATCGGTCGCCGGCTGGCCGACCCGCAGGCGTGCCCGCAGCCGGCGGGCGCCCTTGGCCGTCAGTTCGGCGGGCAGGAGCACGCCGAGGCCGGACGCGACGAGCGCCGCGGCACCGTGGGCGAGGAAGTCCGCCGCCTGGCCGGGGTTCAGATCCAACCCGGTGGGCTGCCGCTCGGACAGGCTCCCGTCGATCGGCGGGAACAGGCGGGCCGCCTCCGCGAGCCCCTTGACGAGCGACTCCTGCGGATCGCCGAGGTACCGCCCGAGCAGCTTCCGGCTGTCGGCGCCACTCGCCCAGACCTGGTCGGCCGGTACCATGAGGCTCGGGTCGTCGGCCGCGTGCAGATGGTAGGTCAGCGGCCAGAGCGTCTCAGGATCATCGGTGGCGGCCTGCACCGGTGGCGTGTGCAACTGCACGCAGAGCCGGGCGTCGCCGCCACCGTTGCCGACCAGCGGCGCGACCCACTTCGCCAGATCGTCGGCGAGCGCGTCGTCGGGGAGTTCCATGATCGGGTTATCGCCGGTGAGCGCGGCCAGCCACGCGCGGCGCCAGTCGACGGCGCGGTCCGGGGCGGCCCGGCCGGCGGCCATGCCGTCGAACGGTTGTCTCGCCGTCCGGGCACAGCAGTCGGCGACGGCGTCGCAGAACGCGGCGAGTAGATCGGCGGCCGTCCAGACGCTCTGGTCGTCCTCGTCGCGGCGCAGTGCGTGCCCGGCGGGCGGCAGCATGACCGCGAGGCGGTCCAGGCGACCGTCGTCCACCGTCGCCAGCCGCCAGTGGGCGACGCCTTCGCCGGGCGTCCCCGGTCGCAACACGGGTACCAGGTGGCCGGCGGCCACGTGTTCCAGGGCGAGCTTGGCGGCCACGCTCCACGCGAGTACGGAGTCGCCCGGACGTTGCCACGCCGGCCAGTCACCGGGAAGGGCGGCGAACGCCCGAACCGCGGACCGGATCGGCACCACCCTGGCCGGCACGACGGCCGGCACGACCCGCTTGCGGGCCTGCGCGCTCGCTGGCAGGACGGTGGGCAGCTCGGCCGGTTCGCCACGTGGAAGGCCGACCGCGGCGGCGGCCTCGGCTGGATCATCGGCGCCCCACAGGGCGATGTGGCCCTCGGACGGGACGCGGCCACCGGGCCAGAAGGTCGCCTGCAACCTACCCGGCAGCACGTCCGTGAGCACTCGGCGGCCTCCTCCATCGATTGCGGCGCGAGCCAGCATAGCCAACGGGGGCGGCGTATCGCGCAGCGCGCCAAGTGGCCGGTCAGTGGCCGCCGAGCACGGCCAGACGGACGGCCCGACCCGACCCGCCAAGCCGCGGAGGAACGCTGGTCCGCGACATTCCGTCGCACCGCCCCGGCGCGGCGTGAGTGACGAAGCAGGAGGTCCAGCGTGGTACGACCCACACGAGAGCCACCGAGGCCGGCAGAATCGCCGCCCGCGAGGCATACCGTCAGGGTCGCGCCGATGCGATCGAGGAGGTACGGGGACTTCTCGGCGGCCTCGACTGAGCGTCAGAACATGGCGCCGTTGACGCGGATCGTCTGCCCGCTGATCCAGCCGGCGCCCGGGCCGGCGAGGAACCCGACCACCGGCGCGACGTCTTCGGGCCGGCCGAGGCGACCGAACGGGGTGGCCTGTTTCGCGTAGGCGACCGCCTGCGGAGTCTCGGCGGAGTGGTAGAACTCGTCGTCGACCGGGCCGGGTGCGACGGCGTTGACCGTGATGCCGCGGCTGCCGAGTTCCTTCGCCACCGCGAGAACCATCCGTTCCACCGCCGCCTTGGCGCCGGAGTAGACGCCGTACGGGCCGGCCATCACCGACGTCAGCGTGGTGGACAGGACGATGCACCGGCCACCGTCGGCGAGGTACCGGGACGCGGCCCGCAGGGTGTGGAAGGCGCTGCGGGTGTTCAGGTCGATGAGATGGTCGAAGTCGGCGTCGGTGAAGTCGGCCAGCGGCTTCTTGGTCACCGCGCCGGGAACGTGGACGGTGATGTCGACCCGACCCTGCCGGGTCACCACCGACTCGAACAGGCTGTCCACGTCGGCGGCGACGGTGGCGTCGGAGCGTACCGCTTCGGCGTCCACCTGGTGCCTGCGCAGCCGGGCCACGGTCTGTCCGGCCGCGTCGGCACCGTCGCGGTACGACACGACGGTGGTGGCGCCGGCAGCCGCGAGCTGGTCGGCGATGGCCGCGCCCAGGTTGCGGGTACCGCCGACCACCAGGGCCACCTTGCCGTCGAGATCACGGGCGTCGGTCATCCGGCTCTGTCTCCCAAGGTCGATTACCCGGCCGGCTGGTCAACGCGTCAGGCGGCGCCGGGGTGACGTCGGGGCCGGACGGGGTGGCTGGCGGCGGTCTGCTCATCGGCTTCTACGTGATGTGCGCGGCGCTCGTCGCCGGCCTCATCGCGGTGACCGCGTTCGCGGTGGTCCGGTGAGGGGCGAACCGGGGCACCTTCGCGCTCGTTGCGGTACGGCCCGATGCCGCGCCGTTGCGGGCGCTCGTGCTCGGCGCGGTGCCGGCATGAGGCGCGGCGGGCGGCAGCCGGCGTTCGGCATCGTCGGCGCACCGGTGGCGACCGCGGCGCCGGCCGGCGAGGCCGGGCGGTACGGCTTCGTGCCGCGGGAAGGGCTGCGGATCGACCGGGCCGGGCCGGATCCGGTACTCGACGGGGATCGCCGATGCGGCGCGGCGCGGTGACTGGCGGGCGGTCGCCGCGGCGATGCCGGCGGTGGCGCCGAGCCGGACCGGTACCAACGAATGGCTTTCGATGTCGTGGAGCTGGCGGTCGACGACGACACCTGGCCGACGTGCTGCCCGAGCAGCGGGCCGGCTTCCGGCGCGTGCTGCGGCAGGCGCCCGCGGCGTGCGAGCGGGCCGCGGCGCTCGCGCCGGAGTCGGCCACGCCGTGGATCGTGCCGATGGCGTGCGCGCAGGGACTGGGCTGGGCGCACGAGCGGTTCCGGGACATCTGGGCGAAGGCCGGCGCGCGGGCGCCGCACAGCGTTGCGGCGCACCAGCGGGCGCTCTACTACTGGCTGCCGCGGTGGCAGGGCTCCGCGGAGCTGGCCGCCGGGTTCGTGGCCGACACGCTGGCGCGGGCGGTACCGGGGCGCCTGCTGACCGGGGTACAGCTGGAATACCTGTTCCTGGAACAGATCCGCGGCCCGCAGGTGGCGGCGGCGCTCGACGCGGCACTGGCCGACCTCGCGGCCGCCCCGCCGGACCACCCGTACCGCATCCATCACCAGCACTGGCTGGCGTACCTGCTGACGAAGGCCGGCCGGCACAGCGAGGCGGTCACGGCGTTCCGGGCGGTCGACGGGTACGCCGGCGCGCGGCCGTGGGACCTGTACGCCGATCCGGCCGGCACCTTCGCCGCGACGCGGGACGAGGCGCTGCGCGGGGAGCCGCTGCGGCGCTAGCGTGCGGCGGTTTTGCGCAGGCGTTCGGTGAGGCCGAGGAACAGCGGCAGGTTGGGGATGTCGGCGGCGGCCGTGGTGGACAGCGAGAAGAACCTGCCGGCGACGCCGACCCGCACGTACCCGTTGTGGATCTGCACCTGGCTGACCTCGCCCCAGCCGACCGACCTGCGCCGGCCGGCGATGCCGCCGGCGGTCAGCGTCATGTCGCCGAAGCGCACGCCCTGGCCGTGGTCGATGGCGGCGACGCTACCGGGCAGCAGCGCCGTGGACACGCACTGGTTGATGTGTTGCCCGAGATCGGCGATGCCGTCGAAGAACTGGGTCAGCTTCTCGGTGCGCCCGTCCTTGCGGGTGATCGTGTACTGGTACTGGCGGGCGGTCTCGATGCCGTAGGTGCGGGTGCTGACGATCTTCTGGAACACCGTGTCGATGCCGTCCCAGCGGTACACCTGCGGGTCGTCGGGCTTGTTCGCGACGATGAAGCCCTGCTCGTAGAGGTACACCCGGCGGGCGGCCTGGGAGCGGGAGAAGTTCGGCGTCCGGAGGATGACCCAGAGCAGATAGAAGCCGACGAGTGCGATCGCCGTGACGATCCCGATGACGATGTTGCAGATGAGCAGCGCCCAGTTGCGGCGCTTGGGCAGGTACACCCGCTGGAGCGCGCCGAGCCGGGCGGACTCGGCGAGCCCGGCGACGTTGGCCGGTACCGACGGCGTTGAATCTTGCAGCACGCCGGGAGTGTAGAGGACCGGCCCCGGCGGCGCGCTACCGTGACCGGCCCGCCCGGCAACGCCCGCCCGGCCCGCCCGGCCGGCAACGCCATAATTGGCGGATGGACGACGCGGTGCGGGCCTATGTCGAAGCGATAGCGCCGGAACACCGGCCGCTGTTCGACCGCGTGCACCGCCTGGTCCTCGACGGGTACCCGGACGCGGAAGTCGTTATGTCGTACCAGATGCCGACATACAAGGTCGGCCGCCGGCGGCTGTTCGTCGCGGCGTGGAAGCACGGCATCTCCGTCTACGGCTGGGCGCAGGGTGCGGAGGCCGGCTTCGTCGCCCGCCATCCGGAGCTGAAGACGAGCAAGGGCACCATCCGGCTGCGCCCCGCCGACGCGGCCGGCATCACCGACGACGAGCTGCGCGAGCTGGTACACGCGGCGCTGCGGTCAGCGTGACGGCGGCGGATCAGCCTGAGCCGGCCGGGCGCAGGCCGCGGGCCAGGACCCGCTCGTAGGCCGGCGGCAGCGCCGCGGCGATCGCCCCGAGCAGTACCGCCCCCTCGCCCAGATGCCCCGTCACGAACGCCGGTGGCAGCGCGTCGAGCGCGCCCAACGCCTTGCGTACCTGAGCCGAGACCGGCTCGTCGAGCACGCCGTTGATGACGACCAGCGCGGGGTCGAGGACCGCCGCGGCGGCGGCGACGGTCAGCGCCAGCTGATGCGCGTGTACCCGGACCGCCCGCAGCGCCTTGCGATCGCCGGCCCGCGCCGCGCGGTAGACGTCGCGCGCGCCGCGCAGCTGTGGCAGCCCGAGCCGGTGGGCGAGCCGGACGAGCCCGGCCGAGGAGACCGCCTCCTCGCGCATCAGCTCCTCGCCGGGGCCGCCGGCGGCCAGGCGAACCAGCGTGTCGAGCGGGTGCGCGGCGACCAGCGGTACGACGGCGACCTCACCGGCGGCGCCGTGTACCCCGCGGTGCAGCCGGCCGTCGACGAAGGCGGCGAGGCCCAGGCCGGGTCGCATCGAGATGAGCACGAAGTCCGAAACGCCTTGTGCCGCACCGAACCGGTGCTCGCCCACGGCGGCGAGGTTCACGTCGTTTTCGACGGTACAGGCGGTACCGAGGGCGGTGTCCAGTTCGTCGAGGAAACCGGGACGGTCGATACCGGGCAGCACGGCACGCCGGACGCTTCGCGTGGTCGGGTCGGGTACCCCGGGCGTGGCGACCACGACCGCGGACGCGTCGCCGAACCCGATGCCGGCCCGGTGTGCCGTCTCGTGTGCGAGGCCGGCGACGGCGGCGGCGAGCGTGGTCGGGGTACGGGCCCGGTTGGCTGCGGTGCCGCGGGCGTGCACGGTACCGCTGAGGTCGGCCACGGCGACCTGGACGCGGCTGCTGAGCTGGATGCCGACGACGAACCCGGCCGTGGGGTCCGGCTCGTACAGCGCCGCGGCCGGCCCGGCGCGTCCGGCGGCGGATCCGTTGCGGCGTACCAGCCCCGCGCGCGCCAGATGCTCCAGCGCGCCCGATACGGTCGGCTTGGACAGGCCGGTGGTGGCGGCGAGTTGGCTGCGGGTCTGCGCGGTGCGACGCAGTTCGTCGAAGACGGCGCGGCGGTTGAGTCCCTGCAGGAACGACGGCGACCCGGCCGTGCCGGGCCTCGGGTCCTGCTCCGGCACGGCCGCCTCCCCAGCGAGAACCAGTAGAAACTCTTCCAGTCTATCTGGCAGACTCTCTTACAGTTTTCCCGGGGCTGGTGTACTGTTCCGAAGCCAGAGGGGGCGGTAACCAGGGGGGTTGAAGGGCCGGGCGGTCCCGTCCGGCCCTTCAGGGACTACGTCTCCACGAACCGCAGGGCGAGGCGCGGGCAGTCGCGCACCGCCCTGCGGGCATGGCCTTCCAGAGCCGGCGGCACCTGCGGTTGCTTCTCGCGGGCGAGCGGGTAGCCCCACTCGTCGCGGTACAACAGCTCGGGGAGCAGCTCGACGCACGCGCCGCGGCCCTCGCAGGCGGTCCAGTCGATGTGCAGGCGGGTCATCGGGTACCCCTTCCGTGTTGGCTGCAACGGCCGGCCAGGTGTGCGGTGACCTCCGCCGCGAAGATCTGCATGCTGCTGCGGATGAACCGCACCGTGCCGTCCGGGTGGTTGCACGCCCCGCGCCGCTCGACGAGCGCGCTCAGCCGGGCCACCTCCGCCGGCAGGGCCGGGTGCAGCGGCCCGTGCGCCAACCGGTGCAGCGTGGTCGCCAGGCGCGGCAGGCCGTTCACGCACGGGCCGCACTGCCCGGCCGTCTCGCCGGCGAGGTACCCGGCGATGCGCGCCGACTCGATCAGACCGCACCGGCCGAGCGGCAGGGCGACGAGGACACCGGCACCGGGTACCGCTCCCCATGGGCGCAGGCCGGCACGGGACAGCGGCGCGCCGAAGGCCTCCGGGGGGAGCCAGGCGCCGTGGAAGCCACCGACGAGAAGAGCCTGCAACGGTACCGGTGTCCCGCCGGCCCGGGCGAGCGCCTCCTCGACGGGTACGCCGTAGGGCAGCTCGTACACGCCCGGCGCACCGACGGCACCGTTGACGGTGGCCAGGAACGTGCCCGGCTCCTCGGCGGTACCCCGGCTGCGGAACCAGGT
>Ga0066710_100000348_pt1 | contig 26513 bp, 19 predicted proteins | sample GraSoiAngelo_159_FD_79666 | JGI IMG/M metagenome (GOLD analysis project Ga0066710, IMG submission 79666) | Grasslands soil microbial communities from the Angelo Coastal Reserve, California, USA - 14_1009_16_40cm | ecosystem: Environmental > Terrestrial > Soil > Grasslands | place: USA... | reverse complement strand
GCATCGCGTCGGAAGCAACTACCAAGTGTGCTTCAACCTCCTCGACCACATATCTTCAACCACTGCCGCCGGACTGACCGGACCGCTCCGTCGGCGGGCACCAGCTCGCCGGCTGCAGGTCGGCATGCACGCCGCACAACCCTTGCAGCTGTGGCGGCTGCCCCCGCTCGACCCGCAGGACGGCGATCGACTTGTCCGCCGGTACCCGTGCGGTCGGCGTGCTGCCGAATGCGATCCGGCCGCTCTCGCCATCGAGTTGCAGCGTGCTCAACTCATGCCAGACGCCACCGGCGGTCACCGGAATCTGGTGGTCCTGCCGCAGGTGCGTCGCCGCATTGATCATCGCGAAGGTCGCGTCGTACGCGAGCTCCATCGACCCGTCGAGTGAGGAATCGCGGTCCGCCCCGCACTCGTCCTTGAACAGCCTGTCCAACTCGTTGTAGACCGCGTCATTCGTGCACGACCTCGGTCCGATCGCGAAGGACATGAAGGCGTACGGAATCTCCGGGTTCTGTGTTCGCTTGGTGCTGTCTGCCACGTAGCGGGCGGTATCGTCGTCGCCGATGATACGCGGCGGATGGTCCTTGCAGTGCGCGAAGAACCCGCGGAGAAGCTCCTCGAAGTCCTCCTGCCGGCCGGTGAAGAAGAGCAGACCGTCGTACCGGCAGGCATCCTCGGCAACGGATGCCGCGGACGGATCGGTGCCGGGTAGTCCCTGTGGCGTGAAGTTGACCACGGGGTCAACGGCGAACCCGGCGTCCGCGAAGGACTTCCGCACGTCCCTGGTGAGATTCGCGCTGTAGGTGTCTGTCGGATCAGCCGAGGCGAGAATGCGCAGGTGTGTCGATCCGAACGTCGCCCGCGCGTATCCCGCGGCAACCGCCGCCTCCCGGATGTTCTGGGGTGATACCTGGAAATACAACGGTGAGGCCTCGACCAGGTTGTCCGCGGACAGCGTGGCGGCGACGATCGGCAGCCCTGCCTGACTCAGTATGTCGATGGCGTCGAAGGTCGGCTTGCGGCTCTGATCCAGACCGACCACCCCGACGATGCTCGAGTCTCCGGCCGCCATCCGGACGACAGTCCGCGCCATGTCGGTCCCGTGCGCCATGCTGGTACCGCCGTTGGCGATCAGTACCCGGACTATCGGTTCGTTCGCACCGCTGAGGGCCAACTGGCGGGCCTGCGCGATCGCCACACCCTCGAGCCGTTCCCGGGCGGTCACCAGTTCGCTGACCGGGTGTGCAGCGGAGGTGAGGGCGGCGACGTAGACGAAGGTTACGTACGGCCGGCTCGGGCTTGCCGCATGCTGCTTGACCGCCTCTACGTTCAGTTCGTGCACCTTCCGTTCCACATCGGCCAGCCGGCCGTTGGTCGGCTCGAAAACATGCGAACCGTCACTGACACCGATGCACTCCTCACCGACACTCATGAACCATTCGGCGCCCACCGCTCCCGGAAGCGCACCGCAATGTTGCTCGCGGTAGTCGAAGCCGGCGAAGGCGAGTAGCCCGATGAGCGTCACCGCGGCCAATCCAGGAACCCAGCGGCTCGACAGCAACGGTGGCCGGTCGATTGTGAAGCCCTCCAGGACATCGAGCTCCTGGGCGGCCCGCACGTACCGCAGCCGCACTTCCCGGGCTTCGGCCGGCACCCTGCCCGGCTCCGGAATCGCCGGAGGTATCCGGATCAGCAGGTACCAGGCGGTCGGCGTGCGGCTGCGGCTGTTCGACGAGAACCTGTTGCGCCACGCCTCGTATCCCCGCCCGGCATTCGCCGCGTCCCATACGCCGACCTCGGGATTGCTGCGGCGGGGATCGACCGCGTACGGCGGCACCTTCTCACTGCCGCTGACGACGAGCAGCGGATCGAACGCACCCGTCTCGTTGCGCACGTCGTTGATGAGCTTGAGGAGTCGGTAACCGCCGTTGGCGCGGGTGATGCCGTCGAGCAGGACGACGGCGTAGGTCATCCGCCGGGCGCCGGCCAATCGCCACGGCCACCGTCCGTACGCGCGACGGAGATCCTCAAGAAAGGAGTTCACCAGTAGACGCAGCATCTGGTCCGGGTTCTCTTTCCCGTAGCCGTCCTTCGTCAGGCGCTCGGCGAACCCGACGAAGGTACCGGGATCCTGTGGCGCAAGGTTGGGCTGGCGCAGGAACCAGCGGTACGGCGTGCTGAGGATCGGGATACGACCGCTGACCTTCACGGCGAACCAGAGCGGGGGAATCAGCGTCAGAAGCCGCCGTACCCATGGAGTGATGCGAGTGACCTCGGCCAGCGTTTCGGTGGTCGCCGTGAGGATGCGCTCGTCCGGCCGGACCACGATGTCGCGCTCGCGGAGCCTCTCCCGCAGCACCCGGTCCGGATCCTTGACTTCGGACCCGAGGGACTGCCCCATGAGCCAGTAGAGCAACCCGAAGTGGCGGAACCGGATCCGGCCGTACCGCGAGTTCCGGCCGCTGAACAGCTCACGCGAAATTCCGTACAGGATCTCCCGGATATTGTCCACGTCCTTGGCCGTCGGAGGCGGTACGTCCTCGCCCGGTGCGAGATCCGGCCTGAGCTGCGGAGTGAATTGGTGGAGCGCATGTGGAATCCGTCCCGGTCGCGCCCGGTCCAGATACTCCGTGGCGATCGCGGGAAGCAGTTGCTGGGTGCCGTCGCGGACGAGACACACCATGGGGATGCCCATCCGGCCGGCCCGCCGGCGGCCCAGCCGTGCGCCGAACGGCGCCTCGCCGAACCGCGGTCGGCGGATCAGTTCCCTGACAAGATTGATCACGCCGCCGACGCCGGGGAAGATCGGCATCCTCGTTGAACTCTCGGCAGAGTCACTCAACGCCGCTCCCCACAGTCGACTGTTCCCGATCTCCGCTCAGCAGACAGATTAGCGGCGGCCGACAGACGGGGGTACGGACAGATGTCCGACATGGCAGGGGCCGGCGGACGCCTCCAAGTCCGCCGGCCCCCTCTACTTCCCTTATGCGACCAGGTCCATCTTGCCGACGTTCCAGCCGGACAGGCTGACCACCGGCGGGGCACCCTTCAGGTCCGCGGCACGGTAGGTGACCGTCAGGGTCTGCGACTCACCCGGGAACAGGGTGATGTCGTTGTCGCTCCACAGCCCCGACGTCACCTGGTTGTCGCCGGACTGCTCGCCGCCGCCGGCGGTACCCCGGCGCAGGTCCGTGCGCAGGAAGAACGCGACGGCCGAGGACGAGGTGTTGGTGACGGTCACCGTCGACACCCGGTCGGCACCGTTCGGCCCCGGCTGGTTCTGCGTGCTGGCCGTCGCGCTGACCTTGCCCTGCGCCAGCGAGTGCAGCGCCTGCAGGTTACCGAACTGCGTCATGGTGGCCTGCGGGTTGCCCAGCGTCTTGCCCCAGTTGACCACGTCGGCCTGGGTGGACAGCCAGTACACGTTGCGGTCGACGACGGTGCCGCCCTGCTTGACCAGCAGCTCCACGAAGTAGGTCTTCGCGGCGGCCGGCGGGGTGGTGGCCGCCGGTACCTTCGGGGTCAGCACACCGGTACGCACCTGCTGGCTGGACAGGCTGATCGCGGTCGCCGTCTGGTCGTCGAGCACCTTGCCGGACAGGTCGATGACCCGGCTCTGCACGGACACCCCGGACTGCGTGCCGCCGCCGAGGTTGTCGACGGTCACGCTGTTGTTGTCGTACCCGTAGAGCGCGTGCAGCGTCTGGTTGGCCTTCTTGGCGCCGAAGAAGCTGCCCGCCTGGTCGCCGTCGGAGTTGTACAGCGTCCACAGCAGCGACGGCCAGCCCTTGTTCGCCTGCCAGTAGATGGTGCCGGTGGCCGGCGTCGGGCTCTTCGTCGAGTGGTGCACGAACGCCTCGAACTGTGCCCGGGTGTTCTCGTAGTTCTGCAGCTGCGCCTCCTGGACGTACCCGTTCAGGTCCGACCACTTGCCGTACCGGTTGGTCAGCGCCTGGTCGAAGACGAACAGCGTGCCGAACTTGTACCCGCCGTGCCCGGTCTCGTAGTTGGCGTGGTACTGGTTGTCGCCCGGGTTCTGCCACAACGCCTGCAGGTCCGCGGCGGACATGAACCGGTTGAGCGAGTCCAGCGTCGGTACCGTGTCCCCGGCGCTCTGCTCGCTGTCCAGCCCCCAGGACCCACCGGCGTTGGTCCGCGAGGAGTCACCGCTGTCGACGTGCGTGGTGTCGTACCAGTAGCTGGGCGGCACGTAGTCGTAGGGCCCTTCCTTCTCGCCCGACGGCCCGAGCTTGGCGCTGCTCTTGTACTCCGCCGACGACACGATCGGCACGTCGAAGTCGGCCTGCTTGAACGCTTGCAGCGAGACGTTCTCCTGCGCCGGTACCGGGTTGTTGTCGCTCCAGCTGAACGTGACCACGCTCGGGTGGTTGCGCTCGTTCTGGCCGACGGTCAGCGCGGTCAGCGCCATGATGGAAAGGTCGGCCTGGCTGGGGGTACCGCCCGGTTCCCAGGCGTCGCAGCACTGGTACCCGGCGTCGATCATCATGCCGGCCGCGTCGGCCTGCCGGTAGAAGTCCTCCGGCATGAAGTGGCCTTCCAGGCGCAGCATGTTGATGCCGAGGTTCTTCAGGATGGCCAGCTGCCGGGCGATGTCGGCGGACGAGTAGTGCAGGAACAGGTCCGGTACGAAGCCGGCGCCGCGCACCACGAACGAGCGGCCGTTGACCGCGTAGCGGCGCACCCCCTGCGGGGCGATCGTCGACTTGCCGACCAGCGACGAGGTGACCGTGCGGATGCCGAAGGTCGAGCTGGTCGAGTCGGTCACCGTGCTGCCCTGGGTCAGGCTGGTGGCGACGGTGTACAGCGGTGCGGCGCCCATCTGGTACGGCCACCAGATCGCCGGCTTGGTGATGGTGGTCGCCGGCAGCGAGACGGTCCTGGTGGAGTGCGCGGCCACCGTCACCGGGGACTGGACGGTGACCGGGGTACCACCGCCCGGTGGCGTGATCGTCGCCTTCACGGTGCCGGTCTGCGAGCTCGCGGTGTTGTTGGTGACGTCGGTCTTCACCGTGACCGCGGAGGTCGACAGGTCGGCCGCGGTGTTCTGCACGACGTGCGTGTTGCTCTCGCTCAGCCCGTTCGCGATCTTCAGCTGTACCGGGAACTGGATGCCGGTGTTGAGGTCCGGCGGGATCTGGTTCCAGTCCACGTCGTCGAGGGTGAACATCGAGCTGGGGTCGTTCGGGTACATCTTGACGGCCAGCGAGTTCGTGCCGGCCTTCAGCGTGCCGGTCACGTCGAAGGTGAACCGGGTGTAGGCGCCGGTGACGGTCGACTTCGTCGCCACCTGCTTGCCGTCGACGAACACGTCCGCCGCGCCGACCACGCCGTTGACGATCAGCGTCGCGGTCTGGCCGGCGGCGAGGTTGGCGGCGAAGTCGGTGCGGTACCACCACGGCACCTTGAACCTCGCCACGCTCACCGGACCGTTGGAGCTGGTGAAGCCGAAGCACTTGCGCATGTTGTCGGAGAAGAAGACGTTGGGGCAGCCACCGTTCTGCAGCAGCGCCTCGATCTCGGTACCCGGGGCACCGGCGTCGTCCGGGGTCACCGACAGCCAGCCCGACGTGCTGAAGCCGGGCGTGGAGATCTGCTGCCCGGTCTGCGTGGCGGTGGCGCTGGTGAGCACCTTCCAGCCGCCGGTACCAAGGGTGATCGGTGCGGCGGGCCTGGCCGCGGGCGTACCCGCGGTGATCGCGGCCCGCGCGGACGCGGCCGTGACCAGCGCCAGCGCCGCACCGGCGAGCGCGAGCAGTCGGAGGGGGACGTGTTTGCGGCGCGCCGGTTCGGTCATCGGGTCGCTCCTGGACGACAAGGGGTGCTTCGACGGACGAAGAATCAGGCGGACGATCAGGACGGCTAGCTAACAGTTAAACAGGCTGCCAGATAACATATCACTGATCTTCGCTATATAGAGAGGGTCTCCGCCCGCCGAACACCCCGGCTGCCGTCACTCCTTTCCGGTCGGCCGTACCCCGGCGGCCGTCGCGGCCTCCTGGTCCACGACCACCGCCTGGTCGCTCGCGTCGATCGTGAGCGCGCCGGTCATGACGGCCACGACCTCCGACATCGAGTGCTCGTCCGGCTTGACCACGGCCACCCGCCGGCCCAGCCGCTGCACGTGGATCCGGTCGGCGACCTCGAAGACATGCGGCATGTTGTGGCTGATGAGCACGACCGGCAGGCCGCGATCGCGGATGCGCCGGATCAGGTCGAGCACCTGGCCGGACTCCTTGACCCCGAGCGCCGCGGTCGGCTCGTCCATGATGACCATGTGCTCGGCCCAGGCCGCCGCCCGGGCCACCGCGACGCCCTGCCGCTGGCCGCCGGACAGGTTCTCCACCGCCTGGGTCAGCGACCGCAGGCCGATCTTCAGCTCGGCCATCTGCTGCGCCGCCCGCCTGCGCATGGCCGGCTTGTCCAGCATCCGGAAGACGGTACCCAGGACGCCGCTTCGGCGCTGTTCCCGGCCGAGGAACAGGTTGCTGGCGATGTCCAGGGCGGGTGCGACGGCGAGGTCCTGGTACACCGTCTCGATGCCGTGCCGTCGGGCGTCGATCGGGGTGCGGAAGTGCACCACCTGCCCGTCCAGCTTGATCTCGCCAGAGTCCGGCACGATCGCCCCGGTCAGCGCCTTGATCAGCGTGGACTTGCCGGCGCCGTTGTCGCCGATGACCGCGAGCACCTCGCCGGGCAGCAGCTCGAAGTCGGCGCCGTCCAGCGCGGTCACCTGGCCGTACCGCTTGACCAGACCGCGCGCCTCCATGACCGGCTGAGCATGGGCCGGTGTCATCGCGACCTCCTGCGGGACACTTGATCGATGGTCACCGCGAGGATCACCAGGATGCCGGTGATCAGCGTCTGGTAGATCGACGCGACGCCGATGAGCTGGAGCCCGTTGCGGATGACGCCGACGATGAGCGCGCCGATGAGGGTGCCGAGGACGGTACCGCGGCCGCCGAACAGGCTGGTGCCGCCGAGCACGACGGCGGTGATGCTGTCGAGGTTGTCGGTCTGGCCGGCCTGCGGGTCGCCGACGCCGGTACGGGCGACCGACAGCAGCGCGGCGATGCCGTAAACCAGGCCGGCGGTGGCGTACACGCCGACCAGTACCCGGTTGGTGGGGATACCGGTCAGCCGGGCGGCCTCGGGGTTGTTGCCGACCGCGTACACGTGCCGGCCCCACGCGGTCTGCCCGAGCAGGTAGGCGAACAGCAGGAACAGCCCGATCGTCACGATCGAGCCGTAGGTGATGTCGGTATCGCCCAGCGTGAAGGTGTTACCGAGCGCGGTGAGCAGCGACGGTACCCCGGTGACCGTCTGCTCCTGGGAGTAGATGTGGGTCAGCGCGAAGGCGATGTTGAGCATGCCCAGCGTGACGATGAACGGCGGCAGCGGTACCCGGGTCACCAGCAACCCGTTCGCCAGCCCGAACGCGGTCGCCACGGCGAGCCCGATGAGCAGGGCCAGCAGCGGCGGCACGCCACTGTGGACGGCCAACCGGGTCATCACGATCGAGCTCAACGCCATGATGGCGCCGTTGGACAGGTCGATGCCGGCGGTGAGGATGATCAGCGTCTGGCCGATGGCCAGGGTACCGACGACCATCACCTGCTGGATGATCAGCGAGAAGTTGCCGCCGGTGAGGAACCGGTCGGTGCGTAGCGAGAAGAACGCGCAGGCGATGATCAGCGCCGCCAGCGGTCCCAGGGTGGAGCCGCTGAGCAGGCGCTGCCGCAGTGACGGCGGCGGGATGTCGGCCGGCGCGGCCGGCTCGGGGGGCGCGGTCGTCGTGGCCATGGCTCAGCCCCAGCAGTTCGCGATGCCGTACGCGACGTCCTTGGACTCGACGCCGGACGCCGGTTTGGCGGTGATCAGGGTGACCCCGGTGTCGGTGTACCCGGACGGCTTGGCGCCGCTGTTCGCGAAGTTCACGATCGCGTCCACGCCGAGGCTGGCCATCTTGATCGGGTACTGCTGCGAGGTCGCCGCGATCCGCCCGTCCTGGATGGCCTTGACGCCGACACAGCCGCCGTCCACCGACACCACCAGTACCCCGGACTTGCCGGCCGCCTTCAGCGCGGTGTCCGCGCCGAGCGCCGCCGGCTCGTTGATCGTGTACACGAGGTTGATGTCCGGGCTCTTCTGCAGGCAGTTCTCCATCGCGGTCTGCCCCTTGGCCTGGTCGCCGGCCGTGTCGAGGCTGCACACCACCTGCGGGTCGGTCGCCTGCTGCTTGGCGTCCGGGGTGATCCCGGAGACGCCGAAGCCGGACAGGAAGCCGTTGTGGCGCAGTACCCCGACGGTGATGCCGGGCGCGAGGTCCAGCGTCGCGATCTTCGCGGTCTTGCCGGCCATCGTCGCCTTCGCGTACTGGCCGATGAGCTGCCCGGCGGTGAAGTTGTTCGTGGCGAACAGGGCGTCCACCGCGCTCTGCGGATCGGTCGGCGTGTCCAGCGCGATGACCAGTACCTTCTTGGCCCGCGCCTTCTCGATCGCCGGCACGATCGCCTTGGTGTCGCTCGGCGTGATCATGATGCCCTTGACGCCCGCGGCGACCATGTTCTCGATCGCGGTCACCTGGCTGGCGTTGTCGCCGTCGAACTTGCCCGCGGCGGACATCAGTGTGGCGCCCTTGGCCTTGGCCTCCTTCTCGGCGCCCTCCTTCATCTTGACGAAGAACGGGTTGGTGTCGGTCTTGGTGATCAGTCCGACCTTGATTCCGCCGGAGCTGCCACCCGAGGACGAGCTGCTGGATTTGCCGCAGGCGGTGATCGCCAGTACCGCCGCGACGGCGACGACGAGCAGGCCGGCTGCGCTTCGGGAAGGAGTGGACAACATCAATACAGCCTGATGTCCGCGGTGCCGGAACGGACCACGGCTTCAAGTCAGTGGAAACGCCCAGTGGTTCCACGGATGCGCGACCGGTACCGGCCCGGCAGGCTGGCGCCATGATTGACCAGCAGCTCGACACCCGGCGGCGGTCGTGGCTCGCCGGCCTCCTCGCGCAACGCAGCGTCCAGGTCACCGTCGGCGCCTGGGTCGCGGCAAACCTCGCGGTGGTCCTGCTCGCCCATGGGCACCTGCCGTTCCACCGGCCTTCACTGCACCACACCCCGTTCACCACCCAGCTGCTCAACCCCAACCTGGCGATGATCGAGGTGCTCCTGTTGATGGCGCTGACCTTCGCGCTGACCCGCCGCCGGGTGGTACCCGACGTGGGCGCCCGGGCACCGGAGCGCGCGATCGCCAAACAGGAGACCGGGTGGATGGTCCTCTACGGCATCGGCGGCCTGCTCGGCGGGCTGATCCTGGCGCGGGTGCTCGGGTACCACCCGATCAGCTTCCACCTGACCGGCACGCTGTACGGCACCGACGACACGGTCACCCGGCCGGAGGTCTTCGTGTGGATGGCGTACAACTTCGGCGTCTACGCGGTGGTGCCGTACCTGTGGTTCCGCCGCCGGTACACCGCGACACAGCTGAACCTGCGCTCCACCGACCGGCGCAACGACGTGCTGGTGATCGTGGTCATCCTGGTCGTGGAGACCATCGTGGAGCTGACCGGGTTCAGCTCGGCGATCTTCGGCCTGTCCGGGCGGCAGGTGCTGCTCGGCATGCCGCTGACGTTCGTCATCTACTTCATCGGTACCGTGCTGCCGACCATGATCTTCATCCAGTGCGTGCTGGTGCCGCGGTACCGGCGGCTGACCGGCTCGACGGCGGCCACGGTGATCCTCGGCGGGGTCACCTACACGCTGCTGCACTGCTTCGACGGCTGGCTCGCGGTCGACACCGTGAACGCCACGATCCTGTCGGTCATCTTCCTGTTCTTCCAGTACCTCGGTCCCGGCATGATCAAGACGGTGCTGACGCTGCGTACCGGCAACGCCTGGGTACACGTCTGGGCGTACCACGCGGTCGCGCCGCACGCGATCGCCGACACCCCGAACATCGTCAAGGTCTTCCATCTGTGAGCACCACGCGGGCGAGCTCCGTCCGCGACCCGATCCCCAGCTTCGGGTACAGCTTGTAGAGGTGGTACTCCACCGTCCGCGGGCTGAGGAACAGCTGGGCTGCGATCTCCCGGTTGGACGCGCCGCCGCTGACCAACCGGGCGATCTGCAGTTCCTGCGGGGTCAGCGTGGCCAGGCCCGCCCGCTGCGCGTCGGCCGGCGCGTCGCCCAGCGCGCGCAGTTCCCGCCGGGCCTGCTCGGCCCAGTCGCGGGCGTCGAGCGCGTCCAGCGCGGCGAGGGCGGAACGGAGGGTCTCGCGGGCCTCGGTGCGCCGCCTGGCCCGGCGCAGGGCGGCACCCAGGAGCAGTTCGGTGCGGGCCCGCTCGAAGCGCTCCTGGCCCAGGTCGTACAGGCGCAGCGCCTCCCGGAAGTGCTTCACCGCCGGTACCGGCTCGGCCAGCAGGCCCTGGCAGCGGGCCAGCCAGGCACCCGACGACGGGTCGGGGGAGTTGGCGACGACCAGTTCCAGCATGGCGGTCGCCCGCAGCGCGGACTCGGTGTCGCCGCAGCGCACCGCGGCCTCCACCAGATCGGGCGTGGCGTACAGCGCGATCAGCACGTGCCCGGCGCCCGGTGTCGCCTCGGCCACCGCGCGCAGCCGGGGCAGCGCCGCGTCCGGCCGGCCGGCACCGAGGTCGAGCACCGCCAGCGCCCACTGGGTGCGGCCGACGGCCAGCCCGAACCGGCGCGGGATGCCCTGCGCGAGCGCACCGTCGGCGTACTCCCGGCAGCGCCGCTCGTCACCGCGCAGCGCGGCGACGACGGCCAGGGCCGCGAGGTTCAGGCACTCGGCGCTGTCCTGCCCGGTCTCCCGGGCCAGGCGCAGGCCCTCGTCGGCGACCGCCGCGGCGTCCGGGTAGTGGCCGCGGATCGTCTCGGCGACCGAGACACCGTGCAGGGCCAGCGGCAGGTCGTCCAGGGCGCCCTCGGCGCGGGCCCGCCGGGCCGCCGCCTCGAACAGCCGGATCATCCGGTCGACGTCGCCGAGGTACATGGCGCCGTACGCCTCCCACATGAGCCAGCGCGGGAGGTCCGGCCGGGCGGGATGGTCGGCGGCGGCCCGCAGTACCGCGGCGCCGCGCTCGACCTCGCCGGAGATCACGTCGGCGATCCCGGTCAGCCAGTCCCGCAGCAGCCGGGCCCGCGCGTCGGTGGTGTTCAGGCGCCGGGCGCGCGCGGCGAGGTCGAGCACCACCGGCATGTCCCCGGCGTAGCCGGCCGCCTCGGTGGCACCGAACAGCATCTCCAGTGCCGCCCGCGGGTCGGTGTCCGCGACCAGTTCGGCACCGGCGGTGAGGGTACCCACGGCTTCGCTGATCAGCCCCGCACGCAGCTGGATCTGCCCGCGCAGCGCGGCGATCCGGCCGAGCAGCGGCGGGTCGCCGCCGGCGTCCCGTTCGGCGCGCACGGCCGCGGCCAGTGCCCGGCCCGGTTGCCCCGCCCGGGCGGCCGCCCCGGCCGCGGCGACCAGGCGGCGCGCCCGGTCGGCGGCGCCCGGCGACAGCTCCGCGGCCCGTTCGAGGGCCGCGGCCGCGGCGGCGTAACCGCTGCGTACCCGCGCCCGCTCGGCGGTCGCCTCCAGCCGGTCGGCCACCTCCGCGTCCGGGCCGAGGGCGGCCGCGGCCAGGTGCCACGTGCGCCGGTCGGCGTGCCCGTCGCCGGCCAGCGTGGCGGCCAGCGCCAGGTGTACCGCCCGCCGCTGGGTGAACGGCGCGGCGCTGACGACGGCGGAGCGGACCAGCGGATGCCGGAACCGCGCACCGTCCGGCCCGATCGTCACCAGGCCGGTCGCCTCGATCCCGGTCGCCGCCGGCCCGGGCAGGTCCAGCAGTTGCGCCGCGTCCAGGATCTGCGCCCACGAGGTACCGTCCGCGCACGCGGCGACCAGCAGCAGCTCCTGCGCGGCGACCGGGAGCCGGCGCACCTGGTCGAGGAAGGCCGCCTCCACGCCTGCGCTCAGCGGCAGCGGGTCGGGCAGCGGGCGCCGGCCGGCGAGCTCGTCCGCGGACAGGTTCGCGACGATCTCCAGCAGCGCCAGCGGGTTGCCGTCGGCGTACCGCAGCAGGCGCTCGCGTACCTCGCGGGCCACGGTACCGTCGGCCTGACGGTCGATCAGCTCGGCCATGCCGGCCGGCGGCAGCCCGGGTACCGCGAGCTTCGGCCACGGGTCGCGGGCGAACCGGCTGGCCGGCTGGTCGCGGGGGTTCTGATCACGGGCGGCGACCAGCAGGCCGATCGGGTCGCGGGCGAGCCGCCGGGCGACGAACCGCAGCGCGTCGGCGCTCTGGTCGTCCAGCCACTGGGCATCGTCGACGAGGCAGACGACGCCGCCGGTGATCTGCGACAGGACGCTGAGCACCGCGAGGAACACCAGGAACGGGTCGTCGCCGGTGGCCGGGCCGAGCCGCAGCGCGCCCCGCAACGCGGCCGCCTGCTCGGCGGGTACCGCGTCGAGCTGGTCGAGCACCGGTTGCAGCAGCTGGTGCAGGCCGCCCCAGGCGAACCGGGACTCGAACTCCACCCCGGTCGCGCGCAGTACCGGCAGGTCGCCGGCCGCGTCCGCCGCGTACGCCAGCAGGGCGGTCTTGCCGACGCCGGGCGGGCCGGTCAGCAGCAGGGTACTGCCGCGGCCGGCCCGCACCTGGTCGAGCGCCCCGGTGATCCGGAGGCACTCCGCGTCGCGCCCGACCAGCATGCCGTCAGGGTAGTGGTGATCGGCCCGCGCGCGCCGCGCCGGCCCGCGCCGGCCCGTTGTACGCGCCGCGCCGGCCCGCGCCGGCCGCCGCGCTGGGGTCGCGCCGGCCCGCGTGCGCGCGGCGCCGGCCCGCAGATCTTGGACGCTTGTGCCCCCTTCAGGGGGTGTCAGCGTCCAAGATCTCGGCGGTAAGCGGCCAGGGTCTCGGCCAGCGCCTCGTCGATCGGGGTGGCGCGCAGGCCGAATCCGTGCTTCCACCGGTAATCGGGTTGGCGGCCGGGGTACCGCCGGTTACCGTGCCCGGCATGTCGAGGCTGGAGGTCCTGCCGTTCAGCGACGCGTACCTCGACGCGGCCGGTGCGCTGCTCGCCCGGCGGCATGCGGTGCACCGGCGGGCCGAGCCGCTGCTCGCGCCGCGGTACGCCGACGCCGGGGAGGCCACCCGCGAGGTTGCCGAGCTGTGGAAGGCCGGGGCCTCGGGTGCGGTGGCCCGGTCCGGCGGGCACACTGTCGGGTACCTGCTGGGCCTGCCGCTGGCGGTGGACAGATGGGGTCCGAACGTCTGGGTACCGCCGGCCGGGCACGCGGTCGACGACGCGGAGACGGTGCGCGACCTGTACGCCGTCGCCGCCGCCCGGTGGGTCGACGAGGGCCGCACCGCGCACTACGCGGTGGTGCCGGCCGGCGCCCCGGCACTGGTCGACGCCTGGTTCCGGCTCGGGTTCGGGCAGCAGCAGGTGCACGGGGTACGCGAACCGCTGGCGACGCCGCCGCCGGTACCCGACGGGGTGGCGGTCCGCCACGGCCGTCCGGCCGACGCCGCGGCGCTCGCCCCGCTGGATCTGGTGCTCCCGCAGCACCAGGCGCAGTCCCCGGTCTTCTCGGACCGGCCGGTACCCACCCTCGCCGAGGCGCTGGAGGACTGGGTCGAGACGCTGGAGGACCCGCGGTACGCCACGTTCCTGGCGGAGCTGGACGGCGCCGTGGTCGGTGCCGCGGTCGGCTGCCCCGCGGAGGAGTCGAGCCTGCACGCCGGCCCGGCCCGGCCGGACGCGGCGAGCTACCTGATCTTCGCCGCCGTGGTACCCGAGGCGCGCGGCCACGGTGTCGGCAGCGCACTGGGCCGGGCGGTGCTCGGCTGGTCCGCCATGGCGGGGTACCGCGCGGTGGTGACCGACTGGCGGGCGACCAACCTGCTGTCCTCCCGCACCTGGCCGAAGATCGGCTTCCGGCCGGCGTTCCTGCGGCTGCACCGCCAGATCGGAAGGTGAGCGTGTCACGATGCCGATAGACGCCAAGCGGTACCGCCTCGGTAGGCTCGGCCGGGTGACCGACCTGACCGTCGCGGTCCGGCCCGCGGCCGAGGCCGAGCTGCCGGCCATCGTCGAGAGCCTGGAACAGCGGCTGTACTTCACCGACCGGCTGGCCCGGCAGCGGCTGGGCCGCGGGGAACTGCTCGTCGCGTGGCTCGACGGCACCGCCGTCGGCGACGTCTACCTGCGCCTGGAGGGGGCCGACGAGGATCTTGCCGACCTGCGTGACGCGCCGCTGCTGAGCCACCTTGAGGTACTGCCGCCGCACCGCAAGCAGGGGATCGGCTCGCTGCTGATGCGGTGCGCCGAGGCGATGGCCTGGCGCCGGGGGTACGACCGGGTCGCGCTCGGCGTGACCGAGGACAACACCGACGCGATCCGGCTGTACCTGAGCCGCGGGTACGCGTTGTGGCGCCCCGACCCGATCGAGACCTACCGCGAGATCTTCCGGGAGGACGGCACCGTCGACGCGGTACCCGACGAGCCGTGCCTGGTCTACGTGAAGCGGCGGCCGGTCGCGTTCATCCGCTGAGCAGCTTGCGCACCCGGTCCGAGCCGATCGCCAGCAGCAGCGTGGGCAGCCGGGGTCCGGTCTCCCGCCCGACCAGCAGCCGGTAGAGCAGGGCGAAGAAGCCCCGCTGGGCGACCTTGAGCTCCGCCGTCGGCGCGACGTCGAGGGGCAGGCCGAGCAGCCGCTTCGGTACCCCGTACACCAGCGTGGTCAGCCCCGGCAGCGACCAGTTCTCATCCAGCCCCTCGACCAGCAGGCGCAGCGACTCCCGCTGGGCCGGGTCGAGGGTGGCGAGCAGTTCGATGTCCGGTTCCTCGCGGACCTGGGTGCGCTGCTCCGGCGGCAGCTGGGTGGCGGTCCACCGGGCGGCCTTGTCCAGCCGTGGCCGCACCTCGTCCAGCGACGCGATCGGCTGCTCGGGTTCCAGGTCGCGCAGGATCCGCAGGAGCTGCTCCTCGTGGCCGGTGGTGATGTCCACGATCGAGGCGAGGGTGCGGTACGGCAGCGGCCGTAGGGTCGCGGGCAGCGGGCCGGCCGCGGTACCGGTGGCGCGCCGGTACGCCGCGGTGTCCGCCGGCCCGGTCGTGGCCTGCGAAACCTTGCGCGCCAACGCGTCCCACTCGTCGTAGAGGCGCAGCAGTTCCTCGTCGAACGCGACCTTGAAGGACTGGTTGGGCCGGCGCCGGGCGTACAGCCAGCGCAGCACCGGCGCCTCCATGATCTCCAGCGCGTCGGACGGTGTCGGTACCCCGCCGCGGGAGCTGCTCATCTTGGCCATGCCGGAGATGCCGACGAACGCATACATCGGACCAATCGGCGGTTCGGCGCCGAACACCTCGCGGACGATCTGGCTGCCGACGACGTAGGACGAGCCGGGGGAGGAGTGGTCCACGCCGGACGGTTCGAAGACCACGCCCTCGTACGCCCAGCGCATCGGCCAGTCGACCTTCCACACCAGCTTGCCGTGGTGGTCCTCGGCCAGCCGCATGGTACCGGCGTGCCCGTATGCGCAGGTGTAGGCCAGTTCGGTGGTCGCGTCGTCGTACCCGACAACCGTGGTGACGTCCCGCCCGCACACGGCGCAGTAGGGCTTGTAGGGGAAGTACCCGGTCGCCGCGCTGCCGTCCTCGTCGGCGTCGACGGGGGCCGGCCGGTCCTTCGTCCGGTACCGGTCGAGGATCGCGTCGATCGTCGCGCGCTGCCGCATGGCGAGCAGGATCTGGTCGCGGTACGCCCCGGAGGTGTACTTCTCGGTCTGGCTGATCGCCTCGTAGTGCACGCCCAGCTCGGCCAGTGCCGCGGCCATCGGCGCCTTGAAGTGCTCGGCCCAGTTCGGGTACCGGCTGCCGGGCGGCGCGGGTACCGCGGTCAGCGGCTTGCCGATGTGCGCGTCCCACGACGGGTCGACGCCGGCCGGCACCTTGCGGAACCGGTCGTAGTCGTCCCACGAGAGCAGGTGCCGGCACTCGTACCCGCGCCGGCGGATCTCGTCGGCGACCAGGTGCGGGGTCATGACCTCACGCAGGTTGCCCAGGTGGATCGGGCCGGACGGGCTCAGGCCGGACGCGCAGACGATCGGCTTGCCGGGGGCGCGGCGCTCGGCCTCGGCGACGACCTCGTCGGCGAACCGGGCAACCCAGTCAGGTTCGGCGGGTGGCATCACCCGATGATTGTTTCATCTGGCCGAAACCGGAAATTCGCTGAGGGGCGGAGCGGCCCGGCCAGCGGGAAATTCATCGGTCCTACGAAAATTCATCGGTACTAAGTGAAGTTAGTAACCATCCAGCTGTTTAACGTTTTGTATCGAACCCGATACCATGAGTGAGCCACTCAACCGGCCTGGGGAGGCTACGTGGACCGACGCTCCTGGCTGCCCGAGGACTTGCGCGCCTATCACCGCGGGCTGCTGTTGCGCTTGTTGACCGAACACGGTCCGCTGACCCGCCGGGACCTGGCGGGGGCCAGCGGGCTCAGCATTCCCACCGTCGCCTCGATCATCGGTGAGCTGCTGGCCGCCCGGCACGTCGTCGAGTCGTCGCCGCGGCCGGAGGCGGTGGCGGTGCGCGGTCCCCGGGCCGGGCTGCTGTCCGTCGCCCGGCACGCGCACGCGGTACTCGGCGTCGACATCTGCGCCAACCGCATCCGGGCCGGGTTGTGCGACCTGTCCGGCGTGGTGTCGGAGGTCGTGACGGTACGGGTACCGCAGGGTCGCCCGCCGGCCGACCTGCTCGACCTCGCCGTGAGCGCGGCGCAGCCGCTGGTCGTCTCGGCCGGCGACCGGTTGCTCGGCGTCGGCGTCGCGGTACCCGGCCCGGTCGACCAGGACGGCCGGCGCAGCCTGCTCGCCCTGCCGCTCGGCTGGCGGGACGTACCGGTCGCCGAGCTGTTCGAGCACGCGTTCGGGGTACCCGCGGTGGTGGAGTACAACGTGCGCGCGATGGCCGTCGCGGAAGCCCGGCACGGCCTGGGTATCCGCGCGGAGAACCTGCTCTACGTGCACCTGGGCGAAGGGCTCGGGATCGCCTTCCTGATCGACGGGCGGCCGTTCCGCCAGGGCGCGCACGGCGTCTCCGAACTCGGTCACTACCAGGTGGTGGACCGGGGACCGCGCTGCTCGTGCGGCGGGGTCGGCTGCCTGGAGGCGGTGCTCGGCGACGCCTACCTGCGCCAGCGCATCCGCGACGCGGCCGGGCAGAGCCCGACGCTGGCCAACCTGACCCGCCGCCGGCTGCCGGTACTGGAACTGCTGGACATCGCCACCCAGGCGGGGGACGGGCCGGCGGCCGAGATCCTCGACGATGTGGTGACCCACCTGAGCACCGCGGTCGCGGTGAGCGTGAACCTGCTCAGCCCGGCCCGGGTGGCGCTCGGCGGCGAACTGGCCACCGCACCGAAGGACGTGCTGGAGCGGGTCTGCGCGGCGAGCCAGAGCAAGATCAGCCACGTGCTGCGCGACCAGGTGAACCTGGAGCGGTCGGCGATCGGGCGGTATCCGGGCCTGCTGGGTGCCGGTACCGTCGCTCTGGACCGGTTGTTCTACCGCGACCAGCCGCCGCTGGCCGCGCCCCGGCGACCACCGCCCCGGCAGGCCTGAGCCAGCAGGGCGTGACCCGCCTCGACCGCCGGGTCCGGCGCGCGCCGCCGCGCCAGCGCCCGCGGCACCCGCACCGCGAACTGGGCCAGCGTCGGCGGGTCCGGCCGGGCGCGCAGCAGCGCCCGGGTCTGTGCGGCGGCGACCCGCACCGGCCGGCGCATCCAGGCGGTCAACGCGGCGTTGCGGGCGGCCAGCAGCCGCTTGGCCGCGGGGTCCGCGCACGGCGGCGGGTCGTGGTGGGCGGTCACCTCGGCGCAGTAGGCCAGACCCCAGCCGGCGGCGGCCAGGTCGTAGGCGAGCCGGCCCTCCTCGCCCATGAAGAACACCACCGGGTCGAAGCCGCCGCAGCGCAGGAACGCCTCCCGCCGGACCACCGCGGCGCACGCCAGGAACCCCAGCACGGACGGACCGGGCAGGTCGTCGGCGCGGCCGAGCGGCGCGCCGGCCATGAAGGCCGACATCGGGTCGAGCCGGTCGTCCGGGCCGACGAGCGTGCGCGCGGCGATCAGACCCAACCGGGGGTACCCGTCGAAGAGGCGCGCCGCCGCGGTGAGCGCACCCGGTTCCCACCAGGAGTCGTCGTCGGCGAAGGCGACGTAGGGCGTGGCGGCCGCGGCCACCCCGAGGTTGCGCCCGGCGGCGCCGTGGTTGCGCGGCAACGGGAGTACCCGCGCGTCGGGAAACTCCCGCCGGATCAGCTCGGGGGTGCCGTCGGTGGACGCGTTGTCCACCACGATCAGGTCGGCGCGGTCCGGCAGCCGGCGCAGCCGGTCCAGCGTACGCACCAGCGTGCCGGCCCGGTCCCGGGTCGCGACCACGACCGTGACGTTCCGCACGATTGCCTCGTCTCCGGGAACCGGCCGCCCGAAACCTCGACACCCGGTCCGACCCGGGCCGAGGATGGGTTTCATGACGGCGACCGATGGTACGGCGGCGTTCCGCGCCGCCCGCGACTTCCTGCTGGACACCGGCGAGGACTACGTGACCGCGTACCGGGACTTCCGGTGGCCGCGGCTGACCACGTTCAACTGGGCGCTGGACTGGTTCGACGTGATCGCCGCGGGCAACGACGCGCCGGCGCTGTGGATCGTCGAGCAGGACGGCAGCGAGGAACGGCTGTCGTTCGCGGATCTCGCCCGGCGCTCGAACCAGGTGGCGAACTGGTTGCGCGCGGCCGGGGTACGCCGCGGCGACCGGCTGATCGTCATGCTGGGCAACCAGAAGGAGCTGTGGGAGACGCTGCTCGCGGTGATGAAGCTCGGCGCGGTGCTGATCCCGGCGACCCCGCTGCTGGGTCCGGCGGACCTGCGCGACCGGATCGGGCGCGGCCACGCCCGGCACGTGGTCGTCGGGTCGGCCGACACCGCGAAGTTCGCCGAGGTACCCGGTGACTACACGCGCATCGCCGTCGGCGCACCGGTCTCCGGTTGGCTTTCGTACGCCTCGGCGTACTCGGCTGCGGTCGACTTCACGCCCGATGCGCCGACGCGGGCGGACGAGACGCTGCTGCTGTACTTCACGTCGGGTACCACGGCTCGGCCGAAGCTGGTCGAGCACACCCACGCGTCGTACCCGGTCGGCCACCTGTCCACGATGTACTGGATCGGCGTGCGCCCCGGCGACGTGCACCTCAACATCTCCTCGCCCGGTTGGGCCAAGCACGCGTGGAGCAACGTGTTCGCGCCGTGGAACGCGCAGGCGTGCGTGTTCGTGTACAACTACGCGCGGTTCGACGCGACCGCGCTGCTCGGTGTCATGGACCGCTGCGGGGTCACCAGCTTCTGCGCGCCGCCGACCGTGTGGCGCATGCTGATCCAGGCCGACCTGACGGCGCTGCGCAACCCGCCACGCGCGGTCGTGGCCGCCGGGGAACCGCTCAACCCGGAGGTCATCGAGCAGGTCGGAAAGGCTTGGGGCGCAACGGTTCGAGACGGGTTCGGGCAGACCGAGACGACGGTACAGGTGGCCAACACGCCGGGGCAGCCGGTCAAGCCGGGCTCGATGGGCCGGGCGGCACCGGGGTACCGTGTCGTGCTCGTCGACCCGCTGACCGGCGACCTCGCCGACGAGGGCGAGATCTGCCTGGACCTCGCGGAACGGCCGCTGGGTCTCATGGTCGGGTACCACGGCGATCCGGAGATGACCGCGCAGGCGATGGCCGGCGGGTACTACCACACCGGCGACATCGGTGCGCGCGACGCCGACGGGTACATCACCTACGTGGGGCGTACCGACGACGTGTTCAAGGCGTCGGACTACCGCATCTCGCCGTTCGAGCTGGAGAGCGTGCTGATCGAGCACGCCGCCGTCGCCGAGGCCGCGGTGGTGCCGTCGCCCGACCCGCTGCGCCTGGCGGTGCCCAAGGCCTACGTGGTACTGGCGGCGGGCTGGGACCCGTCGGCCGCGACGGCCCAGGCGATCTTCGCGCACTGCCGGGAGCACCTGGCGCCGTTCAAGCGGATCCGGCGGCTGGAGTTCACCGACCTGCCCAAGACGATCTCCGGCAAGATCCGGCGGGTCGAGCTGCGCACCGGCGAGCTGGACAAGAACGCCGACCCGGCGTCCCGCCCATCCGGCGAGTACCGCGACGAGGACTTCCGCTGAACGGTATTGACGTACCTCGAACATTGCGCTGACGCTGCGGTGCGGCCTCGGCCGGCATGCTGCGCCGCATGACACGTTCTCGACGTTCCCTGCTGTTCAGCGCCGCCGCTGGCGCCGTGCTGCTGGCAGGGCTCACAGGAACCCGCGCGACACTGGCGTCGACGACCACCGCCGCGCCGCCGGCCAGACCCAACGTGGTCTTCGTGCTCACCGACGACCTGTCCTGGAACCTGGTGCGCTACATGCCGCAGGTGCGCCAGTTGCAGAACGACGGGCTGACGTTCAACGACTACACGGTCACCGACTCGCTGTGCTGCCCGTCCCGCTCGTCCATCTTCACCGGGCGCTTCCCGCACGACACCGGCGTGTTCACCAACGGCGGCTCGGACGGCGGCTTCGGGTACTTCCACGGGCACGGCGAGGAGTCGCAGACCTTCGCGACCGCCTTGCAGGCCAAGGGGTACCGCACCGCGATGATGGGCAAGTACCTCAACGGGTACCAGCCGGCCGCGACCCTCGGCGGCAGTCGACCGTATGTGCCGCCGGGCTGGTCGGAGTGGGACGTCGCGGGCAACGGGTACCCGGAGTTCAACTACGACCTCAACGAGAACCACACGATCGTGCACCACGGCAGCGCGCCGCAGGACTACCTGACCGACGTGCTCGCCGGCAAGGGGGTCAGGTTCATCGCGGACTCCGCGGCCGCGAAGTCACCGTTCCTGCTTGAGATCGCCACGTTCGCGCCGCACGCGCCGTACACCCCGGCACCGCGCGACGCCAACTCGTTCCCGGGGCTGACCGCGCCGCGCGGGCCGGCGTTCGACACGCTGCCGAAGAACGCGCCGCCGTGGCTTGCTTCGCGGACGCCGCTGACCGCCGCCGAGAAGGCCGCGATCGACACGGCTTTCCGCAAGCGGGTCCAGGCGGTGCAGGCGGTCGACCGGATGATCGGGCAGTTGCGCGCCGCGCTCACCAAGGCCGGCATCGCGCGCGACACGCTGGTGGTGTTCAGCTCCGACAACGGGTACCACATGGGCGAGTACCGGCTGAACCCCGGCAAGATGACGGCGTTCGACACCGACATCCGGGTACCGCTGGTGGCGGCCGGACCGGGCATCGCGCACGGGGCGACGAGCCGGGCGGCGGTGGAGAACATCGACCTCGCGCCGACCTACGAGCAGCTCGCCGGCGCACCGGTACCGTCCAATGTGGACGGACACGCGCTGGTACCGTTGCTGGCCGGTGGATCCGGCGCCAACTGGCGGACCGGGAGCCTCGTGGAGCACCACGGCCCGGACGTGCAGGCCGACGACCCGGACCTGCCCGCGCCCAACTCCGGCAACCCGCCCAGCTACGAGGCGATCCGCACGGGCACCTACACCTACGTGGAGTACGTCGACGGCTCGCGGGAGTACTACGACCGCACGACCGACCCGGACGAGCTGGACAACCTCGCCGGCTCGCTGGGCCCGGCCCGGTTGGCGCAGCTGCACGCCGCGCTGACCGGACTGGTGAACTGCCACGGCGGTACCGCATGCTGGGCGGCCGGGCACGTGTGAGCCGGTAGGGTCGGCCCGTGGCACAACACATGACGCCGGAGGAGTTCCGCCGGCACGGGTACGCCCTGGTCGACTGGGTCGCCGACTACTGGTCGGGACTGGCGGAGCAGCGGGTGACGTCCGCTGCTCCGCCGGGTACCGCGGCCGCCGCGCTGCCGGCCGGGCCGCCCGCCGACGGCGACGGGTTCGCCGGCCTGCTCGACGACCTCGACCGGATCGTCGTACCGAACCTCACGCACTGGCAGCATCCGCGGTTCTTCGGGTACTTCCCGGCCAACACGTCCGGCCCGTCCGTGCTCGCCGACCTGGTCTGCGCGGGCCTGGGCGTGCAGGGCATGCTGTGGTCCACCGGCCCGGCGTGCACCGAGGTGGAGACCGTGGTGCTCGACTGGCTCGCCGATCTGCTCGACCTGCCGGCCCGGTTCCGTTCCGGCGGCCGGGGCGGTGGTGTCATTCAGGATTCGGCGTCGTCGGCCGCACTGGTCGCCACGCTCGCCGCGCTGTACCGGGCCGGTGGCGCGCGGTGGCGCCGTGGTGGGGTGGACGACCGGTACACCGTCTACACGTCGACACAGGCGCATTCATCGATTGAGAAGGCGGCCCGGGTGGCCGGGCTCGGCGACGACAGGGTCCGGCTGGTCGAGGTCGACGACACGTTCGCGATGCGGCCGGACGCCTTGCGGGAAGCCATTTGCGCCGACGTGGCCGCCGGTGCGGTACCGGTGCTCGTGGTCGCCACGGTGGGTACCACGTCGACGACGGCGGTCGACCCGCTCGCACCGATCGGCGAGATCTGCCGGGAGTACGGCGCCTGGCTGCACGTCGACGCGGCGTACGCCGGCTCCGCCGCGGTCTGCCCGGAGCTGCGCTGGGTCCACAGTGGACTCGAACACGCCGACTCGTACTGCTTCGACCCGCACAAGTGGCTGCTGACCGGATTCGACTGCGACGCGTTCTGGGTGGCCGACCGGGCGGAGCTCACCGAGGCGCTCAGCGTGCTGCCGGAGTTCCTGCGCAACGCCGCCACCGAGTCCGGCGCGGTGATCGACTACCGCGACTGGCACGTGCCGCTGGGCCGCCGGTTCCGCGCGCTGAAGCTGTGGTTCGTCATGCGCTGGTACGGCGTCGAAGGGCTGCGCGCGCACATCCGCGGTGGCGTGGCGCTCGCCGACCGCTTCGCGGACTGGGTCGAGGCCGACGAGCGCTTCGAAATCGTTGCGCCGCACCCGTTCTCGCTCGTCTGCTTCCGGTTGCGCGGTCCGGACGAGCCGAACGAGGAACTGCTCCGCAGGGTCAACGCGACCGGGCAGGCGTACCTGACACACACCCGGGCCGGCGGCCGGTACGTGCTGCGCCTCGCTATCGGCTCGCCGCTGACCCGGGCGAGCGACGTCGCCGCGGTGTGGGACCTGATCCGCGCGCAGCTATAGGCGCCATCCGCGCGCGGCTATAGGTGCCAGATGTGCAGCATGTCGCCGATGCCGCGGTACCCGACCCGGGCGTAGACCCGCTCGGCGACGTCGCCGCCCGGCGTCAGGAACGCCGTGGTCACCCCCGCCCGGTCCGCGAGCCGGCTCAGCTGCGCGGTGACCGCGGCCGCGATACCCCGTCGCCGGTACCGTTGCGGCACGGCCAGACCGACCAGCTCGGTCGTGCCGTCGATGACCACGGTCGCCACGCCGGCCCCGGCCGGCACGCCGCGTTCGGTGTCCCGGGCGAGGACCGCCAGCCCGCCGTCGGCCAGCAGCTTGACCAGACCCTCGATCGCGGCGTCGGTCACCGGCTCGTCCTCCTCGAACGCCGCCCGCTGCACCGCGACGACTCCGGCGAACTCGGCCCGGCTCTGCGGCACGGACAGTTCGATGCCGTCCGGCACGGGTACCGGTACCGCCTCGGCCGGCCGGCAGACCATCATCGGCATCCGCGCCTCGACCGTGAAGCCCGCCGCGAGCAGGGCCGGTTCCACCGCGGGCGCGAGGTCCGGCAGGTACTCCAGCCGGGGCGTCCGGTCCCGGCGGGCGTAGGCGGCGACGAGTGCGGAGACGTCCGCCGGCTGCGGCTGCGCGCCGTCGTCGGGGATCGCGTAGTTGACGTACGGGCTGGCCGAGCCGGGCGCGAACGTGGCCAGGAACGGGCCGATCCGCGCCGTGTCCCGGCCGTACGCGGCCGCCTGCCGGAGATACGCCTCGATATCGGTAAGCACCCCGTGAGCCTTTCATGTGGCCGCCGCCACGCGCGCCGGTGTACAGATGGTGGCTGTGACCGTAGTTCGGGGCCAGGCGCGCCGGCGCTGGATCGTGGTCGCCGCCGTCGCGCTGGGCCTCGCCGCGGTACCCGCGGTGGTCAGCGCGGTACCGGTGCACCCGCCGGCCGGCGACCGCACCGGCCTGGTCGCGAAGATGCGGGCCTCGACCGGCCAGCCGTACCAGGGCTACGCGGAGAGCGTCGGCGCCGCCGGCCTGCCCGCCCTGCCGCAACTCTCCGACGTCTCCGACCTGCTCGACGGCGACACCCGGATGCGGGTGTGGTATTCGTCGGCGAGCGCCTGGCGGGTCGACGTGATCGACGTCGGCGCCGAACGCGACACGTACCAGACCGTGACCGGCGAGGTGACCTGGGACTACGGCCGCAACCAGCTGACCGAGGTCGACGGTACCCTGCCGCTGCGGCTGCCCCGCGGCGCCGACCTCACCCCGCCGGAGCTGGCCCGGCGGCTGCTGTCGTTGGCCGGCACCGAGGTGACGCTGTCGGCGCTGCCGGCGCAGCGCATCGCCGGGATCGACGCGGCCGGGGTGCGGCTGACCCCGACCAGCACCCTGACCACGATGGGCCACATCGACCTGTGGGCCGACCCGAAGACCGGGCTGCCGCTGCGCGTGGCGGTCACCGGCCGCGGCGCGTCCCGGCCGTTCCTGACGACCCGGTTCCTGGACGTCGCGCTGACCGCGCCGGATCCGGGGGTACTCGCGCCGCCGGCGCAGCGCCCGGACATGAGCGTGGTCGGTGCCGACGGGTCCGACATCCTCGGCGTCCTGCGCCGGATCAACAACGGACCGCTGCCCGATCGCCTGGCCGGCCTGCCCCGCACCGGTACCGACCTCGGGGAGCTGGGCGGCATCGCCACCTACGGCAGCGGGCTGGCCCGGTTCCTGGTGATGTCGGTATCGCGGCGGACCGGGTACGACGCCGAGCGGCGGGCGCTTCGGGGCGGCGGCGCCGCGCTGACCTTCCCGGCCGGCGACGGGGTGCTGATCGGCACGCCGCTGCTGAGCCTGCTGGCCATGGATTCGCACCGGGCCGGGCGCAACTACCTGCTCGTCGGGCTGGTCGCCCCGTCGCTGCTCAAGCGGGCCGGAGCCGAGCTGTCCACCTACACGGGGGAGCAATGATCCGGACCGAGTCGGTGACGAAGCGCTACGGGCCGATCCTCGCGGTCGACGGGGTGGACCTCGACGTACGCGAGGGGGACCGGTACGGGCTGCTGGGGCCGAACGGGTCGGGCAAGACCACGCTGGTACGGATGCTGCTCGGGCTCGTCTTCGCGACCAGCGGGCGGATCGAGGTGCTGGACCGTCCGGTACCGCGTCGGGTCAAGGAGGTGCTCCCGCAGGTCGGGGCGCTGGTGGAGGGCCCGGCCGGGTACCCGCATCTGTCCGGGCGGGCGAACCTGAAGCTGTTCGACGCGGCCGGCCCCGGCGGGCCGCGGCGGACCCGGCGGCGCCGGGTCGACGAGGCGCTGGAGCGGGTTGGCCTGGGCGGCATCGACGCCCGCCCGCTGAAGGCGTACTCGCTGGGCATGCGGCAGCGGCTGGGCCTGGCCGCGGCGCTGCTGCGCACCCCCCGGCTGCTGATCCTCGACGAGCCGACCAACGGCCTGGACCCGCGCGGCATGCGGGAGATCCGCGACCTGCTCGCCGAGCTGAACGCGGCCGGTACCACCGTCTTCCTCTCCAGCCACCTGCTGTTCGAGGTCGAGCAGCTGTGTACCCGGATCGGCATCGTCGACCGCGGGCGGCTGGTGCTGCAGGAGGAGCTGGACGCGCTGCGGGCGCCGACCGGCCTGGTGGTCGTGCACAGCCCGGACGCGGGGCGGGCGGCGGCGCTGCTGGACGGCCGGGTCGAGCGGCGCGAGGCGGACCGGCTGGTGGTGCGGCACACCGACTCGGCGGCGCTCAACGCGCTGCTGGTGGGGGAGGGGCTGCGGGTCGCCGAGATCGGGCCGGAGCGCCGGTCGCTGGAACAGATCGTGCTCGACGTGACCACGACCAGCTCGGACCGGGTCGCATGATTCGCGTGGAGCTGGTCAAGCTGCTGCGGCGACCGCGCACGTGGATCACCGTGGCGCTGCTGTGCGCGCTGCCGGTACTCGTCGCGGTGTTCCTGTCGGTCACGCATCTGGCGCCGCCGCCCGGCAAGGGGCCGGCGTTCCTGTCCGCGGTGCTCAACAACGGCTCGCTGTACCCGGCGGCCGGCATGGCCATGGTGATGCCGATCTTCCTGCCGATCGCGGTCGCGGTGCTGGCCGGTGACGCGATCGCGGGGGAGGCGGCGTCGGGCACGCTGCGGTACCTGCTGGTGCGGCCGGTCGGGCGGACCCGGCTGCTGGTCGCGTAGCTGATTACGCTGACCGTGTTAGTGCTGCTGGTGATCACGGCCGTGGTCGGCGCCTCGTATCTCGCCGTCAGGGTGCGGCTCGGCAG
>Ga0066710_100000347_pt1 | contig 26539 bp, 28 predicted proteins | sample GraSoiAngelo_159_FD_79666 | JGI IMG/M metagenome (GOLD analysis project Ga0066710, IMG submission 79666) | Grasslands soil microbial communities from the Angelo Coastal Reserve, California, USA - 14_1009_16_40cm | ecosystem: Environmental > Terrestrial > Soil > Grasslands | place: USA... | reverse complement strand
GCTCGATCCCGTCGCGACTGTACGGTCCATCGTCGGACCGGCGCTCTGGGGCCTGCGCGCATATTGGGGAACGTGCCTCCTCCTCGCAACCGCGTCCGCGGTGGCGCTCGCCGCCCTCTTGCCGGTCACGGCGCTCGTCGCGTCTGGCGGAACCGGCTTCGCGACGCGGCTCGATCTCCCGTCATGGCGGGGTCATGACCTCGGGATGGTGTGGAGCACGTTGGCGTGGAGCCCCACGGGCCTTCGGCGCACCGCTCTCGTAACGCTCGTCGAGCTGCTGCTGGGGGTGGCGACCGGCGTGGTCGCAGTAGCCGGGCTGACGATCCTCTCGCTCTCCATCGTCCGCGCTTCGGGGCGCGCGCCGGAATTCAGCCTGCGGCGAGCCGTTGGAGGCACGGGCAGGCTGCTCCTCGCATCGACGCTGCTCGAGGGCGGAGCGATCGCGGCCGCGGCACTGCTGCTCGGTGGCGTCGCGGGGGCGATGGCGGCACGGAGCGCCTTGGCAGCCTGGCCCGGGGGCGTAGGACCCGCCAGCCGCTCCGCCGCCGTCCTCGGAGTCGGCGCGACACTGGCCGCGATCTTCGCGGGCGCCGCGTTGCCGCTGACGTGGCGCCGGCGATCTTCACCGCTGCCGCACGCGGGAGGCCACCCGCTCCCCTTGATCGTTCCGGCGCTGCAGCTCGGACTGAGTCTCACGGCCCTCACAGCGGCGGCGTTGCTGCAGCGCCAGGCGAGGCCGCTCATGGCAGGCGGCGGGGGGCAACACCTGAACGGAACGGTTTTTGAAATCACCGCACCCGAGGCGCCACTGGAGGCTCGGGCCGAGCAGTACACGCGACTGTTGAAGGCGATCGACGGGGCGAGCCTGGCCAGCCCCGGCACTCTGGTGGGATCGGGCATGGGCGATGTCGTGATCACCGACTGCGGCAACTGCGCACAAGGCGGCCTCGCCCGGCCGCTGCACGAGGTGCCCGCGACTCACTACCTCGTGAGCTCGGACACCTTCCGCGTGCTGGGCCTCACCGCGATGGCGGGTCGCATCATCACAACCGCCGACCGGTGGAACACGGGTCGGGTGGCGGTTGTGAATCGCGCGCTGGCGCTGCAGCACTTCGAGGAAGGACGGGCGGTCGGCCGCAAGATTCTCGTTCAGCGGGAGCGCGGCGAGTGGTACACCGTCGTCGGCGTCGTAGGAGATCGCTCTCCCGTGAGCTTCGGCAGCGGCCTCCAACCACCCTTCGCGGTCTACCTGTCGGTGCTGCAGCATCCGGCCCGCTCCGTCGACCTCTTCGTGCCGGCGCAGGGCGACGCGGGTGCGGGCGTCGTCGCCGAGGCAGCCATCCGACGCACCTTTGCAGGCACCGCCACGCGCGTCGTGCCGGCCACCGCGCGCGGTATGCTGGCGGCCGAGGTCGCGCCACTTCGCTGGTTCGAGCGGCTGTTTCGCGCGGAAGGATGGGCGATCCTGGCGGTGGCGACGCTGGGGACGTTCGTCGTCATGCGACTGTGGGTCGCGTGGTTGTGGTACGAGTTCGGACTGCGTCGCACGGTGGGCGCGCGTCGGCGCGACATCTTCTGGTTCCTTGGGCTGCGGGCAGCCGGCGTTGCGCTGGGTGGGATAGCGATCGGTCTGTGGTGCGGGGTGATGTTGTGGGGTGCGCTCGCTGCAATCGTTCCGGGCTTGCCGGTGTGGGATGTCCAGCTCGCCTTGCGATCGGCGCCGCTCCTGCTGGCGGCCACTGGTGCCGGTGCCTTGCTTCCAGCGTGGCAGGTGGCGCGGGCCACGCCGGTTCAGCTCGTCAGCGCCCAGGGCTAGCCAGCGCGTGCCGCGCGGGCGCGACACCTTGTCACGAAACGGGCTCTCGGTGCATCATCTACAGTCACCATGCACCGGTACTTGGCCGTCTTCGCCGTCCTCGCGGCGCTCGCGTGCAACTCTCCCGTCGCAGTTGGCGGCACGCTCGACGTCTCCGTGGCACCAACCGGCCTGCGAATCGTCAATAACTCCGGCGCGCCCGCGTACTTCTTTGCCGTCGAGCGCGAAACCGCCGCACGGATCAACTGGGCCCCCTGCGTAGACCCCGAGCAGTGCCGCGAAGTCGCCGTCGGAGCCGAGACCACGGTTCCGTACACGGCGGTGGCCGGGTGGGCGCCAAGCGCCCACGAGGCGATCGTATACTGGTGGCATCTCGTGCCCGAGACCGGTGACACGTTCCACGCTGACAGCATCCGGGCTTTGGTCGTGTCCCTCTCAGCCCCGTCGGACACGGTTCGGGTCACTGGCACAGTGCGCCACTACGACCTCGAGGGCGGGTTCTGGGCCGTCCGCGGCGACGACGGAACGACGTACGATCCGAAGAACGGCCTGCCTTCGGACTTCCAGACAGATGGGCAGCGGGTCTTATTGGAGGCCAGGCTCACGCACGACTACGGGATCCACCAGGTCGGCCCAATCGTGGAGATCATCAGCCTCCAACGGATCTGACGAGCCGCCGCTCGCTCAGGGTCCGCCGCCGCGCCGCTGGCGTATCGCCGCGACGTTCTTGTCGAACACGGGCTGCTGGTCGGGAGTCAGCACGGCCCGGAAATCGTCGATCTCGTGCCGGAACAAGCCACGGATGCGCTCCCGCGTCGCCGAGTCCGGTGGGCTCCCAGGCGTGAACGAGGGCATCTGCTCGCGATAGTGGTTCTGGATCGAGTCGATCTTCGCATGCTGGTCTGCCGGCAGTGTGATGCCCGCGAAGAGCGTTTCCATGCGGCGCCCCGGCCCCCCCCCCGCCCCCCCCGCCCCCCCCGTTGGACTCTGCGCCCATAGCGGTGACCCACAAAGGGCCAGCGCCGTCGCCGACAATACCGCAAGATGACGTTTCATCGATCGCCTCCAGGGTTTCCTTACATACGGTCGGGCTTGGGCGCCTGCTGCGCTAGACGCCGGGTGTGGGGCATTGTCGCGACGGTCGTCGGGCATGGCTGGCAGCGCTCCCGGCTGCGCCGTTGCAAGGTCGCTACGGCACGCCCGAGCCCGATGCCGGGGCGGGGAGGGCATGCGGATTGCCCCGCCCGAGGCCGTGGGTTACGCGCCGATGTGCGATGACCTGAGCCACGGACGCCGCGTCGAGCGTCGGCTGGCGCGCTGGACGGCCTGCTTCCTGCTCCTCTTCCTGGCGCTCGACGCCGGGTGGATCGCTTGTCGCATGTCCGAGCGCGCCATGTTCGTTCGCATGGCCGCGGGCGCGCCGCCCACACCTCAAGAAGCCGCTACGCACGATGCCCGACGCCACGGCGTCGAACTCCTCACGCTCGCGGCATTCGCGGGTACTGCCGTTCTGTGGCTGGCCTGGCTGCGCCTCGCGTACGGCAACCTTGCGCTCGTGGGCTCGAAGCGGTCGCGATTCACCCGCAGAGGTGCGGTGGGGTACTGGTTCATTCCCGTCGTCAACCTGGTGCGTCCGTTTCAGGTGATGAAGGATCTCTGGCTCCGCAGCGAATCGATGAACGACCGCGACGCCTACGACCAACTCCCCGCGCCCTCCTTCCTCTCGGCGTGGTGGGGGATTTTCCTGGCCGACGGAGGGTTGGCGATCGCGGTTCCGTCGCTGCTCCGGCAGGCCGGGACGCCCGCCGATCTGATCGACGTCACCGACCTGGGGATAGTCGTCAACCTGGTCGGGGCGGTCGCGGTACTCCTGGCGATCGGGGTCGTACGGGGAATTGACCGCAGACAGCAGTGCTTTGAAGCAACGCTCTCGGATCTCCCCGCCGCAGTCCAGCGGGCCGCCCACACGCCACGACTGCACGCCTGAGCGAGACGTACCCTCCCCGCGTCACAAAACCGCGTTCTTCAGGAGCTGCAGATACACACGGACGGCATCCGCGTATGCCCGCACGCCGACACGCTCGTCCGTGCCGTGCACGCGTCGCAGGTCGCCCTCCCCGATGCTCGAGCCGACGAACCGGAGCACGTTGGGGGTGAGGCGTGCGTAGTGCCGCGAATCGGTGGCGCCCACGACGAGCCACGGGCTCACGATCGCCTCGGGTATCACCTGCCGGATGGTGCGGGCCAGGAGCTTGAAGGGCTCGGCATCCACGCTCGTAACGCCGGATGGATTGCTTTGCGTCTCCTCGAGCGCCTGGACGGTGATCCGCGAGTCGTGCACCACCCGCCGCACGTGCTCGAGCACGCTGCCCACACTGTCGCCCGGGAGGATGCGGAAGTTCACCAGCGCGCGCGCGGACGAGGGCAGGACGTTCTCCTTCACCCCCGCCTGCAAGACCGTCGGCGCGGTCGTGGTACGGAGCATCGCATTGCCCTGCGGCGTCGCGCCGAACCTGCCGGCGAGCACCCCCCCGAACAGCCAGCGGTTCGCCATCACGAGCCGCGCTCCGAACGACATCTCGGGACCCAGGTAGTCGAACATGTCGGCCGTCGGCCCGCGAATCGCCCGCGGCATCTGCTGACCTTCGAGCCGTGTGAGCCCCGTGGCGAGGATGCCGACGGCGGTCTGCGGTGGCGGCATGGAGGAGTGTCCACCCTCGGCCTGCGCGGTGAGCGAGACCGTCACGTAGCCCTTCTCCGCGATTCCCACGAGCGCCACCGGGGCCGAGATGCCCGTGACGAGTCCGGTCGTGAGGGCACCGCCCTCGTCGAGCACGAACTCCGGGTGGACGCTGCGGGACGCGAGCAGCTCGGCGATGCGCGCGGCGCCGCGCCGTCCACCGACTTCTTCGTCGTAGCCGAACGCGAGATAGACGGTGCGGCGCGGCTGCGCGCCGCCCGCGACCAGATGCTCGATGGCCTCGAGGATCGCGACCAGGCTCCCTTTGTCGTCGAGTGCGCCGCGACCCCACACGTAGCCGGCCGCGATCTTCCCCTCGAACGGCGGCTCGGTCCAGCGACCCTCCGTGCCGGGCTCGACCGGGACGACGTCCTGGTGAGCGAGCAGGACGATCGGGCCAAGACCCGGATCCGAGCCGGTCCACTCGTACAGCAGGCCGTACCCGTTGACCTTCTCGAGCTTGAGCGCCGCGTGGAGCTTCGGAAACGTGGTGCGCAGGTACTGATGCAAGCCGTCGAACTGACGCCCGTCGAACTGGCTCGAGTCCTGATACGAGATGGTCTTGAAGCGCAGGGCGCCCGCGAGGTGCTGAGCGAGCGCTGTGGTATCGAGGGGCTCGACCGCTACCCCTGCGACCTGGGGTTGGCGGGAACGAAACGTCAGCGTGCGCTCGAGCGTGATGGCAGCGAGGACGAGGAGCGCGAAGACCAGGGCGCCGATCAGCTTTTTCACAATGCATCACTCTCGGTGCGTGAATGGGTGGGCAAGCTGGCGCGCGGCATCGTCCCTCGCAAGGGGCTCACGCCGCGGACGGTCGCGGCGTAGACTCCGCCCGATGATCGTCGCTACCGACTACGGCGAGGTCCGCTACTTCCGTATGGCCCGCACGTTCCTCGGCCGGGCGATCTACTGGACGGGCGTGTATCTGGTGGACGGACTGCTCGTGGACTCGGGCCCGCCGAACCTCGGTCGCGACGTACGGCGGCTGGTGGGCGAGCTGGCCGTGCGGCAGTGCGTGACGACACATCATCACGAGGATCACTCCGGCAACCATGGCCTGCTGGCGGCGGAGCTGCGCATCACGCCGCTCGCGCACGCGAGCGCGGTACCGCGTCTCGCCGAGCCGGACACGCATTTCCAGTTGTATCGCCGCGTCGCGTGGGGTCGCCGGCCAGCGGCGCTCACTGCTCCGCTGGGCGACGTGCTCGAAACGACGCGGTTTCGATTCCGGGTGGTCCACACTCCCGGCCACGCGGCCGACCACGTGGCATTGTTCGAGCCTGAGCGGGGCTGGCTGTTCTCGGGCGATCTGTATCTCGCAGCCCGGCTGCGCTATCTCCGCGCGGACGAGGACGTGCACGCCATGATCGACTCGCTGCGGCGCGTCGTGGCGCTCGAGCCCCGGCTGCTCTTCTGCCAGCACCGCGGCCGCGTGGAGCACGGCGCCGCACGGCTGCGGCAGAAGCTCGACTTCCTGATCGAGCTCGGAGGCCGGATTCAGGACCTGCACGACCGCGGCTGGAGCGAGGCTGCGATCACGCGTGGCTTGCCGGGGAGCGATCTGTTCTGGCGGCTGTGGACCGGAGGAGACTTCTCGAAGCGGAACTTCGTGCGCGCGTTCCTGCGTCAGCCCTCGCGGCCGTCGAGATAGGACCGTGCCGCCGCCAGCACGGCCGCCTGAGCCTCGGCCAGGGTGCCGTCGAGCGATGCTCCGGCCGCCTTGCGGTGGCCGCCACCGCCGAACTGCTGAGCCAGCTCGGCGACGTCCACGTCACCCACCGAGCGGAAGCTCACTTTCACCTTGCCGTTGGCCAGCTGGCGGAACAACAGCGCCAGCCGCACGCCCGCGATCGAGCGCGGGTACTCCACGATACCGTCCAGGTCGTCGGCGGTGACGCGATGCCGGTGCAGCGCGTCCGGTGGCACCGTCACCCACGCCAGTCCGTGCTCGAGCTCCACCACCAGTGTGGCGAGCACCTCGGCGGTGAGCCGGATGCGCCCCTCGGGGGCGCTGGCGTAGACGGACGAGTAGATCGACTCCGGGTCGACGCCACGCTCGAGCAGCTCGCCGGCAACGCGCAGCACGCGCGGCGTCGTGTTCGCGAACCGGAAGCCTCCGGTGTCCGTGAGGATCCCCACGTACAAGGCCCGGGCCGCCTCGGGGGTGAGCGGCCAGCCGAGCTCGCTCGCCAGGTCGAACACCAGCTCGGCGGTGGCGGCCGCCTCGGGCGCGACCAGCCGCGGGCCGCCGGGGAGCGACCCCTGGCTCACGTGATGGTCGATGCACGCGACCGCGTGCGACTGCGTGATGGCGCGCGCCAGGTCGCCCAGCCGGCTCAGGTCGGAAATGTCGAGCACGACGACCACGTCGGCCGCTTCGATCTCGCGCGCGGCGCGCGTCGAGTGGTCGGCGCCCGCGGGCAGGAGGAAGTGAAACCGCTCGGGGATGGGCGTCGGGTTGGCGATGCTCGCGCGCAACCCACGCGCGACCAACACATGCCACAGCGCGACCTCGCTGCCCACGCCATCGCCATCGGCGTTCACGTGGGTCGTGAGCGCGACGCGCCGTCCGGGCGCCAGCACGGCGGCCACCTCCCGGGCGGCCCGAGCGCGCTCGGGAGGAATCGAGACTCCGTTGGCGGTCATGGCATCAAGATACAAAAAGGCGTCACGGAAAGACGTCGCGGAAGGGCGTCGCGCGAACGACGTCGCGAGACGACGTCAGCGCCGCCCGAGGGTCACCTCGCCCCGATGAACGACACGGTGTGCGGGCTCGCCCCGGTCACTGCCAGGCGCCCGCTTACGGAGAGCGTGTTCTGCTGCAGCAGAAACCTGCCGGGCAATTCCACCGGAACGACGAAGCCGGAGACCCTTACGTTGCCGCTCACGTGGATCGAGTCCGGGAGGGGGTGCGTGTACGTGCCCAGAATGCTTTCGGGCGGCTGGCCCTGATTGACGATGACGGCGACAAAGGAGTCCACACCCATCGCATGGCTCAGAGTGACATGGCCCGAGATGTTAGGCGGACCGTAGGCGGGGAGGGTGTCCAGACAGTACGAGACTAACTGGTACAAACCGTACAGTGAGTCGCCTTGCGACAAACCGCCGCTGTACGAGGGACACGGAGTCGGCTGGTGCGGGGTCGTGCTGTTGCTGCAAGCAGCGGTCATCGCCGCTCCCACCGCCCCGACGAGCCAGATCATATGCACCACCCCGCGCCGCGTCATGCGCGCAAGCTACCGGGCCTCGCGGAGGGCGTCTAGCCCCGCAGCACGCTGTGCTTCCGGCTGTAACCGAAGTAGATGGCGAGTCCGATGACCAGCCACACCCCCAACCGGATCCACGTGTCGAGCGGCAGGGTGAGCATGAGGCCCAGGCAGGAGAGGATGCCGAGGAGGGGGACGAGCGGGACAAACGGTGTCCGGGACGGCCGCTCGAGGTCAGGACGCGTGCGCCGCAGGATCCAGACGCCGGCGCACACCAACACGAACGCGAGCAGCGTGCCGATGTTGACCCAGGTCCCGAGCACCTGGAGCGGCAAGAGCCCAGTCGCGACGCACACCGCGACGCCCGTGTAGATCGTGGACAGGTACGGCGTGCGGAACCGCGGATGCACTTTGCTGGCCCAGCGGCCGAGTAAGCCATCGCGGGACATTGAGTAGAAGACACGGGACTGCCCCAGTAGCATCACGAGGATCACGGAGCCGATGCCGAGGACCGCGCCGAAGTCGATCGAGACGCGAATCCACCAGGGCGCGCCGATCCGCTCCATCGCGTACGCCATCGGTGCCGGGAGGTTGAGCTCACCGTAGGGCACCATGCCCACCAGCACCGCCGACACCACGACGTACAACAGCGTGCAGATCGCGAGCGAGCCGAGGATGCCGATGGGCATGTCGCGTTGGGGATTCTTCGATTCTTGCGCCGCGGTCGAGACTGCATCGAACCCGATGTAGGAGAAGAACACCAGGCCCGCACCCCGTAGCACGCCGGACCAGCCGTAGGTGCCCCACTCCCCCGTGTTCGGGGGGATGACGGGCGTCCAGTTGGCGCGGTTGACGTGCGACACGCCGACGAGCACCACCAACAGAACGATCGCGACCTTGAGGATCACGATGAGGCTGTTCACCCGCGCCGACTCCCTGATCCCGATCACCAGCACGGCGGACATCAGCGCGACGATCCCCACGGCTGGAAGGTTGATGATGGCGCCGGTCAGGTTCAGCCCCGGGTGGGCGCATCCGACTACGTGCGCGGCCACCTGTGTGGCCGTGCACAACTGTGTGGGCGGAGCGGTGAGGCTCGCGGGAATGTGGACGCCGAACAGCCCCAGCAGGGACACGAAGTGGCCCGACCAGCCCACGCCCACCGTCGCGGCGCCGGCGGCATATTCGAGCACCAGATCCCACCCGATGATCCAGGCCGCGAACTCGCCCATAGTGGCGTAGGCGTACGTGTACGCGCTGCCCGCGACCGGCACGGCGCTCGCCATCTCGGCGTAGCAGAGCCCCGCGAAGGCGCAGGCGACGCCGACCAGGATCATCGAGAGCGGGACGGCGGGGCCGGCGTACAGCGCGGCCACCTGCCCCGTGATCACGAAAATCCCCGCGCCGATGACGGCGCCGATGCCGAGCGTGACGAGATTGAGGGGCCCGAGTGCCCGTACCAGGGCGTGCTCGCCGCTCGCCTCCGCTTCCGCACGAAGGGTGGCGATCGGCTTGATGGCGAAGAGGGTCATCCAACAATTTGGGAGTCGCCGGGGGTCCTACCAACGGCGCTGGGACGACCGGGACTGCGAGCGGGACGAGCGGCGCTAAGGCGTGGCCGGGGCGAGCAGGTTCCGGCGGTAGCGGCGGCTGAGCGTGACGCGCGCGCCGCTTTCGAGAATGACGACCGCATCGCCGTGGAACCACGGCTGCACCTCGCGCACGCGGTCGAGGTTCACGAGCGCCGACCGGCTGATCCGCCGGAACCGCTCCGGATCCAGTCGCACCTCGAGCGTGGCCAGAGTGGTGCGCACGGTGTGCACGCGCTCGCCGGCGTGCAGCCGCACGTAGTTGCGCGCCGCTTCGATCCACTCCACGTCGGCCGTCCGCACGAAGAAGCTGCGCCCGTCCTCCGCGACGAGCAGGCGTTCCGGGTGGCGGCGTGCGGCCGGCTCCTCGGCGCGCGCTGTCGCGTGCAGGTCCTGCAGCCGGGCCTCGAGCTCCGCGGCGCGGAGCCGGTGCTCCCGGACGTCCCGGCGGTAGTCACGCGCGTGCACTCCCGCCAGAATGCCCCAGTACACCACGACGTTCCAGAGATACAGCGCGGCGAAGTTGTTCAAGAAGTAGGTGGAGATGTGGCGCGGCTCGCCGGCCACCAGCTGGAGCAACGTCTGCAGCGGAGCGGAGATCGCGAAATGGGCGAGCGCCACGAGCAGGCTCGCCGCCACGTGAAACGCGAAGTTGTACCCCCAACTCACCGCGTCGATCGGGACCCGCTGCTTCAGACGCGCGATGAGGAGCGCGAACAGCCCCCACACGTACCAGTCCGGGAGGCTCATGCGGATCGCCTGTCCCCACGTGTCGGATGGTTGTCCGAAGCGCCGCCCGGCGAGGAACACCTGAGCCGCGAACGCGAGGCCCAGCGCAGTCCAAAAGATCAGCCACCTCGCCCACCGCGTGGACTCGCTGCGGACCGATGCGTCCTGACTCGCCACGTCACGTCCTCCGAAACGACGCCCCATGACAGCCCGGCGAGGGTTCAGCGCACGGACTTCTGGCCGTCCATCCCCGTCTGCAGCGTACTATGACGACGACCATATAGAAAATAGATCACCAAGCCGATCGCCATCCAGACGAACAGCCGGATCCAGGTATCGCCGGGAAGCGTGGCCATCAGTCCGGCACAGCAGAGCACGCCCAGGATCGGCACCACCGGCACCCAAGGGGTCTTGAATGGACGATCCAAGTCAGGCCGGGTGTGGCGCAGGATCCAGACGCCCCCGCACACGAGCACGAACGCCAGCAGCGTCCCGATGTTCACGAGCTCCCCGAGCAGCTGAATCGGGAAGACACCGGTGAAGAACATGGCGAAGAGGCCGACAAAGATCTGGGTGAGCCAGGGAGTGCGGAATCGCGGATGGATCTTGCCGACCCAGGGAGGCAGCAGGCCGTCGCGGGACATCGAATAGAACACGCGGGACTGGCCGAGCAACATGACCAAGATGACCGACGCGAGCCCCAAAACGGCGCCGAGGTTGATCATCCAGCCCATCCAGCGCAGGCCAGGAATCGAGTCGACGGCGTACCCGACCGGGTGCGAGACATCGAGCTTAGTGTACGGCATGATGCCGGTGAGGATGCCCGACACCAGGATATACAGCACGGTGCAGATGGCGAGCGAGCCCAGGATACCCTTGGGCATGTCCTTTTGGGGGTTTTTGGCTTCCTGCGCGGCCGTACTGACCGCATCGAAGCCGATGTAGGCGAAAAAGATCAGCCCCGCCCCACGCAGCACGCCGCTGAAGCCAAACTTGCCGAACTCGCCCTGGTTCGGCGGAATGAACGGATGCCAATTGGCCGTGTTGATGTAGAACGCGCCTGCGACGATGAACAACGCGACGACGGTGAGCTTCAGCGCGACGATAAAATTGTTGACGGTCGCCGACTCCTTGATCCCGACCACCAGCACGAACGACATGATCGCCACGATCGCGATGGCGGGGAGATTCACAATCGACCCGGTCGAGTTCAAGCCCGGCGTGACGCAGCCCGCGACCGCCCGCGCCACCTCCGACGCCTCGCACCATCGGAACGGCGCGGACGTCAGCGCCGCGGGGAGGTGGATGTTGATGTTCTCCAGCAGGCCGACGAAGTACCCCGACCAGCCGACGCCGACGGTGGACGCCCCCATCGCATACTCGAGGACGAGGTCCCAGCCGATGATCCACGCCATGAACTCGCCCATCGTGGCGTAGGAGTAGGTGTACGCGCTCCCGGCCACGGGGACGGCGCTCGCCATCTCGGCGTAGCACAGGCCCGCGAACGCGCACGCGATCCCGGCGGCGACGAACGAGAGCGGTACCGCGGGACCAGCGTGGCGGGCCGCAGCGAGACCGGTGAGGACGAAGATGCCCGCACCGATGATGGCACCGATGCCGAGGGTGGTGAGGTTCAGCGCGCCCAGGGTCTTCTTGAGCGTCCCCTCCCCCGTCGCGTCGGCCTCAGCGCGCAGGAGGGCGATCGACTTCGTAGCCCATAAGCTCATGCGGACCTCGGATGCCTGGGAGGTAAGCGACGGCTGGAGACGGTGAGACGCGCTAGACTACGACTGGTCCTGCAGAGTGTCAAGCTCAAATGGAGTAATTCGGCGCTTCGCGCGTGATCACGACGTCGTGGGGATGGGATTCGCGCAGCCCCGCGCTCGTGACCTGGATGAACTCGGTCTCCTCGCGCAGCGCCTTGACGTCGCACACGCCGCAATACCCCATGCCGCTGCGGAGTCCGCCCACCATCTGGAAGATCACGTCGGAGGCCGGGCCCCGGTATGGCACGCGCCCCTCGATCCCTTCGGGCACGAGCTTGGACGGCGAGACCTCCCCTTCCTGGAAGTAGCGGTCGGCGGAGCCCTCTTCCATCGCGCCGAGGCTCCCCATGCCGCGGATCACTTTGAAGCGCCGGCCCTCGAGCAGGAACGATTCCCCGGGGCTCTCCTCCGTCCCCGCGAGCATCGAGCCCATCATGACGCTCTCGGCGCCCGCCGCCAGCGCCTTCACCACATCGCCCGAGTACTTGATACCGCCGTCGGCGATCACCGGCACGTCGCCCGCGCCCTGCACGCCGTCGAGGATGGCGGTGATCTGCGGGACGCCGACTCCGGTGACGACGCGGGTGGTGCAGATGGAGCCCGGCCCCACGCCGACCTTCACCGCGTCGACTCCGCGCTCGACGAGCGCGCGCGCCCCCGGCTCGGTCGCCACGTTGCCCCCCACCAGCTGCGCGTCGGGAAACGCTTCCCGCAGGCACGCCACAGTCTTGAGCACGCCCTCCGAGTGCCCGTGCGCCGAGTCCACGACGATGACGTCGCACCCGGCGTCGAGCAGGGCGCGCGCACGCGCCAGCGCGTCGGTGGTCCCGCCCACCGCTGCGGCCACGCGCAGGCGGCCGTGCTGGTCCTTGTTGGCGTGGGGATGACGGCGACGCTTGAAGATGTCTTTGATGGTGATGAGGCCCTTGAGGACGCCGTGCTCGTCCACCACCGGCAGCTTCTCGACGCGGTGCTTGGAGAGGATCCGCTCGGCCTCGTCCAGAGTCGTGCCTACGGGCGCCGTCACGAGCCGCTCCTTCGTCATCGCGTCGCGGATCGGGCGGTCGAGCTCGCGCTCGAATTGCAGGTCGCGAGTGGTGATGATCCCCGCCAGGCGTCCGGCATCGTCCACGATGGGCACGCCGGAGATGTGGAACCGCTCCATCAGCCGGACCGCCTCGCGCAACGGACGGTCGGGGCCGAGGGTGATGGGATGGAGGATCATTCCCGACTCGCTGCGCTTGACCTTGTCCACTTCGGCCGCCTGGCGGTCGACCGGCATGTTCTTGTGAATCACGCCCATGCCACCTTCGCGCGCCATGGCGATCGCCATCTCGGACTCGGTGACCGTGTCCATCGCGGCCGACACGAGCGGGATGTTGAGGGCGATGCCACGCGTGAAACGCGAACGCACGTCGACGCTCCGCGGATGCACGCTCGAGAGCCGCGGAACGAGCAAGATGTCGTCGAATGTGAGAGCGGAGGCCGGCCGGAAGGTTCCCATGGCGAAAGTTACACCATGCTCAGCCCTCGATCCAGAGCCGGCCCTCGTGCAGCGGAACCCGATGCTTGCGATTCTTCCATTTCACATTGCGGTGCCGCGTCTGCTCGAACGACACGGCGCGGAATCCGGCCGCGAGGGCCAGGAGTCCAAGCCACTGCTCCACGGGGACGTGGATGCCGTACGGAGCGGAGTCGCCGATGACACAGCAGATCAGGCAGCCGGGCTTGGTGACCCGACGCAGTGCCCGCCAGGTCCGGGCCATGTCCTGAAAGTACGTCGCGATCATGGTGTGGTACGGCTTCTTCCCGCCATGCTGATCGCGCTCCGCGGCAAGGCGCTCACACACCGGCCGGATGTGCGATGCGATCGGATACAGAATGGGATCCTCGAGGACCGCGAACGTCTCGTCGGTCAGCCCGGCGACGTGTTGCGTGCACGCTCGCACAAGGTGCCGTCTCACGCTCTCCTGCAAGTCACCCCACCCGGCGATCTCCCCGAAGAACGACATTTCGAGCCGCGTCGCGTCGGCGTAGTCGAAGTTGTTCGCGTACGGGGGGGACGTAATGACGAGGTCCGCCCATTCGTCGCCGACCGACCTGCAGGTTCGTGCATCGTCCCAGTGCACGATCGACGCCGGGCCGAGTCGTTCGGCCTGCCGGTCGACCATGTCCTGGTAGAACGCCGTCACCTTCGCGCGAAACGCCTCGAATGGGTCGAGCGGTCGCGCCTTCAGCTTGTTCGGGAGGACGTATTGCCATTGTGCCGTCCCCACCGGCGAGCATTCGCGGAGAATGCCAACGAGTGCCAGCCAGGTGAGGTCCGAAGCAGAGCATGCCCGAGCGGCTGCCCGCCAGGCGCTGCGGAGCGCGTCCAGGCGCGCCAGCGTCCCGGCGGGAAAGCACCGCTCGATGAGTGACGGGTAGCGTGAGCAGTCGCCGGGGTCGCTCTCCCTGGCGCGCTCGAGGACATCGAGGGCGTAGTCTCGAAACACGGCTGGGCTCTCGCGCCAGCCGAGCTTGGCCCTGGCGATGCGGACGACGAACGGATGCGCTTCGACGCCGACCGCCTCCACGCCACAGCGCTCGGCCGACAACAAGACTGTGCCGGATCCCGCGAACGGGTCGAGCACCCGGCGCCTCCCCGCGTTGCGCTGGCGCTCGATCAGGTCTCGCGCCCACTCCGCCGCGAAGCCGGCGGAGTAGCGGAACCAGCGATGGACCGGGAGCGAAAGATTGTCGACAAATGTGGAGTCGGTGGCCCGCTCACGACGACGACGGGTCACGGATCGTCCCGGTGGGAGGCTCCTCGACCTTGCCTTTTTCCTCTGGTTTCTTGGACGCCTGCTCAACCGCCGCCTTCCCCGCGGCCGCGACCTTCTCGAGCAGCTTCCCGGCCTTGCCGACCGCGTCCATCGTCCCCCTGATGATGTTCATGGGCAGCCGCCCCGCGCGCAGCGTATCCTCCAGCGTCTCCGCCACGCGCTGGAACGGCGGCGCGCCCGCCGGTCGCTCGGCGTAGCGGGACTCGAGGAACTCCACGTAGTCGAGCACCTGGTACGCCTTGTCGTCGGGGAGCGCGTCGAGCTTACGAATCAGGCGGTCGCGCAGGATCTCATTCATGGCAGGGTCTCGAGGCTGATCATGTCGAGCACCGGGTTGCCGAGGAACCGCGTGCGGCCGGTGCGCACGCGCGCGGTGACCTGGATGGCCGCGAGCGGCGTGAGGCTCTCCAGCGGCGCGCGCTTGGCCTCGGGGACGACGACGTACACGAAGCCGCGCTCGGGTAGTGGCCCGCGTGCCAGCAGGTAGGTCGCGCCGTTGGGAATCTCGGGACGCAGCTCGTCGGCTTTCTGCGTCGCGATGTATTGCAGGGTCCAGCGGAGCACCTGACCCGCATAGCGCTGGGGGTCGGTGCGCAGTTCGGCGGCGGTGATCCCGACCAGCACGCCGGGCGGCGCGATCTCCAGATCCGCGCTCTTCACCCACCCCTCGAGCTCGACGCGGGTCCACTCGCCAGACCGGCCCAGCACGCGCAGCGGCGCCGACGGCGCCAGTGTCCCGGTGGGTTGCCCCTCGGGCGCACGGTACAGCACCGTGCGGCGCGCCGACGCCACACGCGAGGGATCGACCGGGGCGGACGAGCTGGTGGTGGAGTCCGGTACCCTGCGGCCCACCGTGAGTCGCGCCTCGGTCGTATCCGAGTCCGCCACCGCGGAGCGGGCACCCGCCACCTGCGCGATGGGCTCGAGATCGGCCTTCTCCACCCACCCCGCTCGCGTCACGTGCACCCAGCGGTCCGATGAGCCTTCAGCGACACGGTTGAGCACGAACCCTTGAGGCAGCTTCGCGATCAACGCGCCCGCGGGCGCGGAGCGAAGATTCTCCTCGGGCGCGCGCGTCACCGCCAGGTCGTACCCGGCTCGCGGCGTGGGACCGACCGAGGTCGCGAAGATCCATCCCTCGACGGTCGCACCCTGGACGTCACCCTGCGTGTCACCGCCGATGAGCACCGCGCCACGGGCGAGCCGCGCGAGGCGCTTGCCGCCCGCCTCCTGGTAGAACCAGGCGCCGTCGGTGGTGACGCGGTAGCGCGCTTGAGCGGCGAGTGGCAGGGGTGTCACGAGCCCCAGCACAACTGGTAGGGCGCGGAGGGCCCGACTAGATTGCATCCCCTCCAATATGGCAAACCAGCAGGGGGCGCGCACCCCGGTCGTCCTGATCGTGCTCGACGGCTGGGGCTTCCGTCCCGGCCGGGACGGAAACGCCATCGAGCTCGGCGCGACGCCCGTCTGGCATCGCTTGTGGAGCCGCGCACCGCACACGCTGCTCAACGCGTCGGGGCTCGCCGTCGGACTTCCCGCAGGACAAATGGGCAACAGCGAGGTCGGGCATCTCAACCTGGGCGCGGGGCGCGTCGTGCCCCAGGACATCGTGCGCATCTCGCAGGCCATCGAGTCGGGCGAGTTCTTCACGCTCCCGCCGCTCGTCGAGCTATGCGCCCGCGTGCGCCACCGTCGCGGTACTCTTCATCTCCTCGGACTGATCGGCAGCGGCGGTGTCCACGCGCTCGACCAGCATCTCACCGCCGCCGTCCGGCTGGGACAGCTGCACGAGCTCCCCGTCGCGATCCACGCCTGGCTCGACGGACGCGACACGCCGCCCCAGTCGGGGCTCGCGTTCATGCAGGAGTTGCTCGCGGGACGACCCGTCATCTCCACCGTCGTCGGCCGCTATTACGCCATGGACCGCGACAAGCGGTGGGAACGCACCAAGCTTGCGTACGACGCCATGGTGCACGGCGTGGGCGAACCCGCTTCAGATCCACTGAGCGCGATCCGCCGGGCGTACGAGGCCGGCGAGACCGACGAGTTTGTGAAACCTCGCGTCATCACCGGCACGCCGCGTATCCGCGACGGCGACGGGATCTTCTGCTTCAATTTCCGCGCCGATCGGATGCGGCAAATCGTCCGCGCGCTCGCGGTACCGGGGTTCGATGGATTCCCCACCGGACCCCGGCCCGCGGTGGATCTCGTCACCATGACGCAATACGACGAGACGTTCCCGTTCCCGATAGCGTTCGGGCCCAGCGTCCTCTCGGAGATCGTGGCGCAGGTGTTGTCCGAGCACGGCAAGACCATGTTCCGCACCGCTGAGACGGAGAAGTACGCCCACGTCACCTACTTCTTCAACGGCGGGTTGGAAACGCCGTATCCGGGCGAGGAGCGGCTGCTGGTGCCATCCCAGAAAGTCGCCACGTACGACTTGATGCCCGAGATGAGCGCGCCGGGGGTGACGGACGTGCTCTGCAAGGCGATCGAAGCGGGACATCACGACTTCATCCTCTGCAACTATGCGAACGGGGACATGGTCGGCCATTCAGGGGTACTAAGCGCCGCAGTCAAGGCGGTGGAAACGGTGGATCAGTGTCTCGAGCGCGTGGTGCGGAGCGCCGAGCGGCGTGGAGCCACGCTGCTCATCACGGCCGACCACGGGAACTGCGAGCTGATGATCGACCCGGCGACCGACGGGCCGCACACCGCCCACACCACGAACCCGGTACCATTCGTCGTCGTGGACAACGACAATCAATGGCACCTGCGCCACGGCGGGGCGCTCCGCGACGTCGGCCCCACGCTGCTCCGACTGCTCGACATCGAGCCGCCGCCGGAGATGACGGGCCGCGACTTGAGGGAGACAGACTGATGAAAGGCGTTGCATGACGCCACGCCGGATCGCCGCCCTCATATGTCTGGGCGTCGTGGCGTCGTGGAACGTGGCGACCGCCCAAGTCGGCTACGACCCCGCCCACTCCCCGTATCACGACCTGCCGCGCGGCGGCGCCGTGGCCGTCAGCGTTGGCTACCTGTCTGGTGGGCGGGGCGACGTCGGCGTCGGCCTTTCGGATGGCCCGACCGCCGGCCTCCGATATGAGGTGCCGTTCGGCGCGATCGGCGCGTCGCTCGGCGTTGCCTACGGGCGAACGAACCGCTTCGTCGTCAACCCGTTCAAAGACACGTTATCGCGGAAGGCCGGCCCGTACGACCAGGACATATGGCTCATCGACGGAGGGCTCCAGCTCTCGCTCACCGGTCGCAAGTCCTGGCGGGGCTTCGCCCCTTACATCGGCGGCACTCTCGGCGTGGCCATAGGCGGCACCGAACCGCGCGACACCAGTGGCTATAAGTTCGGTACCGAGTTCATGGTGGGTCCCACCGGCGGTGTCCGCTGGTATCCCGCCCGGCGCTTGTCCGTGCGGGCGGACTTCCGCCTGATCCTCTGGAAGCTCGACTACCCGATACAGTACAAGGTGCCACCGCCGGACGCGCCCGGTAACCCAGCCGTGCTCCCGCTCACGGCGTCGTTGAGCGACTGGACCACGCACGCGTGGTGGACGATTGGCCTGGGATGGAATTTCTAGCGGAAGGCCTGCGGCGCGCCGTCGCTCTGTTCCTGTCGGGCGACGCAGAGGTGTACGGCATCGCTCTCCTCACGCTCAAGATCGGGCTCACCGCCACCCTCATGGCCTGCGCGCTCGGCATCCCCGTGGGCTTCGTGCTCGCCACGCGGCCCTTCTGGGGCCGGCGGGCGGCGCTCACCGTGGTCAACACCGCTCTCGCGTTTCCCACGGTCGTGGTGGGACTGCTCCTGTATGGCCTACTCTCCCGCCGCGGCCCCCTGGGCGGCCTGGAGTGGCTGTACACGTGGCAGGCGATCGTCGTGGGGGACATCGTGCTCGCCCTGCCGATCGCGGCCGCGCTCGCCGCCGCCGCCGTCCAGGGCGTCGACCCGCGTATCCGCCGCACGGCCGAGACGCTGGGCGCCGGTCGCTGGCGCACCGCGTGGACCGTGGCGCGTGAAGCGCGCTTCGCGCTCGCCGCCGTGGTGACGACCGCTTTCGGGCACATCGTGGCGGAGATCGGATCCGCGATGACCGTGGGCGGCAACATCCGCGGACAGACCCGCACGCTGACGACGGCGGTCGCCCTGTACACGAGTCAGGGCGACTTCGGACTCGCCCTCGCACTCGGGTTCATCCTCTTGGTTCTCGCCCTGCTGGTGAACGTCGCGCTGCAGGTTCTCCAGGGCCGCGCCAATGCTTGAGCTGGTGGGCGTGCGGCATCGGTACGACGGGCGCATCGTGCTCGATCTCGAGCGCTTCGCCGTCGCGTCCGGCGCGGCGGTGGCAATCGTGGGGCCCAATGGCTCAGGAAAGAGCACGCTGCTCCGGCTGCTCGCGCTGCTCGAGCGACCGTCCGAGGGCGAGGTGCGGCTCGACGGCGCCGTCGCGAGCGCCAGCCCTGCCCTGCGCCGCCGGGTCACACTCGTCGAACAGCGCCCGGTGTTATTCCGCGGGACGGTCCGTGAGAATCTGGAATACGGGTTGCGGGCAAGGGGTATCAGACGCACAAAGACAATAGAGAACGTGGCCGAGCGGTTCGCCCTCGCGCCGCTGCTCGAGCGACGGCGCCACGAGCTGTCCGATGGCGAGGTCCAGCGCGTGGCGGTCGCGCGCGCGCTCGCCGTCGAGCCCGAGGTCCTGCTGCTGGACGAGCCAGTCAGCTCGGCCGACCGCGCGGCCGCCCAGACCCTGTACCGCGCGTTGGCCGAGGAGCGCACCCGCCGCCCGCTCGCCATCTGCCTCGCGTCGCACCAGCTGGAAGACGCCTACCGGTTCGCCGACGACGTGCGCGCCCTCGCGGACGGGAGACTGTCCCCGATCACCCCCGAGAACCTGTTCCGCGTGGACGTGCCGCGCGAAGCATTCGGAGCGGGCGGCGGCGATCTCAAGCACGTCTGCGTCGGAGCGATCGAGATCGTGGTGGCGACCGAGAAAGCGGGGCCCGCGATCCTCGCGGTGGCACCGACCGACATCTTCGTAAGTCGGGAGCCGCTCGCCTCGTCCGCGCGCAACGTGTTCACCGGCCGCGTCATCCGCCTCACGCATCATCGGGGCGGCGTTGTCCACGTGACCGCGGACGTGGGCGCCGAGCTCGTGGCCGTTGTCACCGAAGAGGCCGCCCGGGACCTGGCGCTCACACCGGGCGGCCCCGTGGTGTTCTCCTTCAAGGCCAGCGCGGTGCGGGTGTTCTAGCCGTGCCGATCAGCTATCTTACACGCATCGTTGAGTTTAGCGCGACGCACACCATTCGGCGCGCGGATTGGTCCGAGGAGCAGAACGTGCGCGAGTTCGGGCGGGCAGCCGGCGAGCACGGCCACCGCTACCAGTGCCGGGTCACGGTGAAGGGACCGCTCGCGGCCGAGGCCGGGGGCGTGATGAGCCTCGAGACGCTCGACGGTTTGCTCGCCAGGGAGATCACGCACCGGCTCGACGGGCGCAGTATCAATCAAGCGCTCCCCGAGTTCGGACTCGAAGCGGGACGGCGGCTGGCGACGGGAGAGGCATTGGCCGTGTCCGTGTGGGAGCGAATCGCTCCGCAACTGCCACGCGGCGTCCACCTGCACGCGGTGCGCATTCAAGAGGGGCCGCACCTGTATTCGGAATACTTCGGTGAAGCGTGAGCCACCAACCCCGGGCGTTAGCCCGGGGAATCAGGAGGAGCCCCGCACCCCCGGCTCCCGTCGCGGTCGGATGCTCGCCGAATCGGCCGCCGTGGAGGAGGTCCCCGTGTGGCTCGAGGTGAACGGCGAGCCGGCCGTCACCTGGATGTGCACGCCCGACGAGCTCGAGGAGCTCGCCACGGGTTGGTTGCACGGCGAGGGGTACATCGAGTCACTCGACGACCTGATCAAGCTGCGGCCGTGCGCCCCGGATCTGGGGTTCTGGGCCGACGTGAGCCCCGCCCGCGTGGCCGCGGTGAAGGCCGAGGGGCGCAAGCGTGTGCTCGCCTCCGGGTGTGGGGCAGTCTCCACGTTCCTCGCCGATCCCCACGCCGTCGCGCGCGCGCCGGCGCGGGGAGAGCCGCCCGGGCCCGATCGGTTGCGGGCGCTTTTCAAGGAGCTGTTCGGGCGCGGGGAGCGCTACAATGAGACCGGGGGGATTCACGCGGCGGCCCTCACGAACGACGAGCGCCTGCTGTTCCACGCCGAGGATATCGGCCGGCACAATGCGGTGGACAAGGTCATCGGCGCGGCGGTCATCGCGCGAGAGCCGATCGTGGGGCGCGGGCTCCTGGTCACGGGTCGCATCTCGGCGGAGCTCGCGTTCAAGGCCGCCCGCGCGGGCGTGGCCTACGTCGCGACGCCGAGTGTGCCCTCCACGCTCGCCCTGACCATCGCGCGACGCACAGGGATCGTGCTGGTCGGGCGGGCAGTGAGCGGGACGCCGCACGTGCACCGTCCCGACGCGTGACGGAGGACGCGCTGCGGGACATTCTCCACGCGGCGCGCACAATCGCCGTGGTGGGACTGTCACCCAAGCCGGCGCGGCCGAGCCACGGGGTCGCGCGCTACCTCCAGGACGCCGGGTACCGCATCGTCCCCGTGAATCCGGGCCAGGCCACCATCCTCGGCGAGCGGAGCTACCCCAGCCTCACGGCCGCCGCCGCGGACCACGCGATCGATGTGGTGGACGTCTTCCGGCGCAGCGAGTTCGTCGGGGGAATCGTCGACGAGGCGATCGCGGCGCGGCCAGCGCCCCGTCTGATCTGGCTGCAGGTGGGTGTCGTGGACGACGCCGCGCGGGCGCGCGCCGCAGCGGCGGGGATTCCGTTCGTGATGGATCGCTGCCTCATGGTGGACCACCGGGCGCTCGGGGCTTGAGCATCCGCGGCGCCGTCCTGGCCGGCGGTGCGGCGCGCCGCTACGGCGGGCGGCCCAAGGGATTGGTCGAGCTGGGGGGGCGTCGGATTCTCGACCGCGTCGTGGAGGCGGTGAGCGCGGTGACGGACGGCTTGCCGTTGCTGGTCGCCAACGCACCCGACGGGCCGACGTGGCGGCCGGACCTCCGGACCATTCCCGACGTTCGTCTTGACTGCGGCAGCCTGGGCGGGATCTACACCGCGATCGTGTCCGGTAGCGGGCCCGTGCTGTGCGTCGCGTGGGACATGCCGTTCGTCACCGTCGAGCTGTTGCAGGCGCTCGTGTCCGGCTCACCGACGTGCGACGCGCTCCTCCCGGAGAGTGATGGCCGCCGTGGCGTGGAGCCGCTGTGCGCCGTGTACGGTCCGGCGTGCGCTCCCGCCATCGAGCGGCAGTTGGCACGTGGCGATCTGCGCGCGGTCGGCTTCCATGCCGATGTGAAGGTCGGTACACTACCGCTCGAGCGAGTGCGGGCGTTCGGCGACCCGGATGTCTTGTTCTTCAACGTGAACAGTCCGGCTGATCTCGAACGGGCGGAGGCGACGTGGCGGCAACGCGGATGATATCGGTGATCGGACGCAAGAACGCGGGCAAGACCACGCTCCTCGTCGCGCTCGCCGCCGAGCTCGCGCGCCGCAAATTCCGGGTCATGACGATCAAGCACGGCACTCATCCGGCCGATACCGATCAGCGCGGGAAGGACTCATGGCGCCATTGGCACGAGGGCCATGCCGAGCGCGTGCTCATGGAAGGACCGGGGCAGCGGGTGCTGTGGGAAAAAACGGAGCAGGAGTCCGATCCCATCGCCCTGACACGCCGCTACCTCACCGGCGCCGACATCGTGCTCGTCGAGGGGTTCAAGAGCGCGCCACTACCCAAGATCGAGGTGTACCGGCTGGCGGCGGGCCCGGAGCCGCTGTTCGACGCGGCCGTCCACGACCCCGGCGACTGGGTCGCAATGGTGACGGACGATTCCAAGTATCGCGCTGCGTTCCCCGTGTTTCGTTTCTCCGACACGGCCTGGCTCGTGACGCTGGCGAACATCGCGTGGGACCGGGCGAAGATCCTGCCGCCCTGACATGCTGACCCCGACCGAAGCGGCACGCACCATCCTCGAGCACGTCGCCCCGCTCCCAGCATCCCGCCGACCCCTCCGCGAGGTGCTGGATCGGGTGCTCGCCGAAGACGTGACCAGTCCCATCGACCTCCCCGCATGGGACAACTCAGCAATGGACGGCTACGCGGCACGAGCAGCGGACGTCGAGCCCGCACGCCCCGAGCGCAAGGTCACCCTCGAGATCGTCGAGACGGTCCCCGCTGGCCGCTTCCCCACGAAGCCGATCGGCCCCGGACAGGTGACGCGCATCTTCACCGGCGCACCGCTGCCTGCTGGCGCCGATACCGTCGTTCGCCAGGAGGATACCGAAGCCGACCCGACGGGCAGGCACGTCACCGTGGTCACTGGACGTGATGCAGGCAAGAACGTGCGGTATCGCGGAGAGGACATCCGCAAAGATGCCGTCGTGCTCCGCGCCGGCACGCCGCTTGGCCCGGCTCAGCTCGGCGTCCTGGCATCGATCGCCCACGCGGCGCCGCTGGTGCACGGCGCGCCGCGCGTCGCCTTCATGGGATCGGGCGACGAGATCGTCGACTTGGACCGCGCCGACGAGATTCTGGCGGGCCGCAAGGTCGCCACGTCCAACTCGTACACGCTGCAGGCGCTCATCCGCCGGACGGGTGCCATCCCGGTGGATCTGGGGCTGGCGCGGGATACGAAGGAAAGCCTGCGCGAGCACCTCGCCGGCGCCCGGGGCGCGGATTTGCTGGTTACGACCGCCGGTGTGAGCGTGGGCGAACACGACTTCGTACGCGACGTGTTGACCGAGCTGGGTGCCGAGATCAAGCTGTGGCGCATTGCCATGCGCCCTGGTGCTCCCGTCGGTTTCGGCCTGCTCGACGGCAAGCCCTGGATCGGGCTGCCGGGCAACCCCGTGAGCGCCATGGTGACCTTCGAGCTGTTCGTCCGCCCGGCGATTCGGCGCCTGCTGGGTCATCGGCTCCCGTTCCGTCGCACGGTGCCCGTGTGTGTGGGCGAGCCGATCACCCTGGGGCCGAAGCTGCGGCATTTCCTGCGGGCCATCGTGCAGCCGCAAGACGCGGCTGGGAGAGGGGGCGGGGGCGGGGGCGGGGGCGACATGCTGACGGCCCGCTTGACTGGCCCGCAGGGTTCCGGCATCCTGACGTCCATGGCCCGCGCCAATGCGTTACTGATCGTGCCCGAAGACCGGCCGCGTGTCGCAGCGGGCGAGACCCTTCCGGCGTTGCTCCTGGACGATCCGCACCACGTCGCCGAGGCCCCCTTTTAAGGTGGCCCTTCGCCCAGGCGTGGGCCGCGCGCTGCGGTTGGCCGGCTTGGCTCTGCTGGCGGGGGGCGTGTACGTCCTGAATACGCGCACGCCGGGTGACCTGCGCCTCGGGATCCTGTACGTGATACCGGTGCTGCTTGCCGCGTGGCACGATGGATTGCACTGGGGCATCGCGTTCGCGATCGCGACGTCGCTGCTGCGCTTCAGCGTGGGGATCGATCAGATGCCCCCCGCGACGACGCTCGACTATCGCGTAATTAACGAGCTCGCGTATCTCGCGGTGGTCGGCGTGGCGATCACCGGCCTGTCGCAGTTGCGGCAGACGCACGAACGGCTGGAGCAGCTCGCGACCCACGACCCCCTCACGAACGTGCTCAACGCGCGTTCGTTCGCGCGCGAGCTGGCGCACGAGCTGAGCCGCAACCGGCGCTACGGCCGGCCCCTGGCCCTCATTTATCTCGACCTCGACAATTTCAAGGCGGTGAACGACGCGCACGGGCATGCCACGGGCGATGCCGTGCTGCGCCTCGTGGCGGACTCGATCGGCGGCGCGGTTCGCCAGGCCGACATCGTCGGCCGGCTGGGCGGGGACGAGTTCGGCGTCTTGCTGCCCGAAACCGACGGGACGGTGGCGCACGCCGCCGCGACCCGGCTCGCCGCCGGCATCCGCACCGTGTTCCGCGGCACGCCCTCGGTGACCGCGAGCATCGGCCTGGTGGCCGTCTCGGGCACCGAGGCGGGCACGGACGATCTGCTCCGAAAGGCCGATGAAGCGATGTACGCCGCGAAGCACGCGGGCAAGGATCGTGTCGTCCAGGTCGCGATGTGAGCGCTGCCCTGCATACACTGAAGGACCTGTTCCTCATCTTCACGTCGATCCTTTTCATCGTCGACCCGCCTACCGTCGTCCCGACCTTCCTGGCAATGACCGCCCGCGATTCCCCCCAGACACGCCGGCTGATGGCCCGGCGCGGCGCCTGGACGTGCGCCATCACGCTGACCGTGTTCGCGCTCGGCGGCAGCCTCATTTTTCGCCTCTTCGGCATCACCATCGCGGCATTCAAGATCGCCGGCGGTGTGTTGATCGGACTCAACGCGCTCGACATGGTGCAGGCACGCAGCAGCCAGCAGCGCGAGACCGCGGTCGAGAAGGCCGAGGGAATGGAGAAAGACGACGTGGGCATCATGCCGCTCGGCATCCCCATGCTTGCCGGTCCCGGCGCCATCTCGACGGTCATGGTGCTCGCGGGAGCATCGAAGAGCATCGTCACGACGCTCGGCGTATACGCGGCGATCGCGCTCACGGGAGCAGCCACCTACCTCACACTCGCTGCGGCCCCCGCGGTGGAGCGGACGCTCGGTCAGACCGGCATGCGCATCCTGACCAGGCTCATGGGCCTCGTGCTGTGCGCGATCGCGGTACAATTCATTATTGACGGGATTCGGATGTCGGGAGGGAGGGGACAACCATGAAGGCGAAGGTGGCGCGGTTCGACCCCGCCGCTAGTCAGTCCCTGTGTCTACGGGAGAAGGGCGGTGGCATCGGTAGCTCGAAGGCCGGCGGTTGGCGGAGCGCGCGTCGCAACCGCATGGGCTCGAACCCCTCGATCGGCTGTGGGACGATCACTTCGGTCCAGATGGTGTCCGGACCCGCTCCCTTGGCCCCGCTGAGCAGGCGATCGGCGGCGCTCACCGCGGCGTCGAGGCTCTCCGCCGGCGGCAGGCACGTCACCACGCCGCCGCTGATACTGAGCGGCAGGGCGGTCTCGCGAGACGCCTCACGCGTCGCGTCCTGCAGCTTGTGGATCACCGCGCCGGCCGCTTCCGAGCCGGCCTCCGGAAGCAGCAGGCCGAACGCGTCGCCGCCCAGGCGCGCGAGCACGTCGCTCGAGCGGATCGAGCAGCGCGCCGATTCGATCACCAGCCGGACCATCGCCTCCGCCAGGCCGTGGTCGAACCTGCCGTGCACTTCCTGGTAGTCGTCGAGATCGAAGTAACCCAGCGTGAACGGATGGGCGTAGCGCCGCCCCCGCTCGAACTCCCTGGCGGCGAGCGCATAGAAGTCCCGCCGGTTTTCGTTCCACGCGAGCCCGACCACGCGCCGGAGCACGCCCTCTCTTCGAAATGCACGAACCCGGAGATAGAGGTCGGAGGCCAGCGCGAGCGCCAGCACGACAATGACACCCACGTACCATGACATCGGATCTGCCGCCTGGGATCGCCGGCTGCAACGCCCGGGCGTTTGTCGTTGAGAGGTTACATCTCCAAGTAGGATGCGGTCGTGCTGATCGGCGCACGACGTTCCGTCCCCGAGCGTCGAGGCTTCTCGCCGAGTCGATCGGGCTGGGTGCGGCGGTCGGCCGCCACCGCGACCACCGTACGCCGCCCCTCGCGGATGATGCCGCGGCCGAGGTCCCGGCGACGGTCCTCGCTACGGCGTCGCAGTCCCTCCCCGGGGCTCGGTCTGCCTCCCCGCCGGTCGTACTCCATGACCGGCACGGCGTGCATATCGGGTGCCCCTTGCGAGACACCCCGGTCCAGCCCTCACGGCCTGTTACGACCGGG
>Ga0066710_100000346_pt1 | contig 26551 bp, 28 predicted proteins | sample GraSoiAngelo_159_FD_79666 | JGI IMG/M metagenome (GOLD analysis project Ga0066710, IMG submission 79666) | Grasslands soil microbial communities from the Angelo Coastal Reserve, California, USA - 14_1009_16_40cm | ecosystem: Environmental > Terrestrial > Soil > Grasslands | place: USA... | reverse complement strand
GAACGTCGCGCCCTTGTAGCCTTTCGTCGCCTCGCCGGCCGGGACGACGTCGGAGTCGTTGGCAGACCACCTGTTGCCGATAAGACGGTCCATCTTGAAGCCGCCGGACGCCGCTTCCTTGATCGCGACCTGGTTCATGACGCCCCAGCCCTACATGAAGATCCAGTCCGGATTCAGCCGTCGCACCTGGAGCCACGTCGCCTTCTGCTCCTGCCCGGGATGGTCCACCGCGAGCAGTGTCAGCTCGAACTGGTACTTCCTCGCGAGCTCCTCGAGCGTCGGGTTCGCCTCCTTCCCGTAGGCGCTGTTGTGGAAGATGTGGGCGATCTTCTTGCCCTTCAGCTTCTCGACGCCGCCCTCCTGCTGACCGATGTAGCGAATGACGGCCGACGCCTGGCTCCAGTAGTTCGTCGGGAAGTTGAACACCCACGGGAACCACCGGCCGTCGGAGGCGGCGCTCATGCCATACCCCATCGAGAAGACCACCACCTTGTCGACAGAAGCCTTGGGGATCAGCGAGTAGGTGATCGCGGTGCTGTAGGGATTCACGAGCACGGGACTCTTCCCTTTGAGGCGTTCGTAGCACTCGACGCCCTGCTTGTTGTCGTACTGCGTCTCGCACTCTTCCCACGCGACCTTGACGCCGTTGATCCCGCCGTCGCGCTCGTTCAAGAGCGTGAAGTAGTCGACGAAGCCGTCGGCGATCGGAATACCGCTCGGCGCATACGGACCGGTCCGGTAGACGAGCAGTGGGATGAACATCTCCTTCGGTTGGGCGACGACCAGCATCGGCGCCGTGATCACCAGCGCCGCCAGCATCGCGATCGAGACGATCCGTACCCTCATGACGCTCTCCTTTCACTCACGCTCAATGGGGGAATGGCCAGAGCCGCAGCTTCTCCTTCGTGATCTGCCAGAGCCGGGCCAGGCCGCGCGGCTCGACGATCAGGAAGAAGATGATCAGTCCGCCGAAGACCATCAGCTCGATCTGCTTCTGGAGCGCGACGGGCAGTCGGAGTCCGACCGCATGCGGCGCGTTACTCAAGACGATCGGGACCAGCACGATGAACGCGGCGCCGAGGAAGGACCCCACGATGCTGCCCAGGCCGCCGATGATCACCATGAACAGGACGAGGAACGAGATGCTGATGTCGAACGCCAGCGTCTCGGCGCTGCCGAGATAGAGGAACACCAGCTCGGCTCCGGCCACCCCGCAGTAGAACGAGCTGATGGCGAACGCGAGCAGCTTCGTCCGCAACGGACGCACGCCGATGATCTCGGCGGCGATGTCGCGGTCGCGGATCGCCATCCAGGACCGGCCAACGCGACCGCGCACCAGGTTCTTGGCGACGAGGGCGAACACGGCGACCAGGCCCAGCGCGGTGAGGTACCGCGCCGACGGGGTCGAGTTCGGGCCGGTGATGAGGGCGCCGAAGAGCGTCCGGTCCGGGGCGGTGATGGTGCCCGACGAAGCGTAGTTGGTGAACCACGCGACCTTGTTGAAGAGCCAGAGGAGGAAGAACTGCGACGCGAGGGTGGCGACGGCGAGGTAGAAGCCCTTGATCCGGAGGCTCGGGATGCCGAACAGCAGTCCGACGGCTGCCGCGACGACGCCCGAGAGCAGGAAGACGACGATGACGTTGAGCTGCGGGAACGCCGTCGCCAGCTTGAACGCCGCGTAGGCGCCGACGGCCATGAAGCCGCCGGTGCCGAGCGAGAGCTGCCCGGCGTACCCGGTCAGCAGATTGAGGCCGATGGCCGCGAGCGCGTAGATCAGGAACGGGATCAGGACCGCCTGGAGCCAGTACTCGCTGGCGACGAGAGGCGGCACGACGAAGGCCGCCACCGCTGCCGCCAGGACGACGACGCGATCCTGAACGATCGGGAAGATCGCCTGGTCGCTGGCGTACGTCTCTTTGAACTGTCCGGCTTCGCGATAAATCACTTGGCGGTGCCCCACAGGGCCAGGCGGGCGGGGTGCGGGCGGGGTCGCTCGGACCACGCCGCACGCGCGCGCTGCTCCGGGGCGGCTGGGCTCCATCCGGCGGCGCCACGCCCGTCGCCGCGTTGAGGGAACGGGTCCGTTCGACCCCGCCCGCACGCCACCCGCCCGGCCCAGTGGGGTGTCCTTGGTCTGCGGCATGGATTCACGATTTGCATAGGCGTCACACGCGCTCGATGATTTTTTCGCCGAAGAGGCCTTGGGGTCTCACCAGCAGGAAGGCCAACGCGAGGACGTAAGCGAACCAGTTCTCGATGGCGCCGCCGACGAGCGGCCCCCAGTAGACTTCGCCCAGCTTCTCGCCGATACCGATGATGAGCCCGCCCACGATGGCGCCCGGCACGGACTCGAAGCCGCCCAGGATGAGCACGGGCAAGGCCTTGAGGGCGATCAGCGACAGGCTGAACTGGACGCCGCTCTTGGCGCCCCACATCAAGCCGGCCACGATGGCGACCACTCCCGCGATCGACCACACGACGACCCAGATCGTCTTGAGCGGGATGCCGATGGAGAGCGCCGCCTCGTGGTCGTCGGCGACCGCGCGCAGAGCCCGCCCGATCCGGGTCTTCTGGAAGAACAGCGCCAGCAACGTCACCAGGACCGCGGCCGTCACCGCCGCCGTCAGCTCGAGCTCGTTGATCTGCACGCCGCGCACGATGAACGATCGATCGGGAATCCCGATGTCGAGCTTCTTGACGTTGGCGCCCCACAGCATCTCGCCGAAGCCTTCGAGGAAAAAGTTCAGGCCGATCGTGGCCATGAACAGGATGATGTGCTCCTGGTTGACCAGCGGGCGCAGCACGAGCCGCTCGATCGCGAAGGCCAGCGCCACCATGACCACGGTCGTCACGGCGAGGGCGAGGACGACGGGCACGCGGCGCTCGAGCAGCCCGACCAAGGTGAGGGCCGCGAACAGCACCATCACGCCCTGGGCGAAGTTGAACACGCCCGAGGCCTTGAAGATGAGGACGAACCCGAGCGCCACCAGCGAGTACATGAGCCCCGCAAAGAGCCCGCCGATCAGCACCTCCACCAGAAACGCCGGCGATCCCGCCATGTCCTTGAACGGCGCGACGAACACGGCTTGCAATACGTCCAGCATCAGACTTGACCGCTTTCGAGCGCCGGCTTTGCCGGCGCAATCCTCTTCTGGGGGAGGCTCGGAGGGGGCCGTCGAGGCCCCCTTCGAGGGTCACTCATGCGCGACGCCCAGGTACGCGTCCAGGACGGCCCGGTCCATCCGAACTTCGGCGGGCCGGCCGTCGGCGATCTTGCGCCCGTAGTCGAGAACCACCACCCGGTCGGAGATGTCCATGACCACGCCCATGTCGTGCTCGATCAGCGCGATGGTCGTGCCGAACTCCTGGTTGACGTCGAGGATGAAGCGGCACATGTCCTCCTTCTCCTCGACGTTCATTCCCGCCATCGGCTCGTCGAGCAGCAGGAGCGTGGGCTCGGCGGCGAGCGCCCGGGCGAGCTCGACGCGCTTCTGCAACCCGTAGGGCAGACGGCCGGCCTGCGTCTTGCGGATCGCCTGGATCTCGAGGAAGTCGATGATCCGCTCCACGAAGGCCCGGTGCTCGAGCTCCTGGCGCTTGGCCGGCCCCCAGTAGAGCGCTTCCAGCAGGAAGCTGCCGCGCATCTTCAAGAGGCGTCCGGTCATGATGTTGTCGAGCACGCTCATGCCGCGGAACAGGGCGACGTTCTGGAACGTGCGGGCGATCCCGAGCGCGGCGACGTCGGGGGGCGAGAGATGCGTCCGGTCCTTGCCGGCGAACGCGATCCGGCCCTGGTAGGGATGGTAGAAACCGCTGATCGCGTTGAGCAGCGTCGTCTTGCCGGCGCCGTTCGGGCCGATGATGGCCACGATCTCTCCGCGCGCGACACGGAGGCTCACCTGATTGACCGCGATGAGGGCGCCGAACCGCACGCTCACGCCGTCGACCTCGAGCAGCGGCCCCGAGGGCCCCGGCCGGCTCACGGGGCCGCCTGCGCGGAGGAGACGTCGTGGATTCTCACGTCCGCGCGCATCATGCCGGAGCGGCCGTCCTCGTAGGTCACCTTCGCCTCGACCTGGACACGGTCCCGCCCGGAATAGAGCGCCTCGATGAGCGGCGCGTACTTCTGCGCGATGTACCCGCGACGCACCTTTCGGGTCCGCGTGATCTCCTCGTCGTCCGGATCCAGCTCCTTGTGCAGGATCAGGAATCGCCGGATCTGCGCCCCGCGCAGGACCTCGTCCTCGGCGAGGCTTCGGTTCACGCGCTCCACTTCACCCTGGATCAGCGCGTAGACCTCCGCCTTCTGGGCCAGGTCGGTGTAGCTCGTGTATGCAATGTTCCGGCGCTCCGCCCAGTTCCCGACGGCCGTGAGATCGATGTTGATGAACGCGGTCACGCACGGCCGCCCCTGACCGATGCAGACGGCCTCGCGGACGTAGGGCGAGAACTTGAGCTTGTTCTCGAGAAACTTGGGGGCGAACATCGTCCCGTCGGCCAGGTGGCTCACGTCCTTTGCCCGGTCGATGATCTTCAGGTGGCCGTCCCCGTCGAGGAAGCCGGCGTCGCCCGAGCGGATCCAGCCGTCCTCGAGCGTCTGGCGCGTGGCGTCGGGGTTCTTGGCATAGCCCTGAAAGACGCCCGGACTGCGAAAGAGCACTTCTCCTTCGTTCGAGATGCGGATCTCGACGCCGGTGATCGGCGTCCCCACGGTGTCGAGCCGGACGTCACCGTCCCGCTGGATGGTGACGAACACGCTGGCCTCGGTCATGCCGTAGAGCTGCTTGACGTTGACGCCCAGCCCGCGGAAGAAGAGGAAGATCTCTGGGCCGATCGCCTCGCCGGCCGTGTACGCGCGGCGCACGCGCGACAGGCCGAGATTGTCCTTCAGCGGACCGTACACGAGGAGGCTCCCCAATGGATAGAGGAGCCGCTGCCAGAGGGGAATCGCTTGCCGGCCGAGCCGCTTGCGCTCGATGTCCTGCGCCAGGCGCAGGAAGAAATGGACGATCGCGCGCTTGGGCCGCGCGGCGTCCTCGACCCGGACCATGACTCCGGTCAGGATGCTCTCCCAGATACGGGGCGGGCCGAAGAAGTAGGTCGGGGCGATCTCCTTCAGGTCGGCGAGGACGGTCGCCGCGCTCTCCGGGCAGTTGATCGCGAACCCCACAACGATCGCCTGCGCGTAGGAAAAGATGTGGTCGCCGACCCACGCCATCGGCAGGTACGAGAGCACGTCCTCGTCCTCGCGGAGCCCCTCGAAGAGGGCCGCGTTGCGCGCCGTCGCGATCAGGTTCCGGTGCGAGAGCATGGCGCCCTTCGGCGTCCCCGTCGTGCCCGACGTGTAACAGATGATGGCGATGTCGTCCGCGGTGCCCCTGGCGACCTCGTCGTCGAAGTACGTCGGGTGGCCTACCTCGAACTTCCTTCCGAGTTCGCGCAGCTCGGCCAGGCTCACCAGACCCGGCTCGCCGTAGGCGCGCATGCCGCGCGGATCGTCGTACACGACGTGCTGGAGGTACGGGCAGCGGGCCCGCACGCCGAGGAGCTTGTCCACCTGCTCCTGGTCCTCGACGACGGCGAACCGGGCCTCGGCGTGATCGATGATGTACTCCATCTCTTTCTCGATGGAGTCCTGGTAGATCGGCACGGGAATGCCGCCCAGAGCCTGAACGGCCATCACCGCCCAGTAGAGCTGGGGCCGGTTGTCTCCGACGATCGCGACCCGCTCGCCGCGCGCGAAGCCGAGCGACCCGAGGCCGATTGCGATGAGGCGGGCCTCCTCGAAGTACTGGGACCACGTGGACGCCTGCCAGATCCCGAGGTCTTTTTCCCGGATCGCGACCTTGTTCCCGAGGCGGCGCGCGTTGAGTCGAACGAGCTTCGGAAACGTGTCGAGCTGAGGGTCGAGTGCCAGAGCGTCGTTGCTCTTCGCGACAGCCTCCAAATCGCCTCCGCGACGGTCGGTCGTACTCGCCCCTCACGACATGGGCAGGGCCGAACGGAGCCGGGGCCGTATCTGTCTCAGGCTACCTTCAGTTGAAGCCGGGTTCATGGCCTCGATACGGTGGCGAGAGTCTAGCTAACTGCTCGGGTCGTGTCAAGAAATTGTGCCGGAATAACACGAACTTACGACACGTCGTCTCTCCCTGAGGAACGTAGAGGTGCGCCGAGCTACTTCGCCGGGCCCTCGATCAGGGGCAGGCAGAAATAGAGGACGAAGGCCGCGCAGGCGAGGTAGACCATCCAGTGGAGCTCGCGGCCCCGGCCGCGGAGAAGCTTGATCGCAGCGTAGGTGACGAACCCGGCTCCGATCCCATTGGTGATCGACCAGGTGAACGGCATCACCAGCATCGTCATGAAGGCGGGAATGGCCTCTTCGTAGTCGTCCCACGGGATCTCGCGCGCGATCCCCATCATGAAGAACCCGACGATGATCAGGGCCGGCGCCGTCGCCTGGGCCGGGATGACGCTGGCCAGCGGCGAAAAGAACATCGCGGCCAGGAAGAGCACGCCCGTCACCACGGAGGCGAGGCCGGTCCGGGCGCCGTCGGCCACGCCGGCGGCGGATTCGATGTAAGTCGTGTTGCTGCTGCTGTTCGCGAGGCCGCCGAACATGGCCCCGAGGGAGTCGACCAGCAGCACACGATTGGCGCGCGGCAGCCGGCCCTGAGCGTCGAGGAAGCCGCCACGGCCCCCCACGCCGATGATCGTGCCCATCGTGTCGAAGAAGTCGCTCAGCATGATCGAGAAGGTCACGAGGACGGCGGTAACGATCCCGAGCGTCGCGAAGAACCCGAAATCGAGGTGGCCGAACGTCGAGAAGTCGGGCGCCTGAACGATCGCCGGCGGGACCCGGGCCGCACCGGGTGTCGCGAAGCCCTGGCCGCCGGCGACGAGCTCGTTGAGCAGGACGGCGATCACGGTCGTCCCCAGGATGCCGATGAGCAGGGCGCCGCGCGTCCGGCGCGCCATGAGCCAGGCGGTGAGGAAGAATCCGATCAGGAAGATCGCGATCGGCAGGCCGCGGAACGTCCCGAGCCCGACCGGCAAGGGGCCCGCGGCGGGCTTCACGACCAGACCCGAGGTGAAGAAGCCGATGAAGGCGATGAAGAGGCCGATGCCGACGCTGATCGCGCGCTTGAGCCCGATCGGGACGGCGTCCATGACCGCTTCCCGGAAGCGCGTCAGCACGAGCAGCGTGATGGCCAGCCCCTCGAGGAACACGACCGTCATCGCCTGCGGCCACGTGAGCCCGCGGCCGGCGACCAGCTCGAAGGCGACGACCGCGTTGAGGCCCATCCCGGCCGCGAGCGCAAACGGGTAGTTGCTGACGAGCCCCATCGCGATCGAAAGAAGGCCCGCGGAGAGACACGTAACGGTGAGCGTCGCGCCGAACGGCAACCCCTTGCCGGCGAGTCCCGGCACGCCCGTGAACCCGAGGATGATCGGATTCACGAAGATGATGTAGGCCATCACCATGAATGTCGTGAGCCCCGCGCGGACCTCGGTCGCGAGATCCGTCGAGCGTTCCCTGAAACCGAAGTAGCGGGAGAGGAGCCCGGCCATCTGCCGGGTGGGAGTCTACATCGAACGAAGAGCTATCGGTAGTCCCGTTGCGGATCGAACGCGGGTCCGAGGCTGACCTCCGGCGGATCCACCTGTTCGGCCGCGTCCTTGCCTTCCTGGAAGACACGCCGCAGCAGGTCGTCGACGCCCGCGATCGTGGGCTGGCGCAGCGCCGGGGGGTTCTCGCCGGTTGCCACCACCGAGGCGGGCACGAGCGCCAGGGCCAGGGCGAGGCGCGTCCCGGTCTTTATCTTCGGAACTTCTTGAAGTCGACCGGGCGCTTCTCGACGAACGCGTTGCGACCCTCCATCGCCTCATCCGTCTGGTAATAAAGGCCGAGCGCCGTGTGAGCGAACTGCGCCACGCCGGCCCGCAGCTCGGAGTCGACGTTGAATGACTGCTTGGCGAGCGCCAGCGCGGTCGGGCTCTTGTCGAGGAGCTCGGCGCACCACTTCTCCACCTCGGTGCGGAGGTCCTTGAGCGGCACCACCCGGTTGACGAGCCCCATCGCGAGCGCCTCTTGAGCCGAGTACTGGCGGCAGAGGTACCAGATCTCCCGCGCCTTCTTTTCGCCGACGACCCGCGCGAGGAACCCCGTGCCGTGGCCCGCGTCCACGCTGCCGACGCGGGGTCCGGTCTGGCCGAAGACCGCGTTCTCGGAGGCGATCGAGAGGTCACAGAGCACGTGCAGCACGTGGCCGCCGCCGATCGCGAAGCCGTTGACCATCGCGATGACGGGCTTCGGGATGTGGCGGATCGCGCTGTGCAGCGCCTCGACGTCCATCGGCCGCGTGGCTCCGGTGCCTTCGGCGCCGGGGGCGTAGCCGCCCTGGCCCCGCTCTTTCTGGTCGCCGCCGGAGCAGAACGCCTTGTCTCCGGCGCCCGTGAGCACGACGACACCGACGGACCGATCCCAGCGCGCGTCCAGGAACGCGTCGGTCAGCTCCGCCACCGTCGCCGTGCGGAAGGCGTTGCGCACCTCGGGTCGGTTGATCGTGATCCAGGCGACGCTGTCCTTCTTCTCGTAGAGGATGTCCGTATACGCCATGGGGCCTCCGACCGGCTAGAGCGCTTTTCGCAGCAGGTTGCCCAGCTCGCCGATGACACCGCGACGGAAGGTCAGGACGCAGACGACGAAGATCGCCCCCTGAACGACGGTGACCCACGCGCCGAGCTGCGCCAGATAGTTCTCGAGCGTCACCACGATGAACGCGCCGACCACCGGCCCGAACACCGTGCCGAGGCCGCCCAGCAGCGTCATGAGCACCACCTCGCCCGACATCGTCCAATGGACGTCGGTGAGGGACGCGAGCTGGAAGACGAGTGCCTTCGTCGCCCCGGCGAGGCCTGCGAACGTGGCCGAGAGCACGAACGCGAGCAGCTTGTACTGCTCGGCCCGGTAGCCGAGCGAGATCGCCCGGGGCTCGTTCTCCCGGATGGCCTTCAGGACCTGGCCGAACGGCGAGTGGATCGCGCGGTAGATCAGGAGGAACCCGACGAGAAAGATCGCCAGCACGACGAAGTAGAGCGTCAGCGTCTCTCTGAGGTCGAGCACCCCCAGGAGCGTGCCCCGCGGCACCGACTGGATGCCGTCCTCGCCGCCGGTGAAAGAGGCCTGCAGGCTGAAGAAGTAGACCATCTGCGCGAAGGCGAGCGTGATGTTCGCGAAGTAGATGCCCTTGCTCCGGATCGCGAGCGCGCCGATGACGACTCCGAGCGCGGCCGCGACCGCGGTCCCGAAGCTGATCGCCAGCTCCGGCGGAAACCCCCAGATCTTCGCGGAGTGCGCCGCGCCATAGCCGGCCGCGCCCAGAAAGACGGCGTGGCCGAACGAGAGGAGCCCGACGTAGCCGATGAGGAGGTTGAACGCGCAGGCGAACAAGGCGAAGCAGAGCGCCTTCATGAGGAAGACCGGGTACACGAAGAACGGCGCCGCCACGAGCGCGGCCGTCATCACCACGAAGGCGACGAGCTGGTGGATCGACACCCCCGTCATCGCGGGGACAGCCGAGCCCACGTACTCGTTCGCCGTCGCCGTCACGTGGTCCGCCCGAAGAGGCCCGCGGGCCTCACCAGCAGTACGAGCGCCATGATGACGAAGATCACCGTGTTGGACGCCTCGGGATAGAAGACCTTGGTGAAGCCCTCGACTACGCCGAGGGCGAAGCCCGTGACGATCGAGCCCATGATCGAGCCGAGGCCGCCGATCACGACCACCGCGAAGACGACGATGATGAGGTCGGCGCCCATGAGCGGGTTCACCTGGTAGATCGGCGCCGCCAGCACGCCCGCCAGCGCCGCGAGGCCGACGCCGAACCCGTAGGTCAGCGTGATCATCCGGGGCACGTTGATCCCGAACGCCTGGACGAGCGCCGGGTTCTCGGTCGCGGCGCGCAGGTACGACCCCAGGCGCGTCCGCTCGATCACGTACCAGGTCGTGAGGCAAACCACGAGCGAGAAGACGATGACCCAGGCGCGGTAGTTCGGCAGGAACATGAAGCCGAGATTCCGGCCGCCGGCGAGCTCTCGCGGCATCGCATAGGGCAGCCCGGAAGAGCCGTACTCGTGGCGGAACAGACCCTGGATGATCAGCGCGAAGCCGAACGTCAGCAGGAGGCCGTAGAGGTGATCGAGCTGGTAGAGGCGCTTGAGCATCGTGCGCTCGAGCACGATGCCGGTGATCCCCACGACGATCGGGGCCAGGAGGAGCGCCCACCAGTAGCCGAGCCCCGCCCACTGCAAGAGGAAGTACGCTACGAACGCGCCCATCATGTACTGCGCGCCGTGCGTGAAGTTGATGATGTTGAGCAGTCCGAAGATGACCGAGAGCCCCAGACTCAACAGGGCGTAGAACGCGCCGTTGATCAGTCCGATCAGCAGCTGCCCGAACAACGCCTGTGTCGGCACCCCGAAGATCGTCACGATGGCCTACGCTGCGACGGCCGTGGCTGGATCAAGGTGGGGAGGGGTAGACACAGAGTCGTTGTGACAGGGCTGGGGGCGGAGTGCGAGAGGGGTGCGCCGACCCGTTCCCTTCATGCGAACGCCGTGCGCGACGCTTCCAGATGGAGCCCAGACGCGAAGGGCCATGCGCACGCGTGCCGCGTGGTCGGCGCACCCCTCTCGCACTCCGCCCCCAGCCCGGCCGCAACGTGTCTACTTCTTCACCAACTCGCAGCCGCCCTGATCGAGCGGCCGGAATGCCTGCTCGGCCGGGATGGTCGCTCGGATCTTGTAGTAGTCCCACGGGTACTTCGACTCGGCCGGCTTCTTCACCTCAACCAGATATGCCGGATGGATCTTGCGGCCATCGATGCGGACCGTCCCCTTGCCGAAGAGCGGGTCGTCGGTCGGCAGCTCCTTCATCTTGGCGATGACCTTGGCGCCCTCGTCGCTCTTGAGCGCTTCGACGGCCTTCAGGTAGTGCAACGTCCCGGCGTAGACGCCGGCGTGGATCATCGTGGGATGGATCCCACGGTTTCGCTCGGCGAAACGTTTGGCGAACGCGCGCGTTTTCTCGTTCAGGTCCCAGTAGAAGGTCTCGGTGAAGGTCAGTCCCTGAGCCTTCTCGAGGCCGAGCGCGTGCACGTCGGTCAGGAAGACCAGGAGTCCCGCGAAGGTCTGGCCGCCCTTCACGATACCGAACTCGGCGCCCTGCTTGATGGCGTTGGTGGTGTCGCCGCCGGCGTTGGCCAGGCCGATGATCTTGGCCTTGGAGGCCTGCGCCTGGAGCAGGAACGACGAGAAGTCCTGCGTGTTGAGCGGATGGCGGACCTTGCCCAGCACCTTGCCGCCGTTCCGGAGGACGACCGCCTCGACGTCGCGCTCGAGGGCGTGGCCGAACGCGTAGTCGGCGGTGATGAAGAACCAGGTGTCGCCGCCGGTCTTCACGACCGCGTTGCCGGTGCCGTTGGCGAGCGCCCACGTGTCGTACGTCCAGTGGATCGTGTTGGGCGAGCACGCCTTGCCGGTGAGGTCGGACGTCGCGGCGGAGGAGACGATGAACGCCTTGCCCTTGTCGCGGGTGATCTGGTTGACGGCCAGCGCGACGCCCGAGTTGGGCACGTCGAGGATGAGGTCGACCTTCTCGGCGTCGTACCACTGGCGGGCAATCTGTGAGCCGACGTCGGCCTTGTTCTGGTGATCGGCGAACACGATCTCGACCTTCAGTCCCCTGGCGGCGGCGCCGGAGTCCTCGACGGCCATCCGCGCCGCGACGACCGAGCCCTGACCGGCCAGGTCGGCGTAGAGGCTCGACTGGTCGTTGAGGACTCCGATCTTGACGACGCCGTCGGAGATCTGCGCCTGCGCCGGACCCACGGCCAGGCTGAGCGCGACGATGAGGAATGTCAGGACGCGTACGATGATCATGCTCTCGGCTCCTTCGTCTATCGGCGCGCGGTGACGGCCGTCCCGGGACTATACCCCGAGATAGTCGTGCAGCTTGCCCATGTTGGCGTCGAGCTCGCCGTTCGGGATCATGTCCACTACCCGTCCGTGCTCCATCACGTAGTGACGGTCGGCGACGGTGGCGGCGAAGCGGAAGTTCTGCTCGACGAGGAGGACGGTGAACCCTTCGCGCTTGAGCCGCCGGAGCGTGACGCCGATCTGCTGGACGATGACCGGGGCCAGGCCCTCGGTCGGCTCGTCGAGCAGCAGGAGCCGGGCGCCGGTTCGCAGAATGCGGCCGATCGCCAGCATCTGCTGCTCGCCGCCCGAGAGCGTGGTCCCGCCGGCTCGGAGCCGCTCCCGGAGATTCGGGAAGAGCCCGTAGATCGCGTCGACCCCGAGCCCGCCGGGCCGGACCACCGGCGGCAAGCGGAGATTCTCCTCGACGGTGAGGCTCGCGAAGATGCCGCGTTCCTCCGGGCAGAACGCGAGCCCGAGCCGCGCGATCCGGTTCGACGACAGGCCGATGAGCTCCCGGCCCTCCAGACGAACGGAGCCGCGCCGCTCGCTCACGATGCCCATGATCGACTTGAGCGTCGTCGTCTTGCCGGCGCCGTTCCGACCGAGGAGCGTCACCATCTCGCCGGCACGGATCTCGATATCGACGCCGTGCAAGATGTGCGACTCCCCGTACCAGGCGTGGAGATCGCGGACCTCGAGCAGCGTCTCAGGCATGGCCCGATCCCATGTAGGCCTGGATCACGTCCGGGTCCCGCGCCACGCTGCGGTAGTCGCCCTCCGCCAGCACCTCGCCGCGCGCCAGGACCGTGATGGTGTCCGAGAGATTCTCGACCACGCTGAGGTTGTGCTCGACCATCAGGACCGTGCGGTTCGCGGCGACGCGCTTGATCAGGGCCGAGATGCGCTCCACGTCCTCGTGCGCCATGCCGGCGGTCGGCTCGTCGAGCAGCATCATCTCGGGGTCGAGCGCCAGCGTGGTCGCGATCTCCAGGGCGCGCTTGCGGCCGTACGGCAGCTCGACCGCGGGCGTGCGCCCGAACGGCGCCAGGCCCACCGCCTCGATCAGCTCGAGGGCGCGGCCGTTCAGGCCGGCGAGCACGCGCTCCGGCCGCCAGAAGTCGAACGAGGCGCCGCGCTTGCGCTGCAGCGCGACCCGCACGTTCTCCAGCACCGAGAGGTGGGGGAACACGGCCGAGATCTGGAACGAGCGCACGAGGCCCAGCCGGGCGATGTCGGCGGGCCGCGACCCCGTGATCTCGCGACCGTTGAAGCGGATGCGCCCGCGCGTCGGCGTGAGGAAATGGGTCAACAAATTAAAGCAGGTCGTTTTTCCGGCGCCGTTGGGGCCGATGAGCGCGTGGATCGTCCCGCGGCGCACGCGCAGCCGCACGTCCTTCACCGCCACGAACCCGCGAAATTCCTTTGTGAGCCCGTCGGTCTCGAGGATGACGTCGCCCGCCATCTCAGGCCCGCGGGCCGGGCGGCGGATAGAAGCGCGCCTCCCGCTGCTCGTGCCAGGCGCGGTTGGCCTCGTCCATCTCCCACGACGTCACGCACTCGGTTTGCGCGTTCAGCACCTCCTCGAGGAGCGCGCGCGGGTCGTGGTGGAACGACTCGTGAAGGAGACGCTTGGTGTGGGCGATCGCGATCGGCGCTGCGCCACGCGCCTTGGCGATGACGGCCGCGAGCGTCTGGTCGAGCTCGGCCGGCGCGCACACCCAGTTGACGAGTCCGATCGCGCGCGCCTCGGCCGGACTCACGTGATCGTTCAGGAGCGCCAGCTCCTTGGCGCGGCCCACGCCGACGACGCGCGCCAGCCGCAGGACCGCGCCGTCGGGGACGAGGCCGTGGCGCGTCGCGCCGAGACCGAGAATGGCATCGTCGGCGGCCACGCGGAGATCGCAGGCGAGCGCCAGCTGCAAGCCGCCGCCGATCGAGTAGCCGTGCAGGACGGCGACGGTGATCTTCGGCATGTCTTCCAGGCGGTCGAGGGCGCGGTTCCAGTGCCGGTAGAACGCCGCGCCGATCGATCCCGCGGCGAGCGCGGTCCGGTCCATCCCCGAGCAGAACGCGCGACCGGCCCCCCGGACGACTACTTGCGCGATGCGCGCGTCGCCGGCGGCGGTCTCGGCGTGGTCGGCGAGGGCGGCGGCGAGCTCGGTGGACAGCGCGTTGAGGACCGTCGGCCGGTTCAGCGTGATCCAGCCGATGCCGTCCTTCGCCTCGTAGGTGACGGGCGAGAGTTTGTCGACCTCGCTCACGAAGTTGTACGATCACCGCGTGTCGTGTGAAAGTCAAGGCCGCCCCGTCGGGCCCGTGAAGGCAGTGCGCAGCCGCATCGTGCGGCGCGAGGCGCGTCTACCAAGGAGGCCACGTCCATGTCCGTGATCACGCGTCGCCGATTCGTCGCTGCGGCCCTCGCGGCGACGACGATTCCCGTCCCGGCGCGCTCCGCCCGCGCGCAGACCGCGGTCAAGATCGGGACCGCGGTGCTCGGCGACTACTCGATGGCGGGACCGGTGATCGTCGCCCTCGAGCAGGGCTTTTTCAAGTCCGAGGGGCTCGCCGCCGAGTTCGTGCCGTTTCGCGGCGGCCCCGATCTCCTCAAGGCGGTGATGGCCGGCGAGTGTCTCGTGGGGATCTCCGGCAGCACCGACATCCTCGTCTTCCGTGAGGCCGGCTCGCCGATCAAGATGATCGCGACCCACACCGAGGGGAATCATTTCACGCTGAACGTGGCGCCGGACGTCCAGCGGATCGTCGACCTCCGCGGCAAGGCGATCGGCGTCACCCGTGTGGGCGCGACCACATGGGTCTTCGCGCGCATGCTCGCCAAGAAGGAGGGCTGGGATCCCGACAAGGACATCCAGGTCGTCGGCCTCGGCGGCCTCGACGCCCAGCTCGCCGCCCTGGCGCGCAAGGAGATCGCCGCCTACGTCTGGGGCGACGGCGGCGCGGTGACCGAGCTCCAGGGCAAGTCCAAGGTGCTCCTGCGCCTGGATTCGGTGACGCCGAAGTGGATCAGCCAGATCCAGTACGCGTCGGAGGACGCGATCCACAAGCAGGCGGACGCGATCCGCAAGAGCCAGCGGGCGCTCTTCCGCGGGATCAAGCTCATGCGCGACAATCCGAAGGCGGCGGCGGAGCTCGTGGCGAAGAAGCTCGGCTGGACGCCGGAAGCGGTGCTCGGGGCCCATAAGATCTCGGGCCCGCTGCTACCCGTCGACGGGCGCATCAACGTGGAGGCGTTCGCGGTGATGCAGGACACGCTCCTCGAGCACGGCCTCATCAAGAAGAAGCTCCCGCTCGACGAGTACTACACGCGGGAGTTCACGCCCGTGAAGTTGTAGCGAGGGCCGTGAGTCCGGCTTGGACCGCAGGTGGCCTGCTGCAGAAGCGCGTGGCACCGGTTGGCCAGCCGGGGCAGGCTTGAGAGCGCGTTCGCGGTGATTCGCGCCTGGCTGATCGCGCTGCTGCTCGCGGCGGCGCCTGGAATCGCCGACGGTCAGGTCTTTCTGGCCTCGCGGTCGAACCCCGAGTTCACGCTTGGCCCGCTCTTCGTTCGGGCGACCGTGACGCCCGAGCTCGGCGCCGTGACCCTGGACGTCCTCTGGAGCCTCGTGATCCCGCCGACGACGAGCGGCGGCGCCATCGCCCAGGACCTCTTTCTGCTCTGGCCGAACTCGGTCGACGGAGATTCCACGGCCGGACCGCCCGATCCGGCGCTGGCCGCCTACGTCAAGACGCGCGGGTTCACGCCGATCATGGAAGGGCGCCTGCCGCTCTTCGCCCAGAGCCTCTACCGGATCGGCGAGGAGCTGCCGCCGGAGCCCATCCGCGGCGGCGCGCCCTTCGTGACGTTCGTCCGTCAAAGCGGCCCGCTCGGCCTCACAGCGCCCGTGACCTACGTGCGGATCCCCTGGACCCCGCTGCTCGCCAACCGGACCTTTCTCATGAACCTGCGCATGGAGCTGACGGACCTCGTCAAGCAGCGGAAGGCCACGTGGATCGAGGACGCGTTCTGGGGCCCGCAGCACTCGATCTCGGTGACCTTCAACGACGTGCGGCCGCGCGCCCTGTTCCCGGTGTACTTCGAGCATCGAGACCGCGTCGTCCGCCTCGCCGACGATCCCTCGCAGCTCATCGTCAACTTCCGCGACGCCGAGCACCTCAAGATCTACGAGATCTTTCCCCGCACGGCGGGCCGCCGGCGCAGCGAAACGCTCGAGTCGACCGAGGAGATCTCGCTCTTCCTCGACAGCTCGGAAGGCATCAGCCCCCAGGTCTTGACGGCGCAGTTCGGCTACTTCCGGGGCATGCGGTCCTGGGCGCCGGTCCTGATCCCGATCGTCTTCTTCATGCTCGGCAACCTGGCGATGCCCCTCTTCATGATGATCGCCCGGCGGGCTGGCGCGATGCTCGCGAGTCGGTTTCAGGTGGGACCGGGCGGCGCCACACGGCAGACGGGGGTCGTGCTCGCGCGCGACACGCTCGCGCGCATCGTGCCGGGGTCGACGACGTACCAGGAAGTCCTGCGGCTCGGCGGGCCGGACGCCGAGGAACACGAGCAGCTCACCGCCGCGCCCGGCCGACGCACGCTCGTCTATCGCGGACGCCGGGTCGTGCCTCAGGGCCGCCGCGGCCTCGGCTGGCTGGCGACCGTGAGTAGCTGGTCCGTCGAGCACCACGAGGTCGAGATCACGCTCGAGCGCGACGTCGTCACCGACGTGCAGGCGCGCGTGCGCCGCTCGCCGATCGCGCCGGCCGAGGCGGGCTGAGCGTTCGGGGCGAGTCGCCGGGGCCTTGACACGCATCGCAAATCCACCCCATATAGACCCCCACCGACGTCTCAACCCCACGCACCGCCGAGGGAGGCGTGACATGGCAGAGATGACCCGACGTGACGTGCTCAAGGTCGCGGCAGCCGGCGCCGTCGCCGCGCTTCCGGGATTGCCACACAAAGCGCAGGCACAGACGACCCAGAAGCGCGAGCTCGTGGTCGCTCAGGGCGGCGACATCGCATTCTTCGATCCGCACATGAGCACGTCGTCGAACGACATCCGTATCTCCTTCAACCTCTACGACAACCTCACGAGCCGGCGCCCGGACGGCAAGCTCGCGCCCGGCCTCGCGACGGAGTGGAAGCTCCAGGGCCAGACGACGTGGGCGTTCAAGCTCCGCTCGGGGGTCAAATGGCACAACGGTGATACCTTCTCCTCGGCCGACGTCAAGTTCAGCATCGACCGCTCGCTGGATACAGGCCTGAAGGGCAACCGCGTGAACACCGTCTTGACGACGGTCGATCGGGTCGAGACTCCGGACCCGGGCACCGTCCTCGTCCACACCAAGAAACCCGATCCGCTGCTGCCGGCGCGCCTGGGCTTCTACGGCGGACAGGTGATCCCGAGGAAATACGTAGAGGCGGTCGGCCCCGACACCTTCAACCAGAAGCCGATCGGCACCGGGCCGGTGCGCTTCGTGTCGTGGACGAAAGACGACAAGATCGTGCTCGAGGCCAACCCGGACTACTGGGGCGGCCGGGTCGACTTCGATCGCCTCGTGGTGCGGGCGTTGCCCGAGATGGCGCCCCGGGTGGCCGCCCTGCTCAAGGGCGAGGTCGATCTGATCACCCAGGTCCCGCCCGATCAGGGCGAGCGCATCAAGGCCAACGCCTCGACCGCGGTGAGTGGCGCGCTCTACGGTGGCCTCTACGTCCTCGCCGTGAACTCCAAGCGGCCGCCGCTCGACAATCCGCTCGTCAAGCAGGCGCTTTCCCTGGCCGTCGACCGGGGGGCGATCGTGAAGGAGCTGTGGCGCGGGCGCGGCATCGTCCCGAACTCGATGATCGCCAAGGGCGACAACCACTTCGATGCCTCCTTGCCCCCGCTCGCCTTCAATCCGGGCGAAGCGAAGGACCGCCTCAAAAAGGCCGGTTACAAGGGCGAGGAGATCATCCTGGAGACCACCGCCGGCTACCTGGCGGGCGACAAGCCCATGGCCGAAGCGGTTCAGGCCATGTGGCGGGACATCGGCGTCAATGCAAAGGTCGAGGTCTTCGAATATTCAGTGCGCGCGCAGAGGATCCGCGACAAGAGCTTCAAGGGGCTGTGGTGGTCCGACCCGACGTCGACCTTGCGCGACCCGGACGGCATGATGTGGCGGCTCCTGGGCCCCGGCGGGTCGCAGGACTATTGGCGGCATCCGGAGTTCGACGAGCTGGGCAACGCCGCCCGCTTCTCGGTCGACGAGAAGTTCCGCGCCGACGCGTACCAGAAGATGACCAGGATCTTCCTCGAGCACTTCCCCTGGATTCCCGTGATCCAGCCGTACGAGGATTACGGCCTTCAGAAATACGTGGAGTGGACACCCGATCCGCTCCAGCAGCTCGAGATCCGGCGCTTCAACTTCAAGTTCCGCCGCGCGTAGGCGACTTGCCGGGGCGGAGCCCGACGGGCTCCGCCCCGGTGCCCATGCGCGGGCTCCTTCCGTTCCTCGCCTCCCGGCTCTTCCGTGCGGCAGTCGCGCTCTGGCTCGTTTCCACCGTCGTCTTCATCGTCATGCGGCTGTCTGGCGATCCCGTCCCGCTCTTGCTGCCCCCCGACGCGCCGCGCAGCGAGATCTTCCGCGTGCGCGCCGAGCTCGGCCTCGATCGCCCTCTGCCCGTACAGTACGTCGTCTTCCTCGGGCACGTGCTCCGCGGAGACTTCGGCCATTCGATCCACTTCCGCCAGCCCGCCTTCCGCGTAGTGCTCGGCTACCTGCCGGCGACCTTCGAGCTCGGCCTGACGGCGTTCGCCCTCGCGCTGCTCGTCGCCGTGCCCATCGGCGTGGTCTCCGCGGTGCGGCGCAATACCCCCATCGACCACGCGGCCATGGGGCTGGCGCTCGTCGGCCAGTCGGCGCCGACGTTCTTCATCGGGATCCTCCTGATCCTGATCGTGTCGTTGAATCTCGGGCTCCTGCCGACCTCGGGCCGAGAGAGCTGGCGCCACCTGGTACTGCCCGCGCTGACGCTCGGCGCCTTTGCCATGGCCTCGATCGCCCGGCTCACCCGGTCGGCGGTGCTCGAGGTGCTCCGCGCCGACTACATCCGGACCGCCCGCGCCAAGGGCGTCTCGGAGGCGCTGGTCGTCACCAAGCACACGCTCAAAAACGCGGCCGTCCCGATCGTCACCATCACCGGGCTGCAGTTCGGCACGCTGCTCGGCGGCGCCGTGGTGACGGAGACGGTGTTCGCGTGGCCGGGCATCGGCCGGCTCGCGATCCAGTCGATCTATAACCGCGATTATCCCATCGTGCAGTGCACCGTGTTCCTCTCGGCGGTGCTCTTCATCGTCATCAACTTCTGTGTCGACCTGGTCTATGGCCTCCTCGATCCCCGCGTCCGCGCGAGCTGACCTGGCGCCGGTCGGGGCGCCGGCGCTCCACGCGAGCCGCGCGCGCCGGACCCGCTCGATGGCGCTCGGCGGGGGTGTGTTCGTCGTGGTGCTGATCGTGACGGCGCTGGCGGCGCCGGCGATCGCGCCGTACGATCCGATTCGCCAGTCGCTGCGGGCACGACTGGCGGCGCCCACGCTCGCCGCCGCCGACGGCAAGGCGCACCTGCTCGGCACCGACCACCTCGGGCGCGATGTTCTCTCTCGCACGATTTACGGGGCGCGGGTTTCGTTGCTGGTCGGCTTCGCGGCGGTGGTGGTCGGGGGACTCGTCGGCGCCACGCTCGGCCTCCTGGCCGGCTTCCGCGGCGGCTGGGCCGACAGCGTGATCATGACGCTCGCCGATGCCCAGCTCGCGTTCCCGTTCATCCTGCTCGCGATCGGGATCATCGCCGTGCTCGGGCCGAGCTTCTCCACCCTGATCGTCGTCATCGGGCTCTCCGGCTGGGTCACCTATGCCCGCGTGCTCCGGTCGCAGGTGCTGGTCCTGCGCTCATACGAGTTCGTCGACGCGATCCACGCCCTCGGCGGCTCGGTGGCGCGGGTCATCGCCCGCCACATCCTTCCCAACGTGCTCTCGTCGCTGGTCGTCATCGCGACGCTCGAGCTGGCCCGCGCGATCGTGCTCGAGGCGACGCTGTCGTTCCTCGGCCTCGGGGTTCAGCCGCCGACGCCGTCCTGGGGCGGGATGGTCCACGAGGGGCGGGAGTATCTCGATTCGGCGTGGTGGATCTCGACCGCGCCCGGGATCGTGCTCATGCTGACGTCGATCATCGTGAGCCGTACGGGGGATTGGCTCCGCGATCTGCTCGATCCGACCCTGCGGGGGGAATAGCGCGCGGAGTCGCGGGGCGCGGGTCTTCGTGTGTGTGCCGAGCGGGCCGGGTCCGTTCGATATCGAGATGGCTTGGGTCGCGATCGCGTGCGCCTTGCGCACGCGACGGCCCGGAGCGCCGCTGGCGGGCCGGACGTCGTCTCCGACGGGGCTAGGCGGAGGCTTCGGCGACCGGGATGCGCGCGAGGACGCAGAACGGGATCGTCACGGTCTCGGCGCACGCCAGGCAGTAGAAGTCGAGCTCGAGCCCCGCGCGCTGCCCGTGGAACGAGAGCCGCTGACCGCACCGGGAGTGGTGGAGCCCGCCGTCCAGCGCCATGTACACGGTCACGATTTCTGCCGCGACGTCCGACTTCATCGCCGTTTCCTCCTGCGTCCGGGAGAGAGCAATCCGCATTCCAGGAACGGCCGCGCGCCAACCCCTCGATAAATAAAAGCGCCCGGTGGCGCCAGGGCCCGGGTGCGCAAGAACTGGACGGCGAGCTGGGAAACCCTGGACCGGCCCTGATCAGCCGCGCCAGTGCGAGAGCCCGTCGTTGAGGCGATCGAGGGCCAGGACGATCGCGATCGACGCGGCCGACACGAGGCCGGTCGCCGCGAACAGCTCGGGAGCCTGGAAGCCGTTGGCGAAGGAGCCCAGGATGTGGCCCATCCCGCGGACCCCGGCGAACATCTCGACCACGAGGACCCCCAGCAAGCAGAAGACGATCCCGAGCCGCATCCCCGCGAGCACCGAGGGGACGATGGCCGGGAGCAGCACCTTCCAATAGAGCTGCCACGTTGTCGCGCCGAGCGACCGCGCCACGGTCACGAGCGTGCGGTCCACGTCGCGGACGGCGCCCATCACGAGCACCATGACCGGGAAGAGGCCGTGGAGCGCCCCGTAGAAGATCGCTGGAGACGTGCCGTAGCCGAGCAGGAGGACGATCCACGGCAGCACCAGGATCTTCGGGATGCCGTAGAGCGCGACCACGTATGGGGACAGCACCTCACGCAGGAGGCGCACCGAGCCGATGGCGACGCCGGCCGAGACGCCGAGCCCGACCGACAGCACGTAGGCGACGGCCGTCTTGCCGAGCGTGTCGGCCAGACCCGCGAGGGCGGGCCCGCCGGTCCGGAGGAGCGCCCGGGCGACGGCGCTGGGCGCCGGGACGAAGAGCGCGTCCACCCACCCCGCCCGCGCGGCGGTCTCCCACGCCGTGAGCCCCCCGACGAAGGTCACGAGCTGGAGGACGCGGACGGTCACTGTAGCGTGGCCCGTGAGGCCGGCTTGGATCGAGGGTGGCCTGAGATAGATGCGACCCGGCTCCGCATCGCCGCGTCTATTCCGTCCAGGCCCGCGCCCGGCGTTCGAGGAGGCTCGCGAGGACGTCGGAGCCGACGACCAGGACCAGCGTCACGAGCACGAGGGCCACGTAATCACCCATCCTCAAGAGGCCGTAGGCGTGGTTGATGAGGGCGCCCATGCCGGCCTTCGAGCCGAGGATCTCGCCGACGATGACGCCGATCACGCAGAGCGCAAGCCCGGTCCGCAGCCCCCCGACGAGTGTGAAGAGCATCGACGGCAGCATGACCCGGACGAAGACCGCCACCGCGCCCGCACCGTACGCGCGCGCGACGACGACGAGCTGCGGGTTCACCTGGCGGATCCCGGCGAGCACCGCCAGCGTGATCGGGAAGAAGCCCAGCAGGAAGCCGAAGGCGATCTTGGAGGCCGCGTCGAGACCGAAGAACAGCATCAGGGAGGGATACCAGACGACCGCCGGAACCGCGTAGAGCGCCGCGATCATGGGGCCCCAGGCGCGCCCGAGGACCCGGTGCATGCCGAGCATGAAGCCGCAGCCCAGTCCGGCTCCGACCGCGAGCGCGTACGCCGCCCCGATCTCGCGCACGGTCAGCAGAAGGCTCGCCGACAGCTCGGGATAGGAACGGAGCAGCAGGAGATCGCGCAACGCCGGGATCACCGCCGAGGGTGGGACGGCGAGCAGTGGGTTCGCCGCGCGCCCCGCGACCTCCCAGACCGCCAGGAGGGCGGCGAGGAGCCCGAGGCGCACGAGCGCGACCTTCACTTCATCGCCCTCAAGGACTCTTCGCGGATCTCGCTCCAGAGCTTCGCGCGGAGCGCCACCATCTCGGCCGACTCCATCGACCGCGGGTAGTCCACCGCCAGCTCCAGCACCGACTTGATCCGTCCCGGGCGCGCCGTCATGACGGCGACACGGGTCGAGAGGAAGAGCGCCTCGTGCAGGCTGTGCGTCACGAAGATGACGGTCTTGCGCGTGCGTCGCCAGATATCGAGGAGCCACTCGCCCATCAGGACGCGCGTCTGCTCGTCGAGCGCGCCGAAGGGCTCGTCCATCAGGAGGATCTTCGCGTCGAGCGCCAGCGCGCGCCCGATCGCCACGCGCTGCTTCATTCCGCCCGACAGCTCCCGCGGATACTTCTCGGCGAAGCCGGAGAGCCCGAGCGGGCCGAGCAGCTCGCTGGCCGTCCGGCGACGGCGCTCCGCCGGCACGCCCTGGAGCTCGAGGCCGAACGCGACGTTTTCCAGCGCGGTCCGCCACGGAAAGAGCCCCGCCTCCTGGAACACGGTCGCCGCGCGCCGCGGGTCCGGCCCCGTGACCGGCCCGCCGTCGACCGTCAGGCGGCCCTGGTCGGGCGTCACGAGCCCGCCGAGCATGCCGAGCAGCGTGGACTTGCCGCATCCCGACGGGCCGATGAGCGTGCAGAACTCACCTTCACCGACCGAGAGCGAGACGTCGTGCAGCGCCTCCACCGGGCCCGAGCTCGTGAGATAGCGCTTGGTGATGCCCTCGATGGCGATCAACTCACCTGATCGGGCGTTCACGTGAGCTGGAGGATCTCCCGGGCGATGACCATGCGCTGGATCTCGGACGTCCCTTCACCGATCTCGGTCAGCTTCGCGTCGCGGAAGATGCGCTCGACCGGGAACTCCGTGATGTACCCGGCGCCACCGTGGAGCTGCACCGCCTTGGTCGCCGCCTTCATCGCCGTCTCGGAGGCGAAGAGCTTCGCCATCGCCGCCGCGTGCATCGCCGGCCGGCCCCGATCTTTCAGGTACGCCGCACGTAACGTGAGCAGGCGTGCCACTTCGACCTCGGTGGCGACGTCGGCGATCATGCCCTGCAGCCCGTTGAACTCGGCGAGCGTGCGGCCGAACGCGGTGCGGTACCGCATGTACGCGACCGCCTGGTCGACCGCCGCCTGAGCGATTCCCACGCCCATCGCCGCCATCGCGATGCGTCCGCCCTCCAGCACGTTCATGGCCTGCACGAACCCGGTGCCCCGCTCGCCGATCACGTTGGCCGTGGGCACCCGGGCATCCTCGAAGATCAACTCGGCGGTGTCCGAGGCGTGCAGGCCGAGCTTGCGGTAGGGCTTCCCGCTGCTGAAGCCGGCCATGCCCTTCTCGAGGATGAAAGCCGAGATGCCCCTGGACTTCCGGTCCGGGTCGGTGCGGGCCATGACGACCACGGTGGAGGCGACCGACGCGTTGGTGATGAAGGCCTTGCTCCCGTTCAGGACCCACTCGCCGCCCCGGAGCTCGGCGCGCGTGGCGAGCGCGGCGGCGTCCGAGCCCGAGCCCGGCTCGGTAAGACCCCAGGCGCCCAGCACCTGGCCGCCGGCGAGCGACGGCAGGTATCGCCGCTTCTGCTCCGGCGACGCGAAGCTCGCGATGTGGTTGGCGCAGAGCGAGTTGTGCGCCCACATCGTGATGCCGACCGACGCGTCGCCGCGGCACAGCTCCTCGACGATGAGCGCGTAGGACACGTAGTCGAGCCCGGCGCCACCGAGCTCTTCGGGCACGAGGACGCCGAGGAAGCCGAGCGGCCCCAGCTTCGTCACGATCTCGTGGGGAAACTCGTGGCGCTCGTCGTACGGGGCGATCTTGTCGCCGAGCTCGGCCCGGGCGAACTCGCGGGCGACGTCGCGGACCTGCTGCTGCTCGGAGGTCAGGTCGAAGTCCACGCGCCTAGCCTCGGGGGCCGCGTCGCGCGCCGCTCTTCTTCAGGTGCTTGAACATCTCGATCTGACGCAGGCGCTTCTCGGCTTCCGCCTTGGTGCCGTACGTGCCCAACCGCCGACCGGACTCCGACAGCACCACGTATTTCCCGCCGACCTTCTTGATCATCGAGAGTCACCTCACTTCGGGGCGCTGGTTCAGACCGCCGCGCGGATGTGCTCGCGGACGAAGCGGACGATGTCCTGGGTCGAGGTGCCGGGCGTGAAGAGCTCCTTGACCCCCATCGCCTTGAGGGCGGCGACGTCCTCGGGCGGGATGATCCCGCCTCCGAAGACCGCGATGTCGCCCGCGCCCTGCTCGCCGAGCAGCTCGAGGACCCGCTGGAAGAGGTAGTTGTGGGCACCGGAGAGGACGGAGAGCCCGATGGCGTCGGCATCCTCCTGGATCGCGGTGGCGACGATCTGCTCGGGCGTCTGGTGGAGACCGGTGTAGATCACCTCGAAGCCCGCGTCGCGCAGCGCCCGCGCGACGATCTTCGCCCCGCGGTCGTGGCCGTCGAGCCCCGGTTTGGCGACGACGACGCGGATCGAGCGTTCGGCCATCAGGCGCCTCCTCCGAGCGCGGCGCGCAGCTTCTCGCCGACCTTCATGATCCGGTCGCGGTCACCGGGCACGAGCTTCCAGTCGAACCCCTTGCCGTCGTTGGTCCAGCGCGGGATCAGATGCAGGTGGAAGTGGGGCACCGACTGGAAGGCCGCCGGGCCGTTGGCCTGCAGTATGTTCAGGCCGTCGGGCTGGAGCGCCTTCCGCTGCGCCGTGGCGATACGCTTGGCGGTCGTGATCGCCGCCTGCAGGTCCGCCGGCTCGGCGTCGAAGATCGTCGCGGCGTGCGTCTTGGTGAGCACCAGGCAGTGGCCGGAGTTGAGCGGGTTGATGTCCATGATGCAGAGCGTCCGCTCGTCCTCGTAGAGCTTCAGCGAGGGGATCTGGCCGTCGCGGATCTTGCAGAAGACACAGTCGTTCATCGGGGCGCCTAGACCGGAACCGTCCAGCCGCGGGTGTCCGGCGCCGTCCCGTACTGGATCCCGACGATCGCGTCGTAGAGCTTCTGGGTCAGCGGGCCGATCCTGCCTCGGTTGATCACGATCCGCTCGTTTTTGTACGCGAGCTCGCCGACGGGCGAGATGACCGCGGCGGTCCCCGTGCCCCAGACCTCGTCGAGCGTCCCCTGGCGCGCGGCCGCGGCGACCTCATCGATCGTCACCGGGCGCTCGCTGACCCGGAGCCCCCACTCACGCATCAGCGTCAGGGCTGAGTCGCGGGTGACCCCGGCCAGGATGGTTCCGCTGAGCGGCGGCGTGACGACCTCGTCGCCGATTTTCAGCATGATGTTCATCGTGCCCACTTCGTCGATGTACTTGCGCTCCCGGCCGTCGAGCCACAGCACCTGGGTGAACCCCGCGTGCTTCGCCTCCTCGGCGGCGTAGAGGGACGCCGCGTAGTTGACGCCGGTCTTCACGCCGCCCACCCCGCCCTCGACGGCGCGGACGTACTTGTCGACGACGAGGATCTTCACGGGATTCATCCCCTCGGGGTAGTACGCGCCGACGGGCGACAGAATCACGTAGTAGATGTAGGACTTCGCCGGCCGAACGCCGAGAAAGGCCTCGCTCGCGATGATGGTCGGTCTGACGTAGAGGGACGTCCCCACCGTCGCCGGCACCCAGTCTTTCTCGATCCCGACGAGCATCACGAGCGACTTCAGCGCGAGCTCGGGATCGAGCGGCGGGATGCACAGGCGTCGGGACGATTGGATCAGCCGCTCCACGTGCTTCTGGGGCCGGAAGAGCCGGACCTTGCCGTCCCGGCCGCGGAAGGCCTTGAGGCCGTCGAACACCGCCTGGGCGTAGTGGAGCACCGCCGCCGCCGGGTCCAGCGGGAACGGCCCGTACGGCTCGACCCGGGGATCGTACCAGCCCTTCTCTTCCTGGAAGTCCATGACGAACATGTGGTCGGTGAACACGGTCCCGAACGACAGCTCGCTGTCCTTGGGCTTGGGCTTCTTGGTCGTCGCACGGCTGATCCGGATCGGCTCACTCATCTCATCATCCTCTCACTGGAAGGAGTCCTGCCTGCGGAACACGTGCCGCAGGGACACTGCCTAAGCACCACACTTCCCTTCGCGGCGGCCGATCAAAACGACCCAGATGCTAGGCGGCGACTGAGAGCCCGACCGAGGCGTATGCCGCATACGCCGCAGGGAGGGCCGAAGGAGCCAACGACGCAGATGGGTCGTTTTCATCGGCCGCCCCCCTAG
>Ga0066710_100000345_pt1 | contig 26553 bp, 17 predicted proteins | sample GraSoiAngelo_159_FD_79666 | JGI IMG/M metagenome (GOLD analysis project Ga0066710, IMG submission 79666) | Grasslands soil microbial communities from the Angelo Coastal Reserve, California, USA - 14_1009_16_40cm | ecosystem: Environmental > Terrestrial > Soil > Grasslands | place: USA... | reverse complement strand
GAAGGGCAGAAAGTCCCCGAGAGCATGGTGCAGCCGGTGGTCACACAGGACTTGAGTGCCCGCGTCGCCACCCTGCAACAGCAAGTGCTCAGCCAGAGCCGGTTGCAACCCATGGTGCAGCAGCGCCTTGGGGTCAAGGCCTCGAACGTGGATGAAGTGATCGATGAGATTCGCCAAAACGTGTCCATCGAGCCGGTGATTACAGATATCGCACAGATTGGCGGGACGCAAAGACGCAAGCCCGTGCAAGGTTCGCCCGTTCCTGGTTTCTATGTAAACTTCACCGCGGCCAATCCCCGGGAAGCTCAACAGGTTTGCAACGAGCTGACCTCGATGTTGATAGAGGAGAACCTGAAGTCGCGCCAGGATGTGGCGCGCGGTACGTCCGACCTTCTCGACAAAGGCCTGGAAGATGCGAAGCACAGGCTGGATGATCTGGAGAACAAGCTGGCGGGTTTCAAGAAACAGTATGTCGGGCAGCTTCCCGGAGATGAGGAGAACAATCTCAAGATCCTGATGGGCCTGAATTCGCAACTTGATGCCAACACCCAAACGTTGAACCGGGCGCAGCAGGACAAGTCCTATACCGAGTCGCTTCTGGCTCAGCAACTGGCGGCGTGGAGAACGTCGCAGTCTTCCAGCAATCCGCAAACACTACAGAAACAACTATCGGACTTGCAATCAAAGCTGCTGGGGTTACAGGCGAGTTATACCGACGATCATCCCGATGTGATCAAGACGAAGGGCGACATCGCGGAAGTGAAGAAGAAACTGGTCGAGGCGAACAGCGCGACGGCGCAGCCTGGCGATCCGGCCGATGAAAAAGGTTCGGCCATGGAGTCGCCGGAAATTCGCCAACAGCGGTTGCAGATACACCAATACAGCGACATGCTGGCTGCAGCGACCCGGGATCAAAAAAGGTTGCAGCAGGAAATCTCGGTCTACCAGGGGCGAGTGGCGCTGAGTCCAACGGTTGAGGAGCAATACAAACTACTCGCGCGCGACTACGACAACGCGCAGAAGAATTATCAGGACCTGCTGGCGAGCAAGAGCAAGTCTGACATGGCGTTGAAGATGGAGCAGCAGTCGCAGGGTGAGCGCATGTTCACATTGAATCCTGCGAATCTTCCCGACTCGCCCAGCTTTCCCAACCGGCTGTTGTTTGCAGGCGGCGGATTGGGAGCTGGTCTGGCACTGGGATTCGGTCTGGCAGTGTGGCTGGAATTGCGAGATAAGTCGATTCGTACCGAGGCCGATGCCGAGGCCGCTCTAGAGTTGCCCATGCTGGTTGCGATTCCGTGGGTGGGTGATACGCCGACCGCAAACGGCAATGGTGACGGCAGATTCTGGAAGTGGGGCAAACCGGAGCGAAAAGAAAAGATCGGAGTCTAGAACGGCGACGATGAAATCCCGCGAGTTCGGGGTTTGAGTGCGCTTCGCCATCCAGAATCGGTTTTAGGGTGGCTCGGCGAGCGAGATGCAGAAGTCGGGCAGACATCATGTACAAAGATTTCTACGGACTGCGGGCGAATCCGTTTAACGTCAATCCGGACCCACGTTATCTGTTTCTGACGCGGCACACCGAAGAGGCGCTGGCGTGTCTAACCTACGGCATTCAGAGCCGCAAGGGATTCGTGCTGCTCACCGGCGAGGTGGGAACGGGTAAGACGACGCTCATCAATAAGTTGCTGGAGTGGTTGCGCCTGCAACAGGTGGCCACAGCGTTCATCTTCAACTCGCGGTTGAATGTCCCGCAGTTTCTCGATTACATGATGGCCGATTTCGGTATTCCCTGCGACTCCAAGGCAAAGAGCCAGATTCTTTTGCGGCTGTACAACTGGCTGCTGGATCGATACCGGGCGGGGGAGACGGCGGTGCTCATCGTCGATGAGGCTCAGAACCTTACCGACGAGGTACTGGAAGAGATCCGCATGCTTACGAACCTGGAGACGTTTACCGAGAAGCTGTTACAGATCGTACTAGTCGGCCAGCCGGAACTCGAGCAAAAGCTGAAGCAGCCGCAACTGCGGCAACTGCGGCAGCGGCTTACGCTGCGGGCGAAGACCCATGCGCTCAGCCTCGACGAGACCAAAGCATACGTGCAACAGCGATTGCGCATCGCCGGTTCCAACGGGCAACAGATTTTTGAGCCCGAGGCCGTGGCGAATGTCCACCGCTATGCCAGCGGAATTCCGCGGGTCATCAACCTGCTCTGTGAGCATTGCCTGGTCAGCGCCTTTGTTGATCAGCAGAAGGTGATTGCGCCGGAAGTCGTGGAAGCTGTGGCGCGTGACTTCGATCTGAGTGATAACCATGCGTCGGCGGCGATGACTGCTCCGCCGCCTGCTCCAAGTCCGGAAAAGTTCGATTTGGTGGAGGCGTTGCGATCGCTGGCCACCCTGGCTGATCGTTTACGTGAGACGGAGGCAAAGACCTCCCCGACGAAAGGAAACTATGAGCCGAATTCATGAAGCACTCAAGAAAGCCGAACTGGAACGGGCGGCAGTTCAGGGGGGTGCGGTCGAGCCGAACCTTGTATCCGTGCCTCTCTCCGAGGTGTCAGGCATCCCGGACAGCTCGGTAGCGGTGGCAGCGGTTCCGACTGGACCGGGAGGGTTATCTGGGGCAGGGATTACGTCGTTCGCCGGTCCTTTCAATCTGGACGCCCTGCTGACTCGGTGCGCTCCGGCGGAGTGGAGGCCTGATCCGGCGACCATGTTGTTTTTCAACGGCGATGATGGGGCGCGGGGCACGGAGGAGTTCCGTACCTTGCGTTCGCGCCTTTATCATGCGCGCGAACGAATGTCGCTCAAGAAGGTGCTGGTCACCAGCGCTCTGCCCAAGGAAGGGAAGTCGTTCACCGCGGCGAACCTGGCGCAAGTACTGGTGCGGCAGCACGGACGGCGGGTGCTGCTGATCGATGCCGACCTGCGCGGTCCGCGCCTGCACGAAGTGCTGGGAACTGCTTCCAGCCCGGGTCTGGCCGAATACCTGAACGGACAGAACGACGAGTTTTCGATCATGCAGCGAGGGCCGTTGGAAGGCCTGTTCTTGATCCCGAGCGGACGGAGGCCGGAAGATCCTGCCGAACTGGTGGCGAACGGACGGCTGAAGTTTCTGCTGCAACGCGTCGAGCCTCTGTTTGATTGGATCATTATCGACTCGCCCCCGGCGGTGCCGGTTTCGGATGCGGGTATTCTGGCCAAGTCATGCGACGGAGTACTGATCGTGGTTCGTTCCAACCAAACGCCATTCGATATGGCCCGCAAGGCGCGAGAGGAGTTTGCCGGGCAGACCGTGGTAGGAGTTGTCCTCAACGGGGCGCGGGACGAGCCCGCCTACGAGCGCTACTACTACGGGGCTTACCAGAAGAACGGAGCCGGGGCCAAATCCCAGGGGTGAATTCGTGATCAGGGTCTTCAACGTTTATTACCCACTACGCACGCTTGTTCTGCTCGCGGGCGAAGCTTTGATCGTATGGTTCTCGTTCTTTGCAGGCACCCGGCTGCAGAACCAGGACTGGTGGCTGGTGATGAACGTTGAGGGAGGGTATGTAAAAATCCTGGCGGTTACCGGAATTGTGCTGCTGATCTCGCACTGGCTGGATTTATACGATTCTTCCAGCATGAGCGCCAGATGGGAGCAAGTGTTCCGCTTGTTGCTGGTTCTAGGGCTGGTCGCGTTGGCGTTGTCCGCAGTGGAAGGCCTGGCCCCTCATTTCTTGCCCGGGGGCTCCGCCCTGACCGGACTCGTCATTCTGACATTCATGCTGTTCACCTGGCGTGCCGGGTACGGCTGGTTGCTGAGACAACCCTATCTCCGGGAGCGAGTTTATGTACTGGGCACCGGCGAGCGGGCGCAGCGGCTGGTCAACGGACTACGACAGCGATCCGCATTGGGGATCGAAGTTGTCGGCTGGACGGGTAACGTCGAAGGGGCACTAACGCGCGAGAGGGTGGCCTCACATCTGCTTGGCCTGGCACAGCAGAATGGCGTGCACCGGGTGATCGTAGCTATGCCTGACCGTCGCGGAACCCTGCCGGTGGAGGAACTGCTGGACCTGCGGTTGGCTGGAGTCCGCGTGGAAGAGGCAGCTTCGTGGCTGGAGAAGATTTCGGGGCGAATTGAAGTGGACCAGCTGAATCCAAGCTGGCTGATTTTCGCGGACGGATTTCGGTTCAGCAACCTGTTCCGGCTGGTCCGGCGGCTGTTGAATTTTTCGTTTGCGCTGATGGGATTGCTGTTTTCCCTGCCCCTGCTCCCTTTCATCATGCTTGCGATTAAGCTGGATTCACCCGGTGCCGTCCTGTATCGCCAGAAGCGCGTAGGCCGCAGAGGAGAGACGTTTTACTGCTACAAGTTCCGGACCATGCGGCAGGATGCGGAGGCGGATAGTGGAGCTACTTGGGCGGCCGACGACGACCCGCGCATCACGCGCTTTGGCAAGTTCCTGCGATCATCGCGCCTCGATGAGATTCCCCAACTGTGGTGCGTTCTGAGGGGCGATATGCATTTCGTCGGTCCGCGCCCGGAACGTCCGGAATTCGTCGAGTGGCTGAGCAAGGAGATTCCTTACTACGGTATCCGCCACGTGGTGCGGCCTGGCATCACGGGGTGGGCGCAGGTGCAATACAAGTACGGAAACACGGTGGAAGACGCGCGGGAGAAGCTGCAGTACGACCTGTTCTATATCAAGAATGCTTCTCTCGGTCTGGATCTGCTCATCATGTTTCAAACCATCAAGATCGTCCTGCTTGGGCGCGGAGCGAAATGAGATTGAAGCCTCCGCGAATCTGCCAAAGAATTCGAATTGAGAGCAGAGCAGATCTGCGGAACAAGCGGTCAGCACGGTCATCTACCGCACCGGAACGGGGGAGCCGAAAATGAAATGGGTGTTCTGGATGGCGGCCGGTCTCATCGCCTACACGTACGTTGGGTATCCCATCTGGTTGCGGATGCGGAGCCATTGGGCGCCACGGCCAGTGCTCCGCGGGCACGAAGAAATCCGAGTAACAGCGGTCATGGTCGTTCGCAATGAGGAAGCGGTACTGGCTCGCAAGCTCGAAAATCTGCTATCGCTCGATTACCCGCAGGAGCGCTTTGACGTGGTCGTGCTCTCTGACGGCTCGACCGACAGCACTCCGGCGATCCTTGCGGATTTCGAAAAAAGCCGGCGCGTGCGCGCTTTGATCAAGCAGAAACCGCAAGGCAAGGCCGCTGGCTTGAACGATGCCATGCAATTCGCAAGGGGTGAGGTCGTATTGTTCACTGACGCGCGTCAGCAGATCGAGCACGGCGCGCTGCGCTGCTTGATCGAGAATTTCGCCGATACAGATGTCGGTGCTGCGAGTGGGGAGTTGATGCTCGGAGACCCCAGCACCGGCGAGGCGGGGATAGGAATGGGAATGTACTGGCGCATCGAAAAGCGTGTTCGTGAACTGGAGTCCGCCTCCGGATCGGTAGTTGGAGCGACAGGCGCGATCTATTGCGTGCGACGAAGTCTGTGCGGGTTCCTACCCGCTGGAACGATTCTCGATGATGTGCTTCTTCCCATGCAGATCATTCGCAAAGGTGCGCGTGTGATCTTCGATTCCCGCGCCCGCGCCTGGGACTCGCCCGATTTGGGGGAAAGGCGCGAGTTTGTGCGCAAAGTCCGCACGCTCAGCGGCAACTATCAATTGCTCCAGCTTGCACCCTGGCTTCTGAGTGCGAAGAATCCAATCCGCTTTGAGTTTATCAGTCACAAATTGCTGAGGCTGGTGGTACCGTTTGCCTTGGTAGCGTTGCTGCTGGCATCTCTCTTTTTACCGCACCCTTTCTATCGTGCGATGCTGGCGGCGCAGATTGTGTTCTACGCGCTGAGCCTGGCTGCCATTGCAAGAATAAAAATTGGACCTTTATCGCAGGTGGCCGATGCAGCGCGCACCTTCGTGGTGCTCAATTCAGCCGCTCTAGTGGCTTTCATAAATTTTGTAAAGAAAAGCGAGCTGGGTGCGTTGAACTACCGGCGACCTCTGGTGGCGCGCGGCGTGCTGGGACGAGTGGCGAACGGCGAAAACATGGCAATCGCAAGAGAAATCCCGAACCGGCGGAGAAGCTTAGAAATCGCTGACCCGACCAAGTTTGGATTCTTCTGGCTCAGTGCATTCTTTGTCGTCTACTGTGCTCGCCCCGAGGACTGGATCCCCGGTTTGAGAATGATCCCCCTTGCCAAGATTACGGCCATTCTGACGATCTTAGGCTGGTTCACCACTGTGGGCCGTACCAAACGAACCTTCAAGGATGTGCCGCAGGAAGGCAAACTTCTTCTGGCGATGATCGTCCTTCTGTTTGTGGGCGCCTTTCTGTCGCCGGTCTGGAAGGGCGGCGCGATCAGTCAAACCGTTAATTTTTCGAAGGTATTCATCGCTTGGATTCTCGCGTTCCTGTTGATCAACACCTTTGACCGGTTTCGGTGGATCATATTCATTCAGACTGTCTCAGTGGTCCTTATCTCTGTGGTTTCGATCATCAAGGGGCGTCATCAACCCCGGCTTGAGGGAGTCATCGGAGGCATCTATTCGAATCCCAACGATTTGGCGTTTGCGATCGTGCTCACATTGCCCTTCGCGCTTGCCTTCCTAATTACCGGCAGAGGCTTTTTCAAGAAAATGCTGTGGTTCGTGGGAATCCTTGCCATGCTGGCCGCACTGTTTCTTACCGCATCGCGAGGTGGATTTATAGATTTAGTGATCACGGGCGCAGTAATGATGTGGCATTTTGGGATTCGGGGCAAGCGCCGCACGCTGGTTGCCGGCACCGCGTTAGCCTGCATCGTGCTCATGGTGGTGGCGGGAGGAAAACTGTACGCTCGCTTCGCAGCGCTGTCTGGTAACAGCGCCACGGAAGAGTCGGCCTATGGTTCTTTTGAGCAGCGCAAGTACCTGATGCAGCGGGCGTTGGTAGGGATCGAGCATTATCCAGTTCTCGGCGTCGGTATAAACAACTTCAACAGCTATTCGGGGGTATGGCGTGAAGTACACATGACATATCTCCAGACTTGCGTTGAGGGCGGCATTCCTGTCCTAATCCTTTATCTGATGTTTTTCGGGAGAGGTTTTAAAAACTTAAAGATTTTGCGCAAGACCCCGGACCTGGACGAGCAAACGGTATTATTTGTTGGAGCGCTGCACAGTTCCTTAGTCGGTTTCGCGGTTGGAGCCTTGTTCGCTCCTGAGGCCTACCAGTTTTTTCCATATTTTGCGATCGCCTTTACTGCGACGTTGTTACAGACCGTCAAGGAGCGAGAACAGGGGTTGGCTCCCGCGCCGCCGCTCCAACCCGCGCACAAGCGCAGACATTCCCGGGAGGTTTATGCGAATTACGGAAGAGCAGATGCAGCCGCGCGTCTCCGATGATGTGCAAAAATCACAGGATCATTGCTGAAAAATACTAGCCACCGACATGACTCTCAGTAACAACATTGCCTACGCTAGGAAAGTGCTTCCCGCCGCAACCTCGCGCGCACTAGGCAGTCCCGTGGGTGGACCGGTCCATCTTATTCTTGCGGTAGCCGATCATTTCGAGCCGTCAATCGATCCTGAAGATGGCCAAAAGCGTGTTCCGCGCGTCGAACAAGAACGGCGGTTGGAGTGGTGGAGAGACGAATATCCGACGGTGGTGGATCGATGGCGAGACTCGGAGGGGCGTCCGTTTGTACACACGTATTTTTACCCCGCCGAGCAGTATGACGAGGGCTTGCTTGAGATTCTCGCGGACCATTGCCATGCGGGTTGGGGAGAAACCGAAATTCATCTTCATCACGGGATATCCGAGCCCGACACCCCTGAAAACACGCGACGTCTCTTGAGTGATTTTCGAGACCACTTGGGGTATCGCCATCGTTGCCTCGCGGTGGAGGAAGGGTCGGAGCAGCCTCGCTACTGCTTTGTGCACGGCAATTTCGCCCTTGCTAACTCTGCGGGAGGACGCTACTGCGGAGTGGATTCTGAGATGAATATCCTTGCCGAGACTGGCTGCTATGCGGACTTCACCTTGCCCACGGCTCCACGGCATCCTTCCCAGACTGCGAAGATCAACTCGCTGTACGAGTGCGCTCTTTCGATCGAGGAGAGGGCCCCGCAACGCAAGGGGATCGACTTGCGTTTGGGATACGTACCGAGAACACTACCTCTCATCATCCAAGGCCCGCTTGTTACTGATCTGAAGAGAAGCTTCATTTCGCGACGGTTAGTGATCGAAAACGGAGCAATCACGGCACCGACTCCCTTGAGTCTTCACCGTCTTTCGCTCTGGAAACAGGCGCAAGTTCGGGTGCATGGCCGTCCGGAATGGCTGTTCATCAAGCTGCACTGTCACGGCATGGATCCGACGCAGAAGGATGTAGTAATCGGCGGGGCCTTTCGCCAATTTCTCGAGGAACTTGTTTGTGGTGCGGAATCGAGAAATGAGACTCTGCACTTCGTGACTACCAGGGAGATGACCAATATCGCCCTGGCTGCTTGCGCTGGCAAGGATGGAAATCCCGGCGAGTACCGTGATTACCGGTTCAAGCTTTTCAAGAACATTACCCCAATGAGAAACACCGAATCTGATTCGGTTGTTGCGAAGGGATAGATACAGGGTATATGTGCGGAATTGCAGGAATTGTAAGTGCAACCCGAGAAAGCAACATCACCGTAGATCTGGTGCGCGAGATGTGCAACCGTATCATTCACCGCGGACCGGATGACGAAGGTATATTCGTTGAAGATGGTGCGGGTCTCGGAATGCGGCGCCTCAGCATTATTGACCTTTCCGGCGGTCACCAGCCTGTGTTTAACGAAGACCGCAGTGCGTGGATCATATTCAACGGCGAAATTTATAATTTCCGCGAACTCCGTGCTGAACTCGAGGGGAATGGTCATCGCTTCCACACGAAGACGGATACCGAAGTTATCATTCACCTCTATGAAGAGATGGGATCCGACTGCGTTCAGAAGTTGCGCGGCATGTTCGCGCTTGCTATTTACGACAAGACAAACCGCAAACTGCTCCTGGCGCGCGATCGGCTCGGCAAGAAGCCGCTACACTATGCGATGCTGAAGGACAAGCTGTACTTTGGTTCCGAGATCAAGTCTATCTTAGCGGTAGCCCCGGAACTCGCGCAGGTGAATTCGCAAGGGCTTCTCGAATATTTGTATTACGGCTACGTTCCCGATCCGATCACGGCGTTCACCAGAATCCAGAAGCTGCCTCCGGGCCACCTCCTTGAGTTCGAAAACGGCAAGGTCAGGATTCGCCAGTATTGGGATTTGCCACGGTACGGCACGCACACGCCAAAAAGCGAAGAAGAATGCCTGCAAGAACTGGAGCATCGCTTGCTGGAAGCGACGCGGATTCGCTTGATTTCCGATGTACCTTTAGGCGTCTTTTTGAGCGGAGGAACCGATTCTTCCACGATCGTCGCCCTGATGGCGCGCGCCAGTTCGGCACCGGTGAAGACCTTCTCAATCGGTTTCACTAAGGATGATTTCAACGAGGCGGAGTACGCCCGTATGGTCGCCCGCAAGTTCCGGACCGATCATCACGAGATGATACTGGAGCCAGATATTGTCCAAACGCTCGAGGACCTGACGTCCTCACTGGAGGAGCCTTTCGGTGACTCCTCGATGTTGCCGACCTACTACGTTTCGCAACTGGCGCGTCAACATGTGACCGTGGCTCTTTCCGGGGATGGCGGCGACGAGATCTTCGCCGGATATGACCGCTACCGTATCCATGCGGATCGCGGCATTTTCGAACACGTTCCCGACTGGGCGCGTCGCTTTTATCGGAACCAAGTGTTTCCTCTGCTGCCCCGCAACACAAAGGGCAGGCAGCTCAGCTATAACATATCTTTGGCATGGCGAGAGAGATACGTGGATTCACTGTCATTCTTGCCCAGTTTTGAACGGGACACTCGCCTCCTTTCCGATGGTTTTCGCGAAGTGCTGCGAACAAGCGACGATCCTCGGAACGTGTTGCTGCGCTACTTTGCCAAAGCGCCTGCAAGAGACCAGGTCAGCGAGTTGCTTTACGTCGATACGAAGACCTACATGGTGGGGGACATCCTAACCAAGGTAGACCGAATGAGCATGCTCAATTCGCTGGAGGTTCGGGTACCGATTCTCGATCATCAGGTCGTCGAATGGGTGACGAGTCTGCCGGCCGAATGGAAGCTGCGTGGCAAGAGTCAAAAATACCTTCTGCGAAAGCTCGCGGAGCGAGTCGGAGTTCCGCGCGAGGTGCTCGATCGTCCGAAACAGGGATTCGCGCTTCCGCTTGTTCACTGGATGCGCAACGAACTCAGAGAGCTGTTGATGATTCTGCTTGAACCCCGCTCGCTGCAGCGTGGGTATTTCGAGGCGAGAGGCATCCAAAAGCTGATGGACGACCATCTGCAAGGTCGACGACAATTAAGTAGTCGCATCTGGCGATTACTAATTTTTGAACTGTGGCATAGAAATTTCCTTGAGAAATTCACCAAGCCGACCGGACTCTTCTCAGCCTCAGTTGTAACGAACTCGAAAGAGGCCGCACCAGTTGCGGCTTCGAATTTGGCAACTGCACCAGTGGTGGAGTAGCTTGTCGGAATTGCAAGAACACGCAAACCGTGTATCTCTCGGGAAGCTGAATTCGCGGGTTAACCTGTTTCTGATGACCAACTCGTTCGAAACGGGTGGGTCGGAGCGCCAGTTTGTTGTTATGGCGCAGTCTCTCTCTCCCGATAGATTCCACATTTCCTTAGGCTGCATTCGCAAGCTTGGCCCTTTCGCCAGCACTTTCGGCGATGTTCAGGAGTTCTGGCTTGGAGGGAGCCTCTTCGGCTGGACGTCGATTCGGACCCGCTTGCGTCTCGGCCGATTCTTGCGGCAGCGCCAAATCCAGATTGCCCATGCATTCGATTTCTACACCAACTTGACGCTGATTCCAGCGGCCCGCCTGGCGCGCGTGCCATTGGTAATCGGTAGTCAGCGCCAGCTTGGAGATCTACTTACGTTCCAACAATGTCGTGCGCAGGCTGCGGCTTTTCGCTGGTGCGACGGAGTCGTGTGCAACTCACAAGCTGCTGCGGATCGTCTCGCCGCGGAGGGTCTCTCTCGAGATAAGCTCTTCGTGATCGGAAACGCTCTTCCGGTGAAGGCGTTTGCCCCCGCATGCGGGTCTGTGACGCGAAAGCCTGGATGCTTACGCGTGGGTATGGTTGCGCGCATGAATGCCCACTACAAGAACCACTCCGGATTCTTGCGCATTGCATCTCAGATTCACCAGCAGATGCCAGATATTGAGTTTCTTCTGGTGGGCGATGGTCCACTTCGCCCGGAGCTCGAAAAGCGGGCGCAAGATTTGGGATTGGGAAATCATGTGATTTTTCTTGGCGATCGCAGCGATATCCCCCGCGTCCTGGCTTCGATAGATGTCGCGGTCCTGACCTCAGATTCTGAGAGTCTTTCGAATGTCATACTGGAAGCAATGGCTGCGGGTTTACCGGTCGTCGCTTATCGCGTTGGCGGCAATGGCGAACTGGTGAGCCAAGAACGCGGAATCCTGATTCCTGCCGGGGACGAAGAGGCATTTGCTGCTGCCGTGCTACGGCTTCTGGCTTCGTCTACGATGCGTTTGCAATTGGGCCAAAATGGCCGCAAGTTCGCGCAGGAAACTTCTAGTCTCGAACGCATACTGGACCGATACGAAGCCTGTTATCAAACGCTGCTCGAAAAGAAAGGCATGAGAAGGTCTCTCTCGATATGGAGGCCGTCGAAGGAAGTTCAAAGAAACGGCTGAGGGTCGGAATCGTAGCACCCAGCTTGCGCTATGTCGGCGGGCAGTCGGTCCAGGCTGACCTGCTGCTGCGGCTTTGGCAGAATGATCCCGACGTCGACGTGAAATTTATCGCCGTTGACCCACCGCTGATTCCCGGATTTGGCTGGGCTGAGAACGTGCGTGGACTGAGAACGGTTGTTCGCGAGCCCATTTATTTCTGGGATCTATGGCGCGGCCTCATGGACGTTGATCTCGTACATATCTTCTCTGCCTCATATTGGTCATTCCTGCTCGCACCCGCACCAGCCTGGTTTCTGGCGAAACTGCGCGGCAAGAAAATGCTCGTGAATTACCACAGTGGAGAAGCGCCGGATCACCTGCGGCGCTTCCGCTCGGGACGGTTTGTGCTGTCGCGAGTAGATGGAATCGTCGTGCCCTCTCCCTACCTGGTGGACGTCTTCAAGAAATTCGGCTTGCAGGCGGTCGTCGTGCCCAATCTGGTGGACCTTTCTCATTTTCACTACCGCGAGCGCAATCCGCTGCGGCCGCACTTGGTTTGCACACGCGGATTCTCCCCGTACTACAGCGTGGATGTAGTCGTAAAAGCCTTCGCTGAAGTGAAGAGGGAATACCCAGAAGCGTCGCTCGATCTGGTGGGAGGCGGCCCGCTCGAAGGTGACATTCGTAAACTGGTCGCCGACCTGAAGGTCAGCGACGTAAAGTTTACGGGCGTGGCTTCGCGGCAAGAGATCGGAGACTATTACGACCAGGCCGACATCTTCATTAACGCATCGTGGCTCGATAATATGCCGGTTTCGATTATTGAAGCCTTCGGCTCTGGCGAGCCAGTCGTAACGACCTCACCCGAATGCATGCCTTACCTCGTGGACCACGAACGCACCGGACTACTCTCGCCGGTGGGCGACGAGAAAGCTCTCGCAGCAAATGTGTTCCGCCTTCTGCGCGAACCAGCCTTGGCGGCAGCGCTCGCCAGGAACGCCCGCGAGGAGTCGCGAAAATATACCTGGGAGGCAGTACGAGAGCAGTGGCTCAAGGTGTATTGCGGGATAAACGGAGCCGGTAACCGCCGACCGTGATTGACCGCGTTCCGAGTGATCCGGATCCGGGCTGACAAACGGAGTCTCACCCACCATCTGGGGAGTCGGAAATGCGCATGCGCGAGATTTCTCCCATCCGGGCCAGCGGAGTGTGGCTCTTCAGCCAGAGTTTGGCGTCGAGGTAAATCGGATACAAGAAGCTCATCACGCTCACCGGCAAAGCGCGCCGCCGCTGATCTTCTGTGCTCGCCAGTTCATAGCCTGTTTCCTGCAACAAGTTGCCCATCACGCTCTCGATCTGTGCCACCTCGGCTGGCGAGAGCATTACTTTCCAGCGCCCGACCGGATTTGCTTCCTTCTCTTGGCCATCGCCGCGGAACGAGGAGTTGGGATCGCGCAGCGTTCCCTGAGCGTTCTGCTGGATGCGGTCGTAGTCGAGATCATGTTCAATGAACGCGGCCAGGCGTGCCAGCGTTTCATGCGGCTTTTGAACCACGTCCTCATAATGGACTTCCATATAATCGCCGCCCAGGCTCTGCCCATACTTGCGGCCCTTGCCTACGATCCAACGCCAGAAGATCGCGGGAGCGAGCAGGCTGCGTTTCTTGTCCCATGGCAGCGGTTTGATCCAGCCGATGCGATTAAGGGAAACGGTCACATCGCGACCATCGCGAACGATGTGAATGATGAGCGCGTCCGGGATGACTCGCTTGATCAGAGGCAGATACAGAAGGTGGAGCGGCGTGCATTCGGCCCACCGTTCCACGCCCTGTTTGTGGGCGATGGTCTCCATCAAGATACGCAGGAAATCGGCCGTATTGTGGCACTCTTCTAGTATCCTGGGCTCAATCTCTTCGCGGGTCAGTCCGGAGCGCTGAAACAGCATGCTTCGCAGCCAGTGATCCAGTAACGCGCGCCGATTCCTGCGTTTGGCGAGGTTCCCGAAGCGGAGTCCGAGGAGGTTGAAGGCATTGCTCTCGGCGTGGTAAACGGCGAATCCACCCGCGGAAAGAAGCGTGTGGTAAAGCAGCTTAGTTCCCGACCGTCCGCAGCCTAACACGAAAACGGGGGCCTTCGATCGCGGCAGGGAGCTGTAAAAGTGATGGCGAGATCTAGCTCGAAACTCGATGTTGCCTTGCAAATCGTTCTTCTGCAGGACGTCGCGATGCATGCTGTCTCTCACGTGGATCAATGTTAGCAGGCCAAAATCCGGACTTTAATTCCCCAGATGACGTTTTCGAAGATCCGTGAATCTGAACGCCGCACGAAACGGAGGATCATCCCCGCGCTCGGACCCGACCGCTTTTGTGCCTCTCGGCCAATTCTGACGGCGGATTCATGATGCTCACAGCTTGGCGGCTTGGTTTACGGGGACCACTTCGTCTTCAATCTCAAGCACGGACAAATTCACCCTACGCCCGGCAGGCGTATTGAGTCTCAACCACATTTTCGTGTTCAGAAGACTCCGATATACCGCACGTCTTGCCCACTCCCCCACTCCGGCGTTGCGCTCTGCCGCGGGCGACGACAGCACGTAGCCGTTTTGCTCAAGACATTCTCCCACGGCAGCTTCAATGGCGGCTACGTCTTGTCGCGAAAGCCGCTGCTTCCAGCGTTCCAGCGGGTTGATTTTCTCTTTCGCTTCCTCTTTGCGAAATGAAGAGTTCGATTCCGAAAGCCGTCCAAGACCGGCGTGCCGGATGCGGTCATAATCAAGATCGTGGTCGAGGAAGCTGCCCAGTTTCTGGAGAGTCCCGCGCGGCTCGCTGATCAGGTCCTCGTAACGCATTTCCAAGTAATCGGCCGGAAACTTACTTCCGTGTTCGCACCCGTTTCGAACCATCCATTCCCAATACAAAGCGGTCGCCACCAAGCTTGCCGTTGCGCCTCGGTCCCATGGCAGGGGAGTGAAACCACCCATTTTCTTCAGCGAAAGCGCGATGTCGCGCCCATCCCGGATAATATGGAGGAAGAGCGCGTTCGGAATGCTGGCCTTGAGCCGCTCCACGTGAAGGACATTGTCGGGATCGTATGCCGCCCAGCGTTGCGCTCCCTGACTTGCGGCCACCGACTCCATCACCACGCGAATGAAATCGCCGCCCGTGCGGCACTCGTTCAGGATGCGCGATGACAGCAGGTCGCGGCCCACCCCGGTGCGCCGAAAACCTTTGCTCCGCAGCCATGTTTCCAGGAGTTTCTCCCGGTTCTGACGGTTTTCGAACGAGCCAAAGCGCGGAATCAAAGTCTCAAAAACAGGCAGAATACCGCGGTAGATTGCGAATCCGCCAGCCGACAACAGCATGTCATACAGGAGATTCGTTCCCGAGCGGTGACATCCCATCACGAAGACGGGGCTGCTCGAGCGATTACTGTGAGAGCCTGGCGCCAAAACCTCAAAATGTTATCACAGGTGGTCGCAAGCGAGATCCAAGGGCAAGACATTCGACGGCCTGCAGTTCACTTTCTAAGGAGTGTCGGCAGGAGGGTTCAGATACCGCTCAACATCTCCTGGAGTAAGGACAGTCTGGGCTGCTTCCGCAGCACTGCGTTCAATCTCGTTTCGTTCGGGCTCTGCCAGGGGTTGTGTCAGATCCCAAAGAGGAATTGGCTTAGTTGTGAATTCTGCACGAATCGTAAATCAAACCTCGGACTTCCGATTACGTTCAACTCCCAGGAGCATCTTCGCAATGAGCTGCCTGAGAGCAACGCATAGACGAGAGGAGGTCGCTCGTTGATGTCAAGCGCCCTCTGAGTTATTGTGTCGCCGAGTCACCGCACTCCCATGGTGGCCTGCTCGATAGCGTCGAGATCTGGACCGATGTCCTTCTGGTCCGCGGCCCCGTGCTTGAACTTACTATGCGGTGAAAGGCGGTAGTCCCCTCGGTTTCCGTCTTTGTAGTCCGAAAAGCCGACCTCGGCAACGTTCTTCACTGTCTTGTTATCCTTCGGCCAGGCTCCGTCCATGCCGATCATGACATTGTGGTGGAAGGTATAGGAGGAAAAGCATTCACGCAACACCATTTCGGCAGTCTTACCCCCTAACATCGCTGCGCAATTAACGCCCGCTCCACCACCTGTAGAAACCACCAGTCTGGGGCCGGTGCTGAAAATGCTATTCGTGATCGAAAGTCCTGACATTCTTGGGTCGCTGGGTGGGCCTCCAACCATGAGCCCCGCCTGCGGACCAAGGGCAAGTACGTGGTCAATCTTAACGTCGTGCAGTCGCGGCAATGCGGAAATGCCGGGCGTCGTGGATATCTGGGCAAAGACACCAAATCCCTTGTAGAGGGCGGGCCGGACGTCCTCTAGAACGACGTCGTGAATGCTGTAGCGCCCACCATCCTTCGCAACGCCCTGCCCTTTGCCGCCCGCCGCATTCGCAATCTGGAACCCACTGCCTATATGGCTCATCTCGCACTTTCGAATGGTCACGTCGGTGACGAGGCAATCCGGGCAAAGGTTGTCATTTCCACGAGCCTGGTTCTTGGGGGTCAACAAAATTCCGAAGCCAGCTTGGGAGAAACCTCCCCACGTATTTTCCAAAATGTTCTCTTCAAACAGCACTCGTTGGGCGTTCTTGAGCTCAAACAAATTCTTGACGATAAATGGACTGCCGTCGCGACCACCAACGAATCCAAGCTGCCCCTTCATCCAAGTCAAAGGCTTGAACAAGTAATTGTGGCGAATCTCAATGTCTGCGGGCGCCACCGTAGCCGCGCCTCCACCGAAAAGAATATTTTCCGCTGCGGCCTCAAGAAAGTTATTCACAATCTTGTAAGGGCCCATTGGGCTATCGCCAAGGCCGCCAAAGATTGCTTGCGCATCTGTGCACGCACCGGTTCTGGCCACGCAATGAAAGTCGCTGAAGAAGGAGTCGACAATCGCGAGATACCGGCTCGGCCCCAACATGATTCCGCGCGCGGTCTCGTCTTGGGCAGTACCGTGTATCCACAGCCGATCGAACACCAGATGATCGGCTGGTCCCTTAAACTCGACCAAGTTGTAAATGCAACCATCGGAAGCGGCTCGCGTGATTTCCAAACCGAGCAAGCGATAGTGGTTTGCCCCGGCAGCAAACGCGACAGGCCCAGAACCGCCCTTTCCCGTGAATTCGATTTTGGCGAGGGCGTTGTCGGAGGAGCCACAGTGCAAATCAGGTCGACCCGCAAGAGCGGAGATACCGGCATAACAGGGAGTCAGCCGAGTGCCCTCCGGAGGTAGCTTCGAATCAGGGGCGCTGGTTCGGACTACGATCCAGTGCGAGTCATCGCAATTCTTCTGTGGCAGCAGAAGAGTGCCGAAAGTGGTGCCTGCCTGCAACTCGACTGTGTCTCCACAGGATGCTTTGGAAAGAACCCGTGAGGGATCTTCACCTGCGCGTACGGACAGAGTCCTCCCTGGAGCAGGAGTCGCACCTAGAGAACTCTCCACATAGATTCTCGGCAGCTCGGCAGGACCGTCAAACTCGCCAGACTGAGGAGATGTTTGCGGAGACGCGCGAGCAGGACACCCCAACAGAATCGGCATTGATAACAGGAGCAGCGCCAAGGTTGGTGTGACCGCATTTCTGTCGAAAACCCTCATACTCTGGAACCTCCTGATACCAGGAGAAGGGACGTCCGTGGCGTAAGCGATTTAAAGCGAGACTCAGCAGCAATCTTACTTTACTTTATCAGATAGTAAGGTCTAGTTTCCTGGGCGTCCTCAGGGGAACTAGTCCATCCTGGCTTTTAGGCGGCACGAGCAGCGACAAAGGGATCTGTAACTTTCGATTTTCTTGCTTCCACAATAAACCTTTCGACGACTGGCCCGGTTGCCCGGCGGAATGAAAGATTGACGAATCCAGCATGATTCAGTGCGACCCTCATTCCTCGCTCCGTCTGAAACGATTCCGTCCTCCCCTTTAGGAACCCGACAGTCCAGCCGGTGCAGTGGAACAATAACCCATTTGCCACGACGTATAACCGAAAGAGCGTGGGGACTGGTTTCGGAATAGCATTGCGGAGAAGCTCAGCTATCGTGAAGCTCGGCAGATGCAGGCTTAGGGACAAACCACCGCCAGGAACGAGAATGCGGTGAATTTCTGCGAGGGTTTTCTGAATGCTCATATAGGGGAGAGCAAGGCCAGATATTACGCGATCGAAACTCTCATTCTGGAATGGCAAGCATTCGCCAGCGCCTTGCAGATAGGTTCGATTTGGAAATTGCACCTTGGCAATAGCCAGACGGCTGTCGTCGATGTCAAGTCCCATAACCCTATCTGAAGCGGTTACGCGCCATGACGCTAGGTCCCGTCCCGATCCGCAACCTAAGTCGAGGACTCGCATAAAACGCCTCCAGACCCAGGGTTTCCGTATGAGACACACAGCCAGCGACATTGTACGCCGGATTTCCTTGCTTCGGGAACTCGCGTGGTCCACCATGTAAGTCGTGCCCGCTGGTTTCCACAAGAGTGCGTGCTGTGATCCAAAGGAAAGCCACTCTAGACACGGGCTGCTAAGATCTTCGCGGATTGTTCTGCCGTACCCCTCGCTAGGTCGGACGAGTACGACGAGCACAGAGAAGCGAGGAAAGAAGTTTTATCCTTGCCAAGTCCAAATGTTCCCTGCGGCGCAAAGTGGAGGGGTGCCGTACATCGCTACTCGACGCCTGCAGTGGCAGACATGACCGCATCCACGTCAGCTCCCAAGTCCTTGCCATCTGTTCCTAAGTGCTTGTAAGGGCTAGAGGCTTGCAGGTGATAGTCGCCACCGTTCCCTTCATTGAAATTGGCGAATTGGACTGCTGCAGCGCCGGTCGGGAAGAAATTCCCGGATGGCCATTTTTCTGCCGAAGCGGCAGAGGGAGGCGCGATGATAACGTTAGACGCAAAAGTGTAAAGGCTGAAACATGCATTGAAGGTGGTGAGGGGAGAATCGTGGGCGGCACAGTTCGCCAAACCACCACTACCCATAGACCACACCGGATACCGGCCAGCATTTACGATGCTGTTAGTGAAGACAAAGTTCTTCATCTTCGGGGTAGTTGCGGGCTGGTCGCCGATGATAAACAGCGTGGACGATGGGAAAGCGGTGACGTGGTCAATCGTCACGTTCTCAAGGTTTGCCACCCCTGCGTCCACCGAGACCTGTGCAAATTCACTTGGCCCGTTGTACTTTGCACCATCGATGTCGTCGATGATCACGTCGTGAATGCTGTACCGCTCACCGGCCAGCGGCTTCCCATGACCTGCCAGCGCGTTGGCGATCTGCATTCCTGCCGCGACATGCCTAATCACCAGGTTGCGAATGGTGACGTCTGTGACTTGGCAGTCAGGACAAACGTTCGCGGTCTTCCCCCTAGCCTGGTTCTTGGGAGTCAGCAGGATGGCAAAGCCAACCTGGGAAAACCCACCCCAAGAATTCTCTAGGATGTTGCCATCGACCAGAACGCGCTGCGCATTTTTGAGTTCGAGGAGGTTTTTGACAATAAAGGGATTCCCGTCTGCTCCCCCAACATAGCCCGGCTGCCCTTTCATCCAAGTTAAAGGCTTGAACATGTGATTGCGGCGAATCTCGATATCTGCCGGCGACACAGTTGCCGCCCCTCCAAAAAGAATAGTCTCCGCCGCACCCTCGAGAAAATTGTCCACGATTTGATACGGGCCCATCGGAGTATTGCCAACTCCCCCACTGATGGCTTGAGCATCCGTGCAAGCTCCACTGCCTGATATACAGTGGAAATCTGTGAAGAAGGAATCAACGATCGCGACGTAGGTACTTGCACCCAGTTCGACGCCACGGGTTGTTTCGTCTCGTGCCGTGCCGTGCATCCAGACGCGGTCGAATATGATGTGATCCATCGTACCTTGGGACTGTGCGAAGGCCAGACTATTGACGAATGATCCGCCTTTCCGCCGCGTTACTTCCAAACCCACCAGGCGATAATGGTTGGCGCCGGATGCAAACATGATCGGACCCGATCCTGAAGCAAGGTTCATCAAGAGCTTCGCCATCACGTTCTGGGTTGCAACACAATGGAAGGGCGGGCGGCCTGGTAGAGAAGCAACCCCTGCATAACAAGGCGTGATTCGCGTACCTTCGGGTGGAAGAGCAGAATCGGGAGCCTCGGTCCTGACGACGATCCAGTGGTTCTCGTCGCAGGACTTGGCAGGAAATGTGAACACACCGGCGAACGTGGCGCCCGCCTGGAGTTCGATGGTGTCGCCACATCTGGCCCTATTCAAAGCAGCCTGCAGGTCTCCGGTGGCGGATACCGAGGCCGCAATTCCCGGAGCGGGCGTATCGGCCAACGTACTGTGTATGTACACGCGTGGTAGTTCGGCCGGCCCGTCGTAGTTTCCCGTCACGGCGTGAGCGCGTGCCGTGTGCAGAGTGAGCGACTGAGTGGCCGCGTTGGAATTGGCATCCGCAACAACCACTTGGATGGCAAAGCCGCCCGTCCTCGTTGGCGTGCCTGAGATGGAGCCACTCGCCGCATCCAAAGAGAGTCCTTGCGGCAGAGAGCCTTCCAGATGCCATTGGTATGGCAGCAATCCTCCTTCCGCGGAGAGCGTCAATGCATAGGGCACGCCCACTACCGCTCCGGGCATTTCGCTGGTGGTGATGTGCAGCGGCTGATTAGGCTCAATAGTCACAATGCTGATGGCTGTGCTGGTTTTGTCTTCTACGCTTGTTGCGGAGACTTCCACGCGAGTCTTGGACGTAACCGCGGGTGCGGTGAACAAGCCACGCCTGGTGATGGCTCCTGCGGTCGCACTCCAAGTTACCCCCGATTTGCTCGTGTTGCTCACGGTGGCAGTGAACTGCTGCTTCGAGCCGGAGGCCAACACTGAAGTGGTGGGCGAAATATTGAGTTGCGTGTGGGCGGATCGAACGGGCACGCCGCTGGTGGAGACGCCACCGCATCCCGCGGAAATCACCATGGCCAGAACTAACGGGACGATAATAAAGCCCGTAGCATGAAAATGCGGATTGAATCGGTCGAGAGAAGATGGCGACATGAGCCCTCTTGTGTGGCCTCAATTTGGAGAAATCTCGACTTGCGATTTCCTCACGGCCACTCTAAAAGAGGACTAATGAATGGAAACAGATTACTGGAGGACAGTGTTCCTTTGGCGCACGAAGGTACATGGGGGAATCACGCGTGAAACCCTCCGGTGGGCGGAAGTGCACCCCCATAGGAACGTGAAGCGCGAAGAAAGAAGCTCCTTCAGACACGCAAAAGTGTGGGGCCGGAGTACCGCATCTCAAAGAGTGGCGCGCAAAACCCGCAGCCCCCTTCGTCCAGTGGTAATTCTCTTGGGCCAGAGATCTCGCCGAATACCGCCCAACCGCTTTCGTCCCGGAGATCCCAGAGGAGGGAAAGCACAGAGGAGTCTTTATCGAGGAGGACGAGTCCCTCAGCCTCTAGCGAGAGGATTTTCAGATCAGAAATACGTTACCAACAAATTCCTTCGTAATGATCTGACTTGGTGGGCCTGGACGCCCGCTCCAAATTCACCAAATCGATGACAATGTGATCCGGTCTGAGGCACCGGCGCAATAAATCGGTACTCATTCCGCGCATTCCGAGGATCACGACTTCGGCATCCTCAAGGACGTCCGGCAGGCTGGTCGAGAGCAAGGAACCAATATGCGGGATTACTTCTTCGATGAACTGCCGGTTTGAGCCGATCAGCCGACCCAAGGAGACATTGTCATCCCAAATTCGGACCTGCCTGCCTTCGCCGAGGAGGCGTTTCACCAACTGTACATGTGGACTCTCCCGCAGATCGTCCGTAGCGGCCTTAAAGCTCAGGCCCAGCATACCAATTTTCTTTTTTCCGGTCTCCAGGATCATTTCCACGGCCCTGTCAAGATGTGCTTCATTACTCCGCAGGATAGATTCGAACAACGGGAGCTGGAGATCTAATTCCTTTGCTCGATAGCTGAGAGCACGAACATCTTTGGGCAAGCAGGAACCGCCGAACGCGAAGCCAGGTTTAAGGTAAGTCGCTGAAACGTTTAGCTTTGTGTCGGCGGTGAAGATTTCGATAACAGATTCTGCGTCCACGCCCAATTCCTTTGCCAAGGTTCCCACTTCATTTGCGAAAGACACTTTGACCGCATGCCATGCGTTACAGACGTACTTGACCATCTCTGCAGAGCGAAAGGAAGTCTCAAATATGCGTCCTGGGACCCAGCTATACAACTCACGCAGCACGGCGCTGTGATGGTGATCGGCGGCACCAATAATCGTCATCGCAGGATCGAGAAAGTCGGCGACAGCAGTTCCTTCCCGCATGAACTCCGGATTGACACACACGCCAAAATCTGTCCCCATTCGCTTCCCGCTGCTCTGTTCGATTGTCGGCACTACAACGGTTTCGGCGGTGCCTGGGAGCACCGTGCTGCGCAATACAATCAAATGGAATGAATTCTTCTTCTTAAGAGCTTCGCCGATTTCTCGACAGACCGGTCCGATGTGTCCAAGATCAAGCTTCCCGTTTCGCAGGCTGGGTGTGCCAACACACAAAAAGGAAATGTCGGTCTTCAGGACCGCAGCCGATGGATCACTCATGGCATGCAAGCGGCCCGCCTGATGGCCCGCGCTGATCAACTCACTCACACGCGGTTCGAGGATGGGACTTCGGCCAGATGCCATGGCATCGACCTTGGTCGGGCTCAGATCAACTCCAATCACCTCGTTGCCCTGATGAGCCAGACAAGCGGCAGTAACCGTACCGACATATCCCAAGCCGAATACGCTGATGGAATAGCTCATGCGAAGGTTCCCAATCCTCTATTTATTAAAGATAGTCGATCAGCAGAATTATGCAAAGAAGAGCCAGATCGCTCCAAGCTCCTCTTGTCGGAGACGATGCCGCAAGACGATGCCGCATTCTTGACTGGATGTCCAAATTAATGGCAACGTCATAGAGTCTGCACGCTGGCCCGCGGCTAGCATCCGAGCCTGCCTGCACCTGCAGAACGGCATCGACAACGAATGCATTAGCCCTGCCTGACAGTTGGTGTAGGGCGAAAAGCGGTGCCAAGAACGATTCATGAAATCTACCACTGTTTTGGTCAAGCGTCTGGGCGCGATGAGCTTCGAAGAGATTCGGACACGTTTGCGAGCGTGGTTACACCAGCGAATGGACGCGTGGCCTGGCGGCCGAAAAGCCCTCGAGGCGCGGGTAAAGCGGAGAGAAGTGCCGCCGGGGAGGTTCTTTTTCGATCCCGGGATGGCGGGGGTCGCGGCCCACGAGATAGCGAAGCGATTGCCCGACGACGCTGCGACAATCGTCGATGTCGCCAAGCGAATCCAGAACCTTCGTTTTGATGTGCTTGGATATACCGATTTGTCTTTCGGAGATCAGCCTGCACCGGATTGGCATCTCGACGCGGTTCACGGAATTCGGGCGCCATACACTGTTTGGTTTCGGATTCCGTTCCTGAATTTCAACGCAGTGGGCGATCACAAGATTATCTGGGAACTGAGTCGTCATCAATTTCTGGGTGTGCTGGCGCGTGCCTGGCTGTTCACAGGGGATTCGAGTTTCCTGGAGTCACTTGAGCGCCTGTGGCGTGACTGGCAAAAAAACAACCCTTATCCATTCGGTATAAATTGGGCAAGCGCTCTGGAAGTGGCCTTCAGGTCTCTCTCGTGGATTTGGGTGGATCATCTGATCGAGACTGTCGGCCCAAGTGCAGATCGATTCAGAGTGGAGCTGCGACAGGCCATTGGCGAGAATGCCGTATACATCGAACGCTATCTTTCTACGTATTTCGCTCCCAATACGCACCTGCTGGGTGAGGCACTCGCTCTGTTTTCTATTGGGGTGCTGTATCCGCACTTCGAACTGGCATCTCGTTGGCGGGACCGGGGCTGGAAAGTGGTCCTTGAACAATCGGTGCGGCAGGTCCGTCCGGATGGGTTTCACTTTGAGCAATCGATCTACTACCACGTTTACGCCCTCGACATGTTTCTGTGGGCGAGGATTCTCGCCGAAGGGAATGGCATGGACGTGCCGAGCGAGTTCGACGACGTCATCGTTCGAATGAGCGAAGGCTTGGCGACCCTGGGGAGCAGAGGACTGGTCCCGCGATTCGGCGACGACGATGGTGGGCGGTTGTTCGACGGGCGCCGAAACCAATCCAGTCACATGCTCGATCCACTCTCCACGGCCAGCGCCGTCTACAAGCGTGGCGATTGGAAAGCTGTTGCCGGGGATCTGCGGGAAGAGTCGATTTGGCTATTGGGTGCGGACAGGATTCGCACTTTCGACGGGCTGAAGATCCAGCGTCGCCAAAATAACAGCTCTGCGTTTCGTGAAAGCGGATACTACGTTATGCACTCCGGTTCCGGCGTGGCGATTATTGACGCGGGACCCCACGGCTGGAAAAATGGCGGGCATGGACACGCAGATGCTCTCAGTATGCAATTGATCGCCAATGGACGAGCGTGGCTGACGGACCCGGGAACATACTCGTATGTATACGAAGGCGGGGTCCGGGATCATTTCCGAGGCACGAGAGCCCATAACACACTTGAGGTGGACAAGAAGAGCCAGGCAGAGCCGGTTCACTCCTTCGCATGGGGCCCGGCTCCTCGGGCATCGGTGGCCCTCTGGCATGTCTCGTCGGATATAGCGATTCTTCACGCATCCCACGATGGTTATCGCCGTTTGCGCGAGCCCGTAACACACGAACGGTGGGTTATTGCACTGAAAGACGGCGGATGGATGGTGCGGGACGTGGCGACCGGCAAGGGTTCTCATCAACTTGATGTGAGATGGCATCTTGCTCCCGGGTACACACCATCTCAAGAAAATAGAGGATATGCTTTTGCGACAGACGCGGGGGCTATGCGCCTGGCCTATCCAGACGACTTGTCTTGGAGTATTTCCCTCGAGACAGGCCAATGGTCTCCGACGTACGGAATACAGGTGCCCTGCCCCGTCCTGCGATTCTCATACCAGGGTAGCCTGCCGGCTGAAAGCAGCATTGTGATCGCTCTTGACCACGCCGAGTCGGCACTGAGGCGCGTGCCACCAGCCCACACTGAGGCGGCTGCGGTATATGTTTGGCGCGAACGGCTGACTGAGCGTGTCATCGCGTTCGGCACACCAAATGGAATGTGGAGTGCCGGGCCACTTAAGAGTAATGCCGAGCTCCTGATTCTGGAATGCGAATCAGAACGTTTGACGACTATGCTTTGCTACGGTGGGTCCGAGGTTGAAATCGACGCGGTGCATTTGAAGCCCTCTGCGAAAGAAGGTGCCGTATTTGAGTGGCGGGCGCCGGACGAAACCACGTCGCTCATTCCGCCGGCCTCAGTTAAAGTACTCCTGCAGGCTTTGCGTTGCCTCGGGGACCCTGACCTCGACGAAGCTGCCTCAGCACCCGCCTGTAGACAAAATAATCTGTAATGCCTGGATGTGTGTAGTTCGTACTGCGTCGTCCGATCATTTCTACGCGAGGTTGTTCGCCCCGCTCAATACGGCGTAGAACATCAGCAACGCAGGAAATGCCGTCCACGTGTGACTTGTGCTGCATCACTATGTGAGACTCATTCAAAGGATCCACTGAGTAGCAGGTTCCTTGCGCAAATACTGGGCCCGTGTCAATTCCTTCATCGACCCTCAGCAGTGACCAGCCGATGCCCCAGAACTCATTGTTCAGAGTTGCCCAAAAAGCGGAGTGAGGTCCTCGATACTCCGGGGTCACGCCCGGATGGAATACGAGCATACCAATCGGAGGTATCGAGAAAGTCTTTTTGGAGAGGATCGGATGTACCATCAAGATGCAGACGTCTGGGTTGAGATCGCGCAGGATTTGACGGCCAGCATCCGAGTTGATGTTCTGCACTTTGTAAATAGGGGGACGGCGATAACTCGAAGGCAGCTTCGCCTGAACACTGTTCATTAACTTGTTGAGTTCGCGGTCGTCAAACCATCTTTGGAACAGCATCCAGTAGAGCCTGAGAACGAGTTCGTCGAGTACTTTACCGAACCCAATGCGCTTTGCACGTTTCCAGAGGTAACGGGTCCAGATGTCGCGCTTGCGCTGGATGACCACAAATCCATCGATGTGGTATTGAGACGCCAATAAGTCGGCTTTCAGATACTGATACCAGTCGTTGTGAAAAAGGAAAAAAACTCTCATTGAGGGGTGCCTAGATGAGGATTCGGGAACAGAGACTGATAAAAACTTTGCGCCACGCCGACCCAGTCGTATGCCCCTGCGGCCTTGGCAACAGCATCGCGGCTCTCATCCTGCTGAGTCAGAGATATTCGCGGGATCTGCCAAGGTCCGGTACCGACTCGTGCCCGGGAAATTTCTGATGTCATAGAGCAGACGTAGCCGGTATCGTGCAGCAATTGCTCCGTACGTTTGGAATAGGCGCCATAACGGCGCACACCAAACGGGTAAGCGAAGAGACTCGTCTCGATTCCAAGCTGCTCCCGGATAATGGCGTTGCTTTGGCGCAGCTCCTCGCGAACTGCGTCAGCAGTTAGCAACCCCAGTAGCGGGTGCGTATCGGTGTGGCCACCTATGCGAATCAGAGGGTGGCGAGCCAGGCTTCGCGCCTCATCCCAATTCAGAGGTTGAAAGAATTCAGTCTGGTTCTTGTACTCAGCCTGAAGATTGGTGTCCGCGGATTGCCATGGTGGCGACACCCTGCGATCGAGGAAGCCGGTCGTCAAGAACACGGTGGCGGGAATCTG
>Ga0066710_100000344_pt1 | contig 26558 bp, 17 predicted proteins | sample GraSoiAngelo_159_FD_79666 | JGI IMG/M metagenome (GOLD analysis project Ga0066710, IMG submission 79666) | Grasslands soil microbial communities from the Angelo Coastal Reserve, California, USA - 14_1009_16_40cm | ecosystem: Environmental > Terrestrial > Soil > Grasslands | place: USA... | reverse complement strand
CTATGAGGTACCGATCCGGCATCAAGGCCGATTCCGCAGGGTTCTCCCTGATCGAGCTGCTGGTCGTGGTCGCGGTCATCGCCATCTTGTCGGCGACGGCCGTGCCTGCGATCGCGCGCTACATGCGGAACTACACGATCAAGGGCGCGGCGCAGCAGGTGGCCGGCGAAATCCAGGCCGCCCGCAGCAAGGCCATCGTCAAGAACGTGAACCTGGGCGTCCTCTTCGTGACTCGGAGCGCCACCCAGTACCAGTACATCGTCGAGGACGACCTCGTGCCACCGGTGGCTGCTGCGCGGGTGCCCCTCTCCACGCTGCTGACCGCCCCCTACGCCGAGCGTCGGGGGCCCCTCCGCACGCTGCCCCAGGGCATCCAGTTCGGGACGACCTGTACGGGCCTTCCCGGGACGGTCGCCCAGGGGTTCCGATTCAGCCGGCTGGGGGCCTGGTGCTACCCCGGCTCGGACGCGACCACCTGCCCGGCGCTCGACGCCGGGACCAACTTCGCCTACTACGACAGCACCGCCGGCAGCACGCTCTGCCTCACCCAGACCGGATCGGCGCTGACGAGGACCGTCACCATCACCCCGGGCGGCCGGGCGCTGGCCCAGCCTTGAGGAGACAGCGCATGCCGTCCAATCGAGCAGCGACCGGCGAGTCGGGCTTCACCATCGTCGAGGCGATGATCGCCATCGTCATCCTGGTCTTCGGGCTGATGGCGGTGACGAACCTGATGGTCGTGGCCGGCTCCTCCAACACCGCCGCCAACCACGGCACCGCGGCCACCTCCCAGGCCACCGAGGTGATGGAGCGGCTCAAGGCCATCCCGTTCACCACCCTGACGACCGGGGGCAGCCTGAGCGCCGACGTCGGCACCGCCAACTGCCAGGAGCCGACCAACCAGTGCGTGGTGGCGGGCAACTTCAACGTGTACCGGGGAATCCCGGGCGTGGGCGTCATCCGGACCCGCTGGCAGATCACCTCCGCGGGGGCCGACGTGCTGTTCATCGCCGTGCGGTCGGAGAGCACGTCGCCGCTCGTGGGGTCGCGCTCCCGGGCGGAGTTCACGACCTTCCGCTCTTGCTCGGCGACCACACTCGGCTGCCCTTGAGCCTGGATCGAGATGCGTAGGAGAAACGGAGAGCTTATGTCGACGAAAGTGAGATCGGGACAGGCCGGCTTCAGCCTCGTGGAGCTGATGGTCGCCATGGTGGTCACCCTGATAGTGAGCGGGGCGATCTACGGGCTGCTGGCCAAGGGTCAGAGCTCGATGCGGCGGGAGCCGGAGCTGAGCGACCGGCAGCAGAACATCCGGGTGGCCATGGACCTCATCCAGAGGGACGTGTCCACCGCCGGCATCGGCATCCCGGCCTTCGTCCAGGTGTTCAGCCGCAGCCTCGACGCCTGCACCGACACCACCCGCTGCCCGCTCGACGGGCTCCAGTACGGTGACGGCCTCACCTCCGGCCAGCCGGACGAGCTGGAGGTCATCGCCAACCCCGGCAACTACGACGGCGAGGCGACCTGCCACTACGGCGGCGGCCACGCCTCCCACGTCACGATGCGGAGCGGCGGGACGAACGTCCCCGAGAACTCGGTGATCCTCGTCTTCATGACCGACGGCACGTGGGTCCTCGTCAACGCCAACAGCATCGGCGGCAGCCGCTCGGGCGCGGGCGATTGCCCGGCCGGCCAGGACCACGCCGACCTCAGCTTCAACACCGGCAACGACACCACCGGCCTCAACCAGTCGAGCGGCCTGTGCGCGGGCGGCGGCGTCGGCACCGCGTCGACCAGCGCGAACTGCGTGCCCATCCAGATCGGCCAGGGCGAAGTCGTGCGCTACCGGATCCGCAAGGACGCCCAGGGCGTGCCCAACCTCTACCGCCGCAGCTCGGGGAGCTGGGGCAGCACGGCCAACCCCAACTGGCAACTCGTGGCCCGCGGCATCGAGGACATGCAGGTCGAGTACCGCCACCTCGACCCGGTCACCGGGGCCCCGATGACGACGTGGGACACGAACCCTCCGGCGGCGGCCTGCGACCCGGCCAACCCGTCGGCCGACTGCTGCGACCCCGGCTGCATCGCGCCCACCTGCGTCCAGCCGGCGACCTGCACGCAGCCGACCAACGCCGGCTACGGCACCCTCATCACCGAGACCAGGGTGACGCTGTCCGCCCGCAGCGAGGCGCTCAACATCGAAGGCGCGCAGCAGAGCGCGACCAGCGGCAACCGGATCCGGGGCAGCCTCACCGCCACCACCACGCCGCGCATGGCGCTGTTTGCGCTCAGCAAGCGGCCGGTGGCGGCCGGCGGTCCCCTCTGGAAGTAGCCAGCCCTCGATGAGGCCCAGGAAGAGAAAGAGCAGGGTGGATGACATGCGCGAAGAACGGTCCTTGAGAGCCCGGACGGAGGGGGAAGGGGGGTTCGCCCTGATCCTCGCGATCCTGGCCCTGATGCTGCTGACGTTCCTGGGCCTCACGATGGCCACCACGACGTCCACCGAGCTGCAGATCTCGAGCAACTACCGCTGGAGCCAGCAGGCCCAGTACAACGCCGAGGCCGGACTGGAGATCGGCAAGTCCCTGCTCCAGACGATGAACTGGAGCCTCGTCCTGCCCGACGCGCGCACCACCCCCTCCGGATCGCCGTCGTGCGTCCCCGACACGGCGAACACCCGGTGCTGGTGGGGCCGGACGGTGGTCAACGGAGGCACCGCGATCGTGGTGCCCGCGACGGCCCCCTACTCCCGCAACGACGCGCATGGCACGCCCACCCGCAACTACGAGAACGGCGCCTGCGACTACCACGGCAACGGCGTCGGCTACGGCGTCGTGCTCGACGACGGCGGCGGCTTCGGGCCGTACCAGAACGTCTCCACGATCCTCGGCCAGACGATCAACGGCAGCTTCACGCTCTGGGTCCGGCGCGACCTGGCCTACAACCAGGACGGCAGCTTCTCCGACGCGCCGGCGCCCGACCTGTCGCTGATCATGACCGCCGAGGGCGACGCGCCCTTCCTGGCCCAGGGCACCTCGACCACGCTGTCCAACGTCACCCGGGCCGTCCGGAACATGGAGATGACGGTGTCCCGGACCTTGACGACGCCGTGCGGCACGCGAGGCGGTCAGATCGGCGGCGGTCCCGAAGGGTCGAACTTCAGCCCCTGTGACCCGATCACCGGGCAGAGCCTGACCACGGCCCTGGGCGGCGCGGCCCGCTCCGAGAACACCGGCGTTCAGTAGAAGCAAAGAGAGGGGAGTCACATGGCGACGCGAGGGTTGGAGGCGAGGATGCCGCGAATGGGCGGCGGGGAGCGTGGCGCACGGCGCTGGCGCCGCCCGGCGGCCTTCGGCCTGGCCCTGGGCCTGGCCGCGCTGCTCGTGGGCGACCGCGGCCGCACGGCCAACGCCGTCCAGGGGATCGACCCCCTCGAGATCCTGAACGAGCAGGTGAAGCCCAACGTGCTGTTCGTCATCGATTCCGCCGTGCAGATGGGCTTCACGGACGACCTGACCCACTACGTGGGCGGCGACGATGCCCAGAGCCGCTTCTTCCAGGTCAAGGAGGCCGTCCGGGAGCTGGTCCGCGAGAACGACGGCCGCGCGAACTTCGGGATCGTCGACCTCTCGGCCGACCTCACGCAACTCGGCCTCAACTACAACGGCCCGCTCGTCTACGTCAGCCTCGATGCCACCGCGGCGACGTGGGACGGCTTTTTCGACAACATCAGCACGACTCCCGCCAACTATGACGCGAGCCTCTGCGGGGGAGGGGTGAACCCGGTCTGCTCGCAGGCCATCTTCCGTGGCCTGGGCAACGCGGACAACCCGTCCGGAACGACGAACCCTCCCGGAAACATCAACTTCTCGAGCGCCTTCCGGGGCCTCCACTACATCCAGTCGCGGCTGTTCCGCAACAACGTGCGCTACACGTTCAACTCCAATTCGCCCCCCGGCCTCAAGAATGCGAGCATGACCGGCATCGGCCCGACCACGTGTCCTGCGCCGCCGCAGGGCCTCCTCGGCGACGACACCGACGCCTTCAACGACGGGGCCGAGGCCCGTCCGTGCTTCGAGATCGCCGATACGTCGACCGGCCAGGTGGCCCGCTACTACTACTCGTCCGGGACCTTCGGCGAGATCTCGAGCAACGCCGCCGTGCCGGGCGTGGTGGTGCCGGTGCCCGCGTGCACCGCGCCCAGCAACCTGACGTCCTTGAACAACGCCCTCAAGCTCGAGATGCCCCTCGACGCCTCAGGCAATCCCGTCGGCCTGAACCCGGGCTCGAACGTGGACCTGACCGCGGCTCCGAACAGCCAGCCCAACACCGCCGGGGGCGGCATGCGGCTCGGCCGCCGGCGCCTGTTCGGCACGGCGCTCTCCGTGGCCCAGAGCCACTTCAGCAACGTGGTCTTCCCGGCGCGCCCGGGCGCCGTCACGGGACTGCAGAAGAACTTCGTCATCCTGATCGCCGGCAATAACTCGGCGGCCGGCGACGACCCGGTGCCGGTGGCCAGCTCGATGTTCAGCCAGGGGGGCGGCAACCAGATCCAGACCCTCGTGGTGTCGTTCAACGGCCGGGTCTCGCCGCCCTTCGACCCCACGACCCTCAACGCCCTCCAGTCGGCCGGCTCCGGGGGAACGCGGCCCACGGTCTTCGGCGCCGCCACCGCCGAGGAGCTGAAGGCCTCGCTCAACTATGCCTTCTCCCTGACGATCGCCTCGGGCACCTTCTCGACCGAGTCGTCGATCACGGAGTCGATCTACGAGTACACCGCCCGGGCGGGCGCCTTCGACCCCAACGCTCCCCAGACCCGCTACGGCGGCCGGGTGCCCATCCTGGTGCAGTCGAGCTTCGACATGCCGGGGTTCAACGGCCACCTGAAGGCGTTCGTCAACCAGTCCGGAGTGAGCACCCAGCTCTGGGACGCGGGGCAGAAGCTGCGCGACCGGGTCTGGAACGGGCCCAACGGGGCCGACGGGATGTGCCCGGGCGCGGCCGACTTCACGACCTGCCTGACCAGCCCGAACCGGACCTTCGCCGAGCTGCGCGGCACGACCGACCCGGTGGGGCCGCTCTTCCAGCCCGCCTCGGACGCGCACATCAAGCGCCGGATCTTCACCAGCCAGGGCAACGGAGTCTTCCCCTACAGCGACACCTCTGACCAGACGTTCCCGCCGGCGACGCGGCAGCTTCCCGTGTTGCTGTGGCCGCCGAGCTCCTCGACCACCGGGCTCGCGGCGCCCTTCGACGTCCCGGTGGCGCCGAGCGCTTCGAACGACCCGCCGGGTGCGCTCGACGTTCAGCTCGGCATCGCCGGCCTCGTCCTGGCCGACCTGCAGAGCGAGTTCGGGGCGTGCCTGGGCACGATCCCCGCGATGACGCCGCTCCATCCCTGCGACCCCGGCAGCTCGATCACGCTCCAGACGAACCGCGCCCGCCGGGAGGCCCGGGAGATGATCCTGGCCTACATGGCGGGAGCGGCAGTGGCCACCGACGCCAACGGCCTGCCGCTGCGCAACGGATCCGGGGACATCTTCTACCGCGCCAAGGACTGGATCCTCGCCGAGTCCACGCTGGCCGTGCCGGCCGTCATCCCGCCGCCCCTCGAGGCCCGTCCGATCATCCACACCGCGGAATACCTGCTCTTCCGCGACGGGATCCGCGACTCCGCGGGCAACGTGACGGGCAGCAACGCGCTCGTCGCCGGCTTCGGGCTGCGCAACCCGGACCGCAACACCTCGCCCTCGCTGGCCAGCGATCCCAGCTTCAAGCCGCTGATGAGCGTCGTCTACCACGCGGCCAACGACATGCTCCACGCCCTGCGGGCCGGCCCGTGCCCCGCCAACACCTGCGTGGGAGGACGCACCGAGACGGGCGGCGAGGAGCTGTGGGGGTTCGTGCCCTACGACCAGCTCGGCAAGCTCGCCGAGCGCATGCAGGGCCAGGGGCGCGTGCCCCACACGTTCATGGTCGCCGCCTCGGTCCGCTTCACCGACATCTTCGTGCCCGATCCCTCCGGCTACACGATCAACGGCCGGAGCTTCCAGGGCCACTGGCGCACGAACCTGGTGATCGGGCGGGGGATCGGGGGCACCTACTACACGTCCCTCGACGTGACCGCCCCCGAGCGCTTCAACCGCAGCGCCCTCGACACGAACCTTCCCTACAACATGTGGAGCCGCGGCAACCCCGACACCCAGGACGGCACGCCGACGGGGGCCGCCAACGCGCTCACCGACCCGACGGGCGACGAGGGCGACGTCGACGGGACGGCCTACGCGAAGATGGGCGAGACGTGGTCGGTCCCCTCGATCGCCGCGGTGGCGAGCGAGTTCAACTTCGGCAAGGAGTTCGCGCTGTTCTCGGGCTCGGGCTACAGCGACGACCCGACGGCCACCAACCGGGGCAAGACCTTCTTCGTGATCGACGCCCTGACCGGCGACGTCCTCTACGCCAAGGATCTCCCCTCGACGCTGCCCAACACCACGGCGGGGGGAGACACGACCCTGACCTGCGCCGGGCCGCTGCTGGCCGGCGAGACGTGCCCGGTGCCGAACGCGCTCGTCGCCAACACGGCCGCCTACGTGGCCGTCCAGCTGGCGCCCGGCTTCGTCGGCAACCCGGCCGCGAGCACGGCCAGCCTCGTCTACCTCGGCGACCTCCACGGTCGCATGTGGAAGTACGTCGTGAGCAGCCCCAGCGTGGGCATGGTCCGCATGTGGGACGCCGGGCCGGACCAGCCCATCGGCTCCTCCGCCGCCCTGCTGAACATCTCCGACAAGCCGCACGTGTACTTCGAGACCGGCAACGACCTGCGGGTCCTGCCCCCGCCCAACTTCCGGATGTACGCGGTCCAGGACGAGTTCGCCGACCGGAACCCCGCCAGCTGCGACACGGTCGACCCGGCCTCGGCGACGCTGGTCAACTGCGGACCCACCACCCGGCTCTTCCGCTTCGACTTCGAGAACTCCTTCGCCAGCTTCCGGGGCACCGCCCAGCCCGCTTCGGCCTTCAACGCGCAGAACAACGGCCGGGTGTTCTTCATCGGGACGAAGTTCAACGACCAGAACGTCAGCGGCGGCGACTGCCTGCCCAACTTCGACAGCGTTCTCTTCGCGGTGGGAGCCCAGACCGGCGGCGCGGTCTACGACCTCGACGCCAGCGGCACCATCGGGGCCAACGAGCGGGAGATCAAGATCGGCGGCACGAAGGTCAACGCGCTGCGGGGCGCGATGGGTCAGATCGTCCTCGACCGCGGCGAGGTCGGAAACAGCGCCCCGCCCGCGCCACCCGCGCCCGGCGCCGCGCCCACGGCCAACGAGGGCAGCAGCGGCGAGGTGTTCGTGGTCAAGCTCAAGACCGGGTCGGCCGTCTGCCGGTAGGCTCGGTCCACGGCCCGCCTCCCCGGCTCGGACGGGGAGGCGGGCCCACTGCGCGGTGGCGCGGAACCTCCTTGGGCGCCGGGACCTCATGGGTGTAACCTAAAGAGAGGATGAAGCAGGCCACCGCCCGGCAAGCCAACTTCCGGATCTGTCCCGAGTGCGGCACGCGCAACCGTCCCAAGTGGGATTTCTGCGCCAAGTGCGGGGAGTCGCTCCAGGACGTCCCCCTCGGGGAGCCGGCGCCGGTCGAGACCGCGGCCGAGCCCCTGGTGGACGAGGCCGGCGTACCCTGGGCCTCCACGCTCGGCGTCGCCATCCTGATCGGCGCCACCGTCGCCACCTACTGGTACTTCCGCGAGCCGCCCGCCTCCCCGTCCTCGGAGATCTTCACCCTCGCCACGCTTCCTCCGAGCCTGCCGCCCGCCGGGCCGCCGACCGCCAAGCAGCCCGGCCAGGACGCCTACGACCGCGGCCGCCGGCTCCTGGACCAGGGTGATCCCGCCGGAGCGGCCCGGCTGTTCGCCGACGCGGTGAGCGAGGCGCCGGACAACCACGCCTACCATCACGCGCATGGTGTCGCTCTCTGGCAGTCGGGAGCCAGGTCCGAGTCGATCGACGAGTACAACGAGGCCCTGCGCCTGTCTCCGGACAATCCGACCTACCGGCTCAACCTGGCCAAGGCCCTCGTCAGCGTCGGGCGGACGAGCGAAGCGATCCGGGAGTTCGAGGCCGTCGCCGCGCGCACGCCGAACGCCGAGGCGCTCGAGGAGGCCGCGCGCCTCTACGCCAAGGGTGGCGACTACGCGCGAGCGGCCGACGAGTTCCGGCGGATCGCCGCCATGCGGCCGAACGACGCCGTCGTCCAGCAGGAGCTCGCTTCCGCGCTCGAGAAATCGGGCCAGGTCGACCAGGCGGCCCAGCTCTATGGCCAGATCCTGCAGGCCAACCCGAACGCAGACATCACTCGCGGCCTGCTGGCCGAGATCTACTTCAACCGCGGCCAGAAGGACGAAGCCATCGCCCTCTTCCGCGAGCGCCTCGCCCAGGACGCGCAGGCCCCGCTGCTGCACCGCGGCCTGGGCAGCCTCCTCGAGCGCACCGGCCAGATCGCGGACGCGGTGAACGAGTATCGGGAGTATGCGCGCCGGGCTCCCAATGCCGCCGACGCCAAGCAGCTCGCGGAGAGAGCGGACCGGCTCGAGCGCCGACTGGCCGCGGCCGGCGCTCCGCCCTCGTCCTGACATGTCTCGCTCGACGATCCTCGCCGCCGTCCTCGGGCTCGCCGCCGCGGCGGCCGTCGCCCGCGCGCAAAGCCTGGGCGAGGTGGCGGCGCGCGAGCAGGAGAAGAAGGCCAGGAAGCCGCCCACCGGGGCCCGCGTCTACACCGACGAGGACCTCAAGAAGGCGCGCGAGTCGGGCTCGGGAGCGGTCACCGTCCTGCCTGCCGTCGCCGGCGTGGGCACCGCCTCACGCGAAGAGGTCGACGGCGCCAGCGCGACCGCCCGCGACAAGGAGAAGTACTGGCGGGGCAAGGCGGCCGAGCGGCGGGAAGCGGTGCGCAAGGCCGACGCCCGGGTCCAGGAGCTGGAGACCCGCATCTCCGCCCTGCGGGTGGACATCACCCCCGGCGTCAACGTGCAGGATCCCAACCGGCTGCAGACCCTCGACCGGGCCCTGAGGGAGGCGCAGGACGCCCTGGACGCGGCCCGGCGCGAGGCCGCGTCCGCGCGCCAGGCGCTGGCCGACCTCGAGGACGAGGCTCGCCGGGCCGGAGCGCTCCCGGGCTGGGTCCGCGAGCCCTGACCCTCCCGCCCTCCCCGCGCGATAATCCCGGACGGTGAGCGACATCCTGGTCGTCGAGGACAAGGAGTCCCTCCGGGCCATGCTGCGCAAGACCCTGGAGGCCCGCGGCTATTCCGTCGAGGAGGCGGGGGACGCCTACGAGGCGCGGCGCAAGATCCAGGCCGCCCGCGTGCTCGTCGTCCTCACCGACCTGCGCCTCCCGGCCGGCAGCGGCTTCGACGTGCTGCAGGCCGCCAAGGACGCCGATCCCCAGACGCCCGTCATCGTGATGACCGCCTTCGGCACCGTGGACGAGGCGGTGCGCGCGATGAAGGAAGGCGCGACCGACTTCCTCACCAAGCCGGTGGACACCGAGCACCTGCTGCTCGTGCTCGACCGGGCCATGGAGCGCCAGCGCATCCTGACCAAGTACGTGCTCCTCAAGGAGGAGTACCAGCGGCGCTTCGGCCTCCCGAAGATGATGGGGGAGGACCCCGCCCTCAAGGAGACGATGCTGGCCATCCAACGCGCGGCCGCCACCGACGCCACCGTGCTGGTGCTCGGCGAGAGCGGCACCGGCAAGGAGCTGATGAGCCGGGCGCTGCATCAGCTCTCGGGCCGGGCCAAGGGGCCGTTCGTGGCCATCAACTGCGCGGCGATCCCCGAGGCGCTGCTGGAGAACGAGCTGTTCGGCCACGAGAAGGGCGCCTTCACCGGGGCCACCGGCCGCAAGATCGGGCGGGCCGAGATGGCCCACCACGGCACGCTGTTCCTGGACGAGATCGGCGACCTCCCGCTCTCGCTCCAGGGCAAGATCCTGCGCCTCGTGCAGGAGAAGCAGTTCGAGCGCGTGGGCGGCGTGCAGACGCTCACCGTCGACGTGAGGGTGGTGGCGGCCACCAACCGCGACTTGAAGGCCGCCGTCGAACGGAAGGAGTTCCGGGAGGACCTCTACTTCCGCCTGTCGGTCTTTCCGGTGGAGATCCCCCCGCTGCGCCGGCGGCGGGGCGACATCCTGCCCCTGGCCGAGGCCTTCCTCGAGCGCTACGGGCGCGAGATGGGCCGCAAGGGGCTGCGGCTCTCCGAGGCGGCGCGGCAGGCGCTCGGGGAACACTCGTGGCCGGGCAACGTCCGCGAGCTGCAGAACTCCCTGGAGCGGGCGGCCATCCTCTGCGACGGGATCGACATCCGGCCCGAGCACCTGCGGCTGGGGGGAGCGGGAGAGAGCGGGCCGTCGCTGGCCGACGTCATCGACCTTTCCGGCACGCTCGAGCAGGTGGCCGAGCGGGCGTCGGCGCGAGCCGAGCAGGAGGCCATCCGGCTGGCCCTGCGCGAGGCCGGCCAGGACCGTTCCGCCGCCGCCGCCCGCCTCGGCATCAGCCTCTCGACGCTCAACCGCCGCCTGAAGGCCGACACCCCCGCCTAGAGCACGAGGATCAGCCTGTGGCAGAGACCCGCTTGGCTGGGCGCGAGGTCGTGCCCGCGCGCTCCGTCCTGAGCTTCCGCGGCGCGTGAGTGAATCCCGTGCCGCTCGCCTTGCCGGGCCGCTTCGCGTCCCCGGGCGCGCCTTCGCGGAAGTCGCGGTCGATATCGGGTCCATCAACGAGTCGCGCGCTCCGCACGACGCTCGCGCCCTCGGTTGCGGTCTTGTTCGCTTCACTGGCCGCTGCCCACACGAAAGGCCGCACCTGCAGGCCGGCAGCTAACGCGGGAAGCCGAAGAGCCGCTCGATCTGAGGATGGCGCCCGACGAGGGCGCCGAACTTCTTGCGGAAGTACTGCGCGAGGTGGACGGTGTTCCGATTCGTGTCGCGGATCATCGACGCCGGGTGCGTGCGGTAGCCGCAGAGGATCTGCGGCACGAGCGTGGCCGTCCGCCCGGCCTGGGCGAGCTTGAGCCAGAGGTCGTAGTCCTCCCATCCGAGCCAGACCAGCTCGGTCGAGTAGCCGTCCACGGCCAGCACCGCCTCCCGGTCGAACAGCGCCATCGCGTCGACGTAGGGCTCGCGGAGGAGCTCCTCCTCGTCCCACGGATAGAAAGATCCCAGACCGGCCGCCTCGCCCCGCTCGTCGAACCGTTTGAGGATCCCGTAGGCGGCGGCGTGGCCGCTGCCCCGGAGGGCGTCGTGAAGGACGCGCAGGCAGCGGGGATAGATCCAGTTGTCGGCGTCGAGCATGAAGACACAGGGCGCCCGGGCCTCGCGCAGGCCCACGTTGCGGGCGTCGGCGAGGCCGGTGTTGAGGGCCTTCTTGACCAGCCGGATCGGCACGGCTGAGGACGCCATCAACCCCTCCACCGCGGCGACCGAGCCGTCCGTGGACCCGTCGTCGACGACCACCAGCTCGAACCCGCCGGGCAGGCCGGACGCCTCGCTGGCGGCGGCGCGGCGCAAGCACTCGCCGATGTAGGCCGCGTAGTTGAAGAGCGTGATCACGACCGACACCGCCGGCTGCCGGTGCGCATCCGCCGCAGCGTTCGCCACCTCGGTCCTCGTCGGGTGGCCGAGCGACTCCATCGCCCGGCCCAGCTCGCGGCGCAGGTGCCGTCCTTCGATGGAGTTGATGCGCTCGACCTGGAGCTGGTCCAGGCGGGCCAGGACCGTGTCCAGGCGGCCCAGCCCGGCCGAGACGCCCTCGATCCGCGACGCGAGGTCGTCGAGGCGGGAGAGGATCTCCCCTCGTTCCGCGTCCGGCGCGGGCGCGCTCGGCTCCGGGTCGGGGCGAGGCACCGGCCGCGGCCCCCGGGGCTTGAAGCCTTCCTTCGCCAGATAGGCCCCGTAGGCCCGGCGGGTCACGAACACGGACGCCGCCCGCGCCACGCGGTCCATGGCCGGCTGGGCCGCGCCCAGCCGCATCAAGACCTGCTCGGCCACCGCGGCGGCGGAAAGTCGCTCGCGGACGCAGCGCCGCGCGCGGTCGGCCATCCGGGCCCGGGCGCCCTCGTCCGCCACCATCGACACGCAGGCGGCCGGCAGCTCGTCCAGATCGGTCATCACCAGGTGCTCGCCGGAGAGGAGGGGCTGGACGTCCCGGCTCGTCTCGGTGACGACCAGGCAGCCGTTGGCGATGGCGGGCAGCGCGCGCGGCCACTCGAAGTAGGGCGCGTCGCCGGCATGGACGTTCACGAGCACCCGGCTCGAGGCCAGCAACCGCCGCAGCGATCGACCGCTCACGAAGCCCGGGGTCCCGGCCCGCCGCGGTTTCTCCAGCCGGGCGAAGAGGAGCCGGCACTCGTGGGCGGCAAAGAGGTCCGAGTGCCGCGAGAAGAAGGCCTCCCGCCGGGGCGTATGGCTGCCCAGGAAGAGGACGTCGATCGGCCGCGCGCCGCTCGGCGGGCCCTCCGCTTCCAGCCGCGGGGAATACCCCAGGGCAGCGTGGAAGGCATCGATGCCCCTTCTCTCCAGCTCCTCCGCCCCGAGCGCATTGATGTCCAGGACGCCGCGGGCCTCCTTCGCGTGCTGGTACGCGATCTCGAACCACTGGCTGCCCGGCTGCTCCACGTTCAGCAGGTGCACGGCGCGGGTCAGGGCCCGGACCTCGTCCGGAGGCCGGCGGCGCTCGAGGAAGAGCGGGAAGTACTCGTGAGGCGCGACGACCACTTGCAGGAGCGCCGGCGGGTGATCGGCGATGGGGACGCCGTCCACCACCACTTCCGCCGCCACGCCGTGGGCGCCGAAGCCGTCGGCAAAGACGTGGGCGATCTCCTCCATCACCTGGTTGCCGGAGGAGGCGACGAGGAGGCGGACGGCGTCGAAGCCGTGGCGGTCAGCCGGCACGAGGCCCTCCGCCGGTGCGGTCGCCCCCCGAGACGAAGATGCGCCGCAGCCAGGCCGCGAACGGCAGCCCGCCACCGCCCTTCACCTCGAAGCGAGGAAGGCGCAGCGGATCGGTCCCGGGATGGACCAGGCCCTCGTCGCAGCTCGCCGCCGCCTCGAAGCCGGCCTCGCGCACGAGGTCCGCAGTGTCGGGACAAACGTCGCCGAACGGATAGGCGAAGCTGGTCACCGCGCGCCCGAGGACGCGCTCCAGCGCCCTCCGGCCCTCGGTGATCTCCCGGCGCTTCACCTCCGGGGATTGGCTCGACAGCGCGAGGTGATGGACGGTGTGGGCGCCCACGTCGTGGCCGGGCCGCGCGGCGAGCCGCCGCAGCTCCTCGCTCAACAGGGCACGGTCGGAGGGCCGGGGCACGAGGCTGCGCCCGCTCCATTCGCCGAGGGCGCCCAGGAGGCGGCGGCGGTCTTCGAGGGAGGCGGGCACGAGGGCCGCGTGGAGCGCCGCGTGGGCGAGTCGTCGCTCCTCCACGGTCGCGGTGGGGAGCATCCGGGCGGAGCCGTTCATCGACAGCCGGAACGACGGCGGCAGCGGCCCCTCGGCGAGGAGCACGCGCTCGAGCGTGTCCCACCAGAACTCCCCCGGCGCATCGAGGTGCTCGGAGGTCACGAAGAACGTCGCCGGGACCTCCAGCTCCGACAGGACGGGGGACACGGCCCTCAAGGCGTCGACGTAGCCGTCGTCGAACGTCACCGCCACCGCGCCGTCGGGAACGCGGCCCCGCCGCAGGTGGCGGACGAGCGTGTCCAGGGCCATCGGCTCGTACTCCTCGCGCAGCGTCTCCATCTGCTCGCGGAACTCGGCCCGGCTCACGCACAGCCGATGGACGTCCGAGGCGGGCTCCGCCACGCGGTGGTAGAGCAGGACCGCGGCGCCGCGCGGCCCGGAGAGCCGCCGGCCGGCCGGCCGGACGGAAGCCGCCGAGCGATGCTCCGTCTCGCCGCCCGGCTTGACCGCGCGGGCGGTGACGAGGAGAGGGAAGTAGGGGTCGAAGGCCTCCAGCTCCTCCGGACGCACCTCGTGGCAGGCCAGGCCGTACAGGAAGGCGGCGCTCACGAGGACGTTGCCGTGGGATCGCACCTCCAGCCCTTCTTCCGGGAAGAGCTCGCCGAGCAGCTCCCGCACGCCGGCCTCGGTCACCCGCCAGAAGTCGCCGTCGGCGCCGTATTCGAGGCAGACGCGGCTGGTGCAGGGGAAGGTGGCGAGCAGCACGCCGCCCGGCTTCAGGATGCGGCGGCTCTCGGCCAGCGCGGCCCGCACGTCGTCGATGACGTGGAGGGTCTGGGTGAGGATGAAGCAGTCGTACGAGTCGTCGGCGATCGCCGCCGCCCGGCGGAGGTCGGCGGCCAGCGTCGCCCGCGGATTGGCCGGGTCGAGGTCGACGACGTCGCTCCGGGTGACCCGGTCCCCGCCGAAGCGGCGCGTGTAGTCCGGCTCCTGGACCTCCAGCACCGCTCCCCGCACGTCTTCCGCATGGGCTTCCAGGAACTTCTCGATGTAGTACCGGTCCAGCGGCTGGCCGCGGTCGTAGCCCCACTCGCGGCTGACCGGCGACGTGCGGCGGAGGTCTCCCCAGTCCACCGACTCCGCGCCGGCCTGCCGCAGCGCCGCCTCGAGCCGCGAGATCTCCGCGTCGAGGGCGGCCAGCTCCGTGACGCGCTCATTGCGGCGCGCTTCCAGCGGGTCGTGGCGGGCGGCCAGCTCGGCGATGGCCCGCTCCTGGGCGGCGAGGAGCTCAGCGGGATCGCTCTCCAGCGCCTCGCGATGGCGAGCGAAGATCCGGGGCAGGGCCGCGGCCAGGCGTCCGTCCGAGCGCTCCCGCTCGCGACGAGAGAGCAGGCGAAGGGGGCGCTCCAGCAGCGGCTCCTCCAGCACCGTGCCGGCTCCGCCCGCCTCCACGATGCGCAGGAAGAAATCGTGCTCCTCGAGGGCGGGGAGCGACTCGTCGAAGCCGCCCGCGCTTTCCCACGCGGCCTTGCGGAACACGACGCCGCCGTCGAGCGCGTCGGGCCGGGCCAGCAGCGTGAGCCGATCGACCCCCGGCGGGGACCAGACGAAGCCTGGAGAGTCGACCGCCGTCCTCCGGATCCAGGGGACGACGAAGGCGAGGACGGCATCCTGCCTCAGGATCCCGGCCGCCCGCTCCACGAGCCGCCGGTCCATGGTCTCCCCGGGCTCGAGGCACAGGAGGAGCTTCGCGTGGGCCGCCCGGACTCCCGCGTTGCGGGCCGCGCCGGGCGAGGTATCCGGGCTCACCTCGACGAGCCGCACGCCGCCCCGCTGCAGGAGCCCCGCCCGCAGCTCGCGCCACCGTGGAGCGGCGGTGGTCGAATCGACGAGGACGACGTCCATCGACCCCGCGCTCTGCGCCCGGGCGCTCTCCGCCGTCCGCAGCACGTCGGGGCCGCCGTCGCCGGCGAGGACGACGGCCGAGGCCACCGGCTTCACCGGGCGGACCTTCGCCGCTGCAGCCAGGCGTGCAGCATGCGCAGCGGCTGGGTGGCCTTCCAGCTCAGCGAGCGCCGCAGGGCATCGGCCTCCTGGCGGACGGCCCACCACGCCGCCTCGAGGTTGTCGGCCCGCCGGCTTTCTTCCGCCACCTGGCGGCCGAGGGAATCGAGCCGCTCCTCGAGCCCGACTCGCCGGCGGCGCTGCTCGTCGGCACGCGAGGAGATCCGGGCCAGCTCCGCCCGCAGCTCGGCCTCGCGCGCGCGGGCGTCGTTCTCCGCCCCCTCCAGCTCGGCGAGGCGGGCTTCCATCCAGGCCAGGCGGGCCTGCTCCTCCAGCCGGCGGGCGACCTTGTCCGCCTTGGCCCGCAGCGCCTCGGCGTGCTCGCGCTTCTTCAGCAGCTCACGGCCGAGCCAGCGTTCTTCTTCCCTCCGCAGCTCGTCGGTATGGGCGGCCAGCTCGGTGACGAGGCGGGCCCGGCGTACCTGCAGGGCCTCGAGGTGCTGCCGGTAGGTGCCGGCATGCTTGGCGGCGATGCGGTGGTACAGGTCCACGTTCATGCCGCTGCGGGACATCACGCCGCTCATCGAGCCCGGGCGCCGCCGGTAGCGGAAGAGGAACTCGGGCAGGATCACGCCCCGCAGGCCCCGCTCGACCATCGTGATCCACAGGTCCCAGTCCTCGCAGCCGTCCCGCATCGACTCGTCGAAGAGGCCGACCTCGAAGAGCGCCTGGCGGCGGACGAGGGCGGCTCCGTTCACCGTGTTCGTGTCGAGCAGGGCCGGGAAGTCGCACCGCTCCGGCGTCCATTCCCACGCCTCCTCGCCGAACGCCCGCAGCCAGTGGGAGACGAACGCCACGTCCGGCTGCGCGTCGAGGACCCGCACCGACTTGTCGAGCATCTCCGGCTCGAGCAGGTCGTCCGCGTCGAGCGCGCAGACGTAGGCCCCCCGGGCCTGGCGGATCCCCACGTTGCGCGCCCCGGACAAGCCGCGGTTCTCGCTGGCGATCACGCGGGTCTTGTCACGCTGGTAGCCGGCAAGGAGGCGGTTCGTCTCGGGGTCGGTGGACCCGTCGTTGACGACGAGGACCTCGTAGTCGGTGAAGGTCTGGGCGACCACGCTACCCACCGCCTCGTCGAGGTAGCGCCCGAGGTTGTAGCAGGGGACGATGACCGACACCTTGGGCGTCATGGCGCGGGCCGCGCACGCGGACCCCCTGTATTCTAGGGCAGAACCTGGGCATGAGGATCCTGCACGTGGCGCCGTTCTACGCGCCGGCGTGGGCCTACGGCGGCATGGCCCGCGCGGCCACGGGGCTCGGCCAGGCCCTCGTCCGCCGCGGGCACGACGTGACGGTCGTCACATCACAGGCGGGGGCGGACCCCCGGGACGAACGCCGGGAGGGCGTTCGGGTCGTGCGCTTCCCGGGCCCGGCGCTTCTCCTGCGCCGGCTGGTGCCGGTCGCCCTGGGACTCGGGCGCTGGCTCGAAAGGGAGGTCGATGGGTTCGACGTCGCCCACCTGCACGGCCACCGCAGCGGCCTCGCCTGGATCGCGGCGCGCGCCCTGGCTCGCCACCGCGTCCCGTTCGTCCTCCAGCCCCACGGGACGTATCCCCATCATGGCCAGCATCGCCTGGCCAAGGCGCTGCTCGACCGGCTCGGGAGCGGGCGGATCGTCTCGGGCGCCGCCGCCCTGCTGGCGCTGAGCCAGGCCGAAGCGGCCGAGCTGCCGCGGCCGGCCCGCGTCGTCCCGAACGGCGTGGAGGCGCCCGGCCGCGCGGCGCCGACGTCGAAGTCTTCGTCGCGGCTGCTCTTCGTCGGCTCGGACGCGCCCCAGAAGCGCGTCGCGGCCCTCATCCGCGTCCTCGATGCCCAGCCCACGGCGGAGATGCATCTGGTGGGCCGTTTCTCGCCCCGATGCCTCCGGCGCTTCACCCGCTTCGGCCCGCGCGTCGTGGCCCGGGGCGTGCTGGCCGGCGACGAGCTCGCCCAGGCCTATGCCGAAGCCGCGCTCGTCGTGCACCCCGCCGTAGCCGAGGCCTTCGGCCTCGTGCCCTTCGAGGCCGCCCTGCTCGGGACGGCTTCGGTGGCCTGCGCCGGCCATGGTGTTGGCGAATGGCTGGCCCGCGCCGGGGGATGCACGGTGCCTCCCGATGACGGACCCGCGCTCGACGCCGCGGTGAAGGTCCGCCTCCAGGATCCGGCGCTGGCCCGCGGCGAGGCGCGGTCGGTCGCCGCGTTCGCCGCGCGGGAGCTGAGCTGGGACCGCGCCGCCGCCGAGGTGGAGGCCGTCTACCGGGAGTCGGCGGGCGCCATCGTGTAGCATCTGCGGCGATGGGGACGCGCCGAGGACCGGCGCTGGCGGCGGCGGTGGCCCTTGTCGTCTATCTACCTTCGCTCGCCGGAGGCTTCCTCTACGACGACATCGCCGTCGTGGTCGAGAACCGCCGGATCCAGGACCTCCGCTCGCTCGGCACCGTGCTGCGCTACGAGCCGTCGCGCCCGCTGCTGAACCTCACCTGGGCGCTCAACTATGCCCTCGCCGGCCGTTCTGCCTGGCCGTACCACCTCGTCAATGTCCTCATCCACGCGGCGAGCGCGGCGCTCGCCGCCTCGCTCTTCCTGTGGATGGCCCGGCACCGGCCCGGCCCTTACCGGCGGGGAGGGGCCATCCTCGGCGCCTGCCTCTTCGCGGCCACGCCGATGGCCGCAGAGACGGCCGCCTACGTGGCGAGCCGGTCCACCGCGCTGGCCGCGCTCTTCGTCCTGGCCAGCCTGCGGCTGGCCGTGACGGCGATCGAGGCCGGAAGCCGAGCGCGGCTGACGGGGGCGGTCGGCCTCTTCCTCCTGGCCCTCGCGACCAAGGAGGAAGCCGCGGCGTTGCCGCTGCTGCTGCTTCTGCTCGACTATTTCTTCATCGCGGGCCAGGGCGGGCGGGCTCTCGGCCATCGCTGGCGCTGGCATGCGGCCTTCTGGCTGCTGCCGGTCCCCGGCCTGATGGCCCGCCGGATCGTCGCCGGCGCCTGGCTGCCCGCGCCGTACATGTCTCGCAGCCTCTACCTGCTCACGCAGTGGGCGGCCTTCCCCGGCTACCTGCTACGCGCGCTGGTGCCTCTGGACCCGGCGTTCTTCCGCGACGAGGCGCCGGCCTCGTGGCCTCCGTCCGTGGCCACCATGCTGTGGGCGCTCGTCGCCGCGGCCGTCGTTTCGGCCGCGGTCCTCGGCCGGCGGCGCTTTCCGGACGGGTCTTTCGCCGCGGCATGGATGGCGGCGGCGCTGCTGCCGTCCTCGTCGGTCGTTCCGCTCAACGAGATGGTGGTCGACCATCGAGCCTATCTCGGTGGCGCGGGCGTGGCCTTCGCGGCGGGGAGCGCGCTCTGGCGGCCGGAGCGCCGGGTGTTCGCGATGGCGCTGCTGGCGGTGCTGGCGGCCTGGGCCTGGCGCTACGAGTGGGTGCTCGCCGATCCGGTGCGAGCCTGGGAGGACGCGGTCCGGCGCTCGCCGGCCTCTGCCGACGCCTACCGCGGCCTGGCCGACGCCTACGCCGGCCGCGGCGATCCGCGGGCGGAGCCGGCCCTCCAGCGCGCGGCCAGCCTGTCCCCGCGCGACCCACGGACGTGGGCCAACCTCGGCGTCCACTACGCCGAGGCCGGCCGGCTGACCGAGGCGGTGGCCGCGCTCCAGGCAGCCACGCGCGCCGATCCCTCCGACGCGAAGACCCGCGACAACCTCGGCCTCGTGCTCCAGGCGCTCGGCCGCGTGGAGGAGGCGAAGGCCGAATACCAGGCGGCAGCCGCCGCCGACCGCCGGCTGGCCCAGCCCCGCATCCGCCTGGCCGCGATCCTGCTCCAGCAGGGGGACCGCGAACGGGCGCGGGCGCTGGTGGAGGAGGCGGCCCGGCTCGAGATCGATCCCGACGACGCGCAGGCCATCCAGTCCCTGCGCGAGCGCCTGCGCTGAGGGATGGACGCCGACGTCAGCGCCATCGTCCTCAACCACAACGGCCGCGGCTACGTGGAGGCCGCGGTGCGGAGCCTGGTCGAGCAGGTCCCCCCCTGCCTGGAGGTCCTCGTCGTCGACAACGACTCGCGCGACGGCTCGGCGGAGGAGCTGCTCGCCCGGTTCGGGGACCGCATCCGGCTCCTGCGCGCCCCGCGCAACCTCGGCTTCGGCGCCGGCAACAACCTCGGGCTGAGGCAGGTGCGCGGCCGCTACGTGCTGCTCCTGAACAACGACGCCGAGGCGTCGGCCTCGCTGGCGCGCGAGCTGGTGGCCGCCGCCGAAGCCGACCCTCGCGTGGGAATGGTGGCGGCGAAGGTGCTCGACCATCGCCGGCGCGACCTCATCGACACGACCGGACACCTTCTCTACCCCGACGGCCTCAACCGGGGGCGCGGCCGGCTCGAGGTCGACCGCGGCCAGTACGACGCGTGCTCCACCGCGCTCTTCCCGAGCGGGGCGGCCGGGCTCTATCGACGGGCGATGCTCGACGAGATCGGCCTGTTCGACGAGTCGTTCTTCCTCTACGGCGACGACGCGGACCTGGGCCTGCGCGGGCGGATCGCGGGATGGGGATGCGCCTTCGCTCCCCGGGCCGTAGCCTACCATCACTATTCGCGGACGAGCGGCGCCTATTCGAGCCTGAAGGCCTTCTATGTCGAGCGCAACCGCGTGTGGGTGCTGCTCAAGGTGTTTCCCTGGAGCCTCGTCCTGCTGAGCCCGGCCTACACGCTGGCGCGGCTGGCCCTGGCCGCGGTCGGCGTCGTCTCGGGCCGGGGGGCCGCCTCGCGCCTGGCCCGGGACCGCGGCGTGGCGCACCTGGCGGTCTTGACGGTGAAGGCGTACGCGGCGGCGCTCCGCGGCTTGCCCCGGGTCCTTGCCGAGCGAGCCCGCCTGCGGCCTTTGCGGCGGCTGGATACGGCCGGTTTCCTGCGGATGCTCGACGAGTTCCGGCTGAGCGCCGGCGAGGCCGCCCTCAAGGACTGAGGATCCAGGAGCATCCAGGGGTGGCGGCCGTCACTTCCCGAGTCTTTCAAGTCATTGTAGGATAGGCGCTTGACGCGAAAGGGGCCCAGCGAGGGAGGGCAGTGCGCTTGAGGATCCTGCATGTCATCCACGACTTCCTCCCGCGCCATCGGGCGGGCTCCGAGCTCTATGCGTTGCGTCTGGCGCGGGAGCTGGCTCGACGGCACGACGTGCGCATCTTGTGCGCGGAGTACGATCCCTCCCGCCCGCATCTCAGCGTCTCCGCCCGGGAGTGCGACGGCCTGCCGGTCGTCGAGCTGGTCAACAACTGGAGGTTCGCTTCGTTCGCCGAATCGTACCGCTCCGACCTCGTCGGCGCCGTCCTCGGCGGCATCCTCGCCGAGGCACGTCCCGACGTCCTGCACGTCCACAGCCTCCTGAACCTGACCCTGGACCTGCCGGCGATGGCCGCCCGCCGTGGCGTCCCCACCGTGGCGACGCTGCACGACTTCACGCTCGTCTGCCCCTCGGGCGGCCAGCGGGTGCATCGGGCGGAGGCTCACGTCTGCCACGACATCGATCCCGAGCGCTGCCGGCGCTGCTTCGTCCAGTCGCACTTCCACTCCCAGATGTCACCCGCCCCGGGCGGCGGCTCCGGTTGGCTGGCCCGGCTGCGGTCGCGCGGAAACCGGCGCCTGCCCTCCGGCGAGATCGAACGGCGCCTGGCCTGCGTGCGGGAGGCGATGCGGCACGTCGAGCTCTTCGTCGCACCCTCGCGCGCCCTCGGGGAAGATCTCGTCCGGTTCGGGCTGCCCGCCGACCGGCTGGTCATCTCGGACTACGGCTTCCCGGCCCTCGCGCGCTCCACGAGGCGTGCCCAGGGCGGCCGGCTGCGGATCGGCTACGTCGGCACCCTCGTCTGGCACAAGGGCGTGCACGTGCTGCTCGACGCCGTCCGGCGGCTGCCGTCCGGCCGCTGCGAGGTGCATCTGTTCGGCGACTCCGGCACGTTCCCCGACTACGCCGCCGATCTGCGCCGCCGCGCGGCGGGATTGCCCGTGTTCTTCCGCGGGGCCTTCGGCGAAGCGGAGACCGCGCGCGTCTACTCCGAGATCGACGTGCTGGTCGTCCCCTCGCTCTGGCCGGAGAACTCCCCCCTCGTCATCCACGAGGCGTTCATGGCCGGGGTGCCGGTGGTGGCGGCGCGCGCGGGAGGAATCCCCGAGCTGGTGAGCCACGGACAGAGCGGGCTGCTCTACGATCCCTTCGCGGCCGATGAGCTGGCGGGCGCGCTGCGCTCGCTCATCGACGAGCCCGAGCGTCTCGCCGTGCTGGCCGCCGCGGCGCCCGCGGTGAAGCCCATCGCCCAGGACGCGCACGAATGGGAGGAGCGTTATCGGGACGTCCTCGAGCGGGGCCGGGCGGCGCGGGCGAACACGGAGACGCCCCTCGTCTCGATCGTCATCCCGACCTTCAACGGCGCCGCGACGCTTCCCGCGGTGCTCGACGCCGTTGCCGGCCAGCGGGCCGACTTCGCCTTCGAGACGGTCGCCGTCGACTCTGGCTCGACCGATGGGACGCGGGCCATCCTGGAAGGCCGCGTCGACCGGGTGGTTCACGTCGAGCCGGGCGGCTTCGACCACGGGCTGACCCGCAACCTCGGCGTCGAGAGCGCGCGCGGGGCCTTCGTGGTCCTGCTCGTCCAGGACGCCGTCCCGGCGGGGCCGGGGTGGCTCTCCAGCCTCGTGCGACCCCTGTTCGACGACGGGCGCTTGGCCGGGACGTTCGCCCGGCAGGTCCCGCGGCCGGAGGCGAGCGCGCTCACACGCCATTACCTCGCGGGCTGGGTGGCGTGCGGTGAGGCGCCGCGCACCAGCGCCCTCGCCGGCGAGGACGAGTTCCGCGCCCTGGCTCCGATGGAGCGCTATCTGCGCTGCGTCTTCGACAACGTGTGCTCGTGCCTGCGCCGATCGGCCTGGGAGCTTCATCCCTTCCGCGCGACCGCGATCGCGGAGGACGCCGAATGGGCCAAGGAGGTGCTCCTGGCCGGATGGCGGCTGGCATACGTGCCGGAAGCGGCGGTCGTCCACTCGCACGAGCGGCCGGCCCGCTACGAGCTGTGGCGGACGTACCTCGTGCACCAGAAGCTGCGCTCCCTCTTCGGGCTCCGGACGGTGCCGACGCCGCTCCACCTCGCGCGGGCGATCGGCCTCTGTCTCGGCAGCCACCTGCGCTGCTCGTGGCGGGACGGCGTCGGCGCGCGCAAGCCGTGCGCCCTCGCTCGCGCCCTGGCCCTGGCCTTCGCCTTCCCGCTCGGCCAGTACCTGGGCGCGCTGTCCGCCGAGCGCGGGTGGCTGCGGTGGCGGCCGCGGGGCGTCTGATGCGGCTGATGCTGGCCGTCCACGGCTTCCCCCCCGCCGCCGGCGGAGGCACCGAGATCTACGTGCACGACCTCGCGCGCTGCCTGCGGGACGACTTCGGGGACGAGGTCCTCGTGCTCGCCCGGGAGGCCGATGCGGCGCGGCCCGAGCTGGCGGTGCGCCGCGAGGAGCGGGAGGGACTCCGCCTCGTCTTCGTGAACAACACCTTCCGGGCCGGCCGCTCGTTCGCCGACACGTACCGCAACGCCGCGATCACCGAGCTGGCCGCGCGCGTGGCCGAGGAGTTCGCGCCCGACGCCGTCCACGTCCATCACCTGACGGGCCTTTCCACCGACCTCGTCGGTGCGCTCGCCGCCGCCGGCCTGCCCGTGATCGTGACGCTCAACGACTACTGGCTGATGTGCCAGCGCGGCCAGCTCCTCGACCTCGACTACGAGCGCTGCCCCGGTCCGTGGCCCGAGGGCTGCGCACGCTGCCTGCACACGGAACTTGCAGCGGCCGCCGAACGGCTCCGTCACGTGCGCGAGGTGCTCGAGCGGGCGCGGTTCCTCCTGGCTCCCTCGCCGACGCTGCGGCGGAAGTTCCTCGATCTCGGCCTCGATGGCGCGCGCCTGCGGCTGGTCGAGCAGGGGATCGACCACCGGCCCTTCCGGCGCGTCACGCGCGCGAGGTCCGACCGGCTGCGCCTGGGCTTTGCCGGCAGCCTGATGGTCTCCAAGGCGCCCCACGTCGCGCTGGACGCCTTCGGAGGCCTGCCGGAAGGCGCGGCCATGCTCACGCTCTACGGCGCCTACGCGCCGTATCACGGGGACGACCGTTACCGGGAGCGCCTGGAGCCGCTGCTCGCGCGGCCGGGCGTCCGCCACGCGGGCGCGGTGCCGCACGCGCGCATGGCCGAGGCGTTCGCCGAGATGGACGTCCTGGTCGTCCCCTCGATCTGGATCGAGAACGCGCCGTTCGTCATCCGGGAGGCGTTCGTGGCCGGAGTGCCGGTCGTCGCTTCCGACCTGGGCGGAATGCGGGACCTCGTCGATCCCGAGACGAGCGGCCTGCTGTTCATTCCCGGCGACGCCGCCGATCTGCGCCGCGCCCTGCGCCGCCTGCTGGAAGAGCCGGAACTGCTGCCATGGCTGCGCCGCGGCATTCCCGCGGTGAAGACCATCCAGCAGGACGCGGCCGAGACCCGGGAGCGGCACCGGGCGCCCGGGCCGGCGGTCGCCGCCGATGCGATGGGGGCGCGATGATCGCCTTTCCGATCTCCGCCGCGCCACGGCCCGTGCCGGCCCGACGTCCCCGGCCGGGCGCGCATCCGCTCGGGCTCGTCTGGACCCTCGTCCGCACCGACTTCAAGGTCCGCTACCACGGCACGGTCGCCGGCTTCCTGTGGGCGCTCCTGAAGCCGTTCACGATGTTCGTCGTCCTCCTCGGCGTCTTCTCGTTCGTCTTCGCCTCCGACCGCCACTACAAGATCAACCTCATCGTCGCCTTGTTCCTGTGGGACTTCTTCGCGGAGGCGACCAAGGTCGGCCTCACCTCCCTCCACGCCAAGGGCTACCTCCTCACCAAGGCGCGCTTCCCCTCGTGGATCCTGGTCGTGACCTCCGTCTCGAACGCGGTCATCACGCTCGGGGTGTTCTCGGTCGTGATCGTCGCCTTCCTGGGCCTGGCCGGACGGCCGCCCTCGCTCGCGGGCCTCGGCTTCTTCATCCTCTACCTCGGCCAATACCTCCTGATGGTGGTGGGGTTCTCGCTGGCCACCAGCGTGCTCTTCCTCCGGTATCGCGACCTGAACCAGGTGTGGGAGGTGGTGAGCCAGGCCGGCTTCTTCGTGGCCCCGATCATCTATCCGCTGGGGATCCTGCCCGAGCGGCTGCACTTCTACCTCTATGTCTGGCCGCCGACGCCGGTGATCCAGTTCTCGCGCATGGTCCTGGTGGACGGCGTCCTGCCGAGCACGCGCGCCCACCTGTTCCTGGCCGGGGTGACGGCGGTGACGCTGGCCGCCGGCATCCTGATCTTCCGGCGCCACGCGCCGCGGGCCGCGGAGTACCTCTAGCCGTGGCCATCGTCAGCCTCCGCGGCATCGGCAAGTCGTTCCGGATCCCCAGCGTCCGGCGGGACACCGTGCGCGAGCACGTCTTCGGGCTGCTGCACCCGCGGCGCTTCGAGGAGCTGCGGGTGCTCGACGGCGTGGACCTCGACGTGCGGGCGGGGGAGACGCTCGGGATCATGGGCCGCAACGGCTCCGGCAAGAGCACGCTGCTCAAGATCGTGTCCGGGATCTACCAGCCCGACCGGGGCGAGGTCCGGGTCGCCGCGGCGGTGACACCCATCCTGGAACTGGGTGTCGGCTGGAACCCGGAGCTGAACGCCATCGACAACATCTACCTGATCGGCTCGGTGATGGGCCTCGCGCTCTCCGAGATCCGGAGCGCGATCGACGAGATCCTGTCCTTCGCCGACCTCGAGCGCTTCGCCAACCTCGAGCTGCGGCACTACTCGAGCGGCATGGCCGCCCGCCTGGCCTACTCGGTCGCGTTCAAGGCGGTGCGGGAGATCCTGGTCCTCGACGAGATCTTCGCGGTGGGGGACGCCGGCTTCCGGGCCCGCTGCCACCAGCGCTACCGCGAGCTGAGCGCGGCCGGGCATACCGTGATCCTGGTCAGCCATGAGCCCTACACGATCGCCAGCTTCTGCCACCGGGCCGTGCTCCTCGAGGGCGGCCGCATCGCGATGGACGACCGGGCCGAGCGCGTGGCCGAGGCCTACCTGCGCCTGCTCGGCGGGGCGGCCCCCGCCGTGCCGGCCCCGGCCTGACGTGCGCATCGTCCTCGGCGTGCATGCCTTCCCGCCCGCGTCGACCGCGGGGGTCGAGGTCTACACCCTTCGCCTGGCCCGAGCGCTGCGCGACCAGGGCCACCACGTGCTGCTGCTCACCGCGGCCCACGACCTGGCCGCGGTTCCCTACTCGGTCCGCCGCCGCGAGCACGACGGCCTCGAGGTGGCCGAGGTGGTGAACGTCCACCACCGCGGGACGCTCCAGGCGACCTACGACGACGCGGGAGTGGACGCGGCGGCGGCGGGCGTCCTGCACGGGTTCCGCCCCGACGTCGTCCATTTCCAACACCTGCTGAACCTCTCGCTCGGCCTCATCGGCGAGGCGAAGCGGTGCGGGGCGGCGGCGCTGCTCACGCTGCACGACTACTGGCTGAGCTGCCCCCGCGACGGGCTGCGGATGCAGGCCGACCTCACGCTGTGCGCCGAGGTCGACCACCGGACGTGCGCCGCGTGCCTCGCCGGCAGCCCCTACCTGGTCCCCTCGCTCCAGCGCGGGCTGTCGGGCGCGGCGCGGCGGGCGGGCTTCGGGCGCCACCTGCATCGTCTGCACGCCGTCGCGCCGAGGGCCACCGAGGCGGGCCTGGCCGTCCTCCGGCGCCTCTCGCCGCCCCCGGCGGGCCTGGCTCCGGCCCTGGATCGACGCCGGACGGCCCTCCGGTCCGCCCTGGACGACGTAGACGCGCTGCTCGCCCCGACCGCGTTCGCACGCGATCGTGCCCTCGAGCTGGGCGTTCCCGCCGGCCGCGTCCAGGTCTGGCCGCTCGGCGCCGTGACCCGTGCTTCCGGCCGCCGCGCCGGTCCTCGCCGGCGCTTCGGCTTCGTGGGCACGCTGGCGCCGCACAAGGGTGTCCACGTCCTCATCGAGGCCTTCCGCGGCCTGCAGGCACCGGAGGCGACGCTGGACCTGCACGGCAGTCCGCGCG
>Ga0066710_100000343_pt1 | contig 26611 bp, 25 predicted proteins | sample GraSoiAngelo_159_FD_79666 | JGI IMG/M metagenome (GOLD analysis project Ga0066710, IMG submission 79666) | Grasslands soil microbial communities from the Angelo Coastal Reserve, California, USA - 14_1009_16_40cm | ecosystem: Environmental > Terrestrial > Soil > Grasslands | place: USA... | reverse complement strand
CGTGTGGTTCGTTAAGGGCTTCTTCGACGACCTGCCGCGCGACCTCGAGGAGGCGGCGCTCGTCGACGGCGCGACCCGCTGGCGCGCCTTCACGGGCATCGCTCTTCGGCTTGCGGTGCCGGGCATCGTCACCAGCGCATTGCTCTCGTTCGTCTTCTCGTGGAACGAGTTCCTGCTCGCGCTCTTCCTCACCCGGTCCCAGATCCGAACGCTGCCGGTCGCCCTTGCGAACCTCGTCGGCGGGCACGAGATCCAGTGGGGCGAGATCGGCGCGCTGACGGTGATCGCGATCGTCCCAGTCGTCCTGCTCGCGCTGGCGCTGCAGCGATATGTCGTCCGCGGGCTCACGTTCGGAGCCGTAAAGGGATGAGCTCGAAGCCGGTCAAGCTGATAGCGCTGCTGAAGGCGAAGCCCGGGATGAGCCGCGAGGAGTTCAGGCAACGCTGGATCGAGGGGCACGCGCCGCTCACCCTCCGGTTCAAGAATCTCAAGGGCTACCGGATCAACGTCGCGATCGACGAGTACCAGGAGCTCGAGGGCGAGCTGCCGTACGACGGGACCGCCGAGCTCTGGTGGGACTCGCTCGAGGAGATGCAGGAGGACTTCGCGTCGGAGGAAGCCGCGACGGCGGTTGCCGACGCCGACACGTTCACCGTCGTCCGGACGCACATCTACACCGAGGAGTTCGTCCTCCGGTGAACGTGTGCGTCGTCGGCGCGGCGAACATCGACCTGATCAGCTACGTCCCGCGTCTGCCGCGCATCGGCGAGACGCTCCACGGCAGCTCGTTCCAGATGGGTTACGGCGGCAAGGGTGCAAACCAGGCCGTGATGGCGGCGAAGCTCGGCGCTCGCGTCACGATGGTTTGCAAGCTCGGGCAGGACGTCTTCGGCGAGGGGACGCTCGAGAACTTCCGGGAGCACGGCGTCGACACGACGCACGTCACCTTCACGGAGTACGCGTTCTCGGGCGTCGCGCCGATCGCGGTCGATCCGGAGGGGCGGAACGCAATCATCATCGTCACCGGCGCCAACGACCTGCTCTCGCTGGACGACCTCGAGCGGGCGCGCCCGGCGATCGCGGCGAGCGACGTCGTCGTGTGCCAGCTCGAGCTGCCGGTCGAGACGACCCTCGCCGCGCTCCGGATCGCCCGCGAGGAGAGCGTGCGGACGATCTTCAACCCGGCGCCCGCGCGCGAGGAGCTGCCCGAGGAGCTCTACCGGCTCAGCGACGTGATCTGTCCGAACGAGCCGGAGACCGAGCTGCTGACGGGCATGCCGGCGGGCCAGGAGGCGGCGCGGCAGCTGCTCGCGCGTGGCGCGGGCTCGGTCGTCCTGACGCTCGGCGACCGAGGCTGCCTCGTCGTCGACGGCGAAGGTGCCACGCACGTGCCCGTCGAGCAGGTGCGCGCCGTCGACACGACGGGCGCCGGCGATGCGTTCGTCGGAGCGCTCGCCACGTTCCTGGCCGCGGGGCGAAGCCTCGTCGACGCGGCAGAGCGTGCGAACGCGGTCGCCGCGCTCAGCGTCCAGGGTCGCGGCACGCAGACGAGCTTCCCGAGCGGCGCGCAGCTCCCGGCCGACTTCCGCTAGGCAACCGGCTGCGCGCCGACCGGAACCTCGATCGAGATCGTCGTGCCGACACCCGGTGGGCTCTGGAGCTCGAATCGTCCGCCGAGAGCCTCGATCCTGTCGACAAGGCCGATCAGACCCGATCCGGTGCTCGACTCGGCGCCGCCGACGCCGTCGTCTTCGATCCTCGCGCGCAGCACGTCGGCGTCGGCCGTCACCGTGACGGCGATCCGGGATGCCGCGGCGTGCTTCGCCGCGTTCGTGAGCGCCTCGGAGACCGTGTAGTAGACACCGATCTCGATCGGCGCGGGCGGTCGTGGGTCGATGTCCACGCTCAGGTCGACGCGTAGCCGCGACTTGCGGGCGAGCGCGCCCAGCGCCGGGCGGAGTCCTCCCCGCGAGAGCAGCGCCGGATGGAGGCCACGGGAGAGCTCGCGGACCTCGTCGAGCAGCGACACGAGCTCGTGCTCGATTCGCTCCAGACCTGCGTGCGTGTCGCGCCGATCGGGCGGGACGGTTGCGCGCACGGCCTGCAGGTCGAGGCCGAGGCCGATCAGCCGCTGCTGAGCGCCGTCGTGGAGGTCACGCTCGATCTTTCGCCGCGCCTCGTCGCCGGCCGCGATGATGCGTGCGCGGGACGCCATCAGCTCGGCGCGGGTGCTCGCGTTCGAGATCGCCGTCGCGAGCAGCTCCGTGAAACGCGCGAGGCGGAGCTCGGTCCCGGCCGGGAGCAGTTCGTCCCCGTCGGTACCGGCGATCAGCGCGCCCCAGACCCGCCCCTCGACGATCACCGGAGCGGCGACCGCCGAGCGGATCCCGCTCTTCCGGACGAGCGTCGCGAGCTCGCTCGAGCCGCCGTCGTAGCTGTCCTTGCGAGCCGGGGCCGTCGTCCGGACGATCAGGTCGCCGATCGTGTCCGGCGCCAGCGGAAGCCGCGTCCCGACCGGAACGTGCGTCTCGCGGAGGCTCCAGCCGGCCATGGTGAGGTTGAAGCCATCATCCGTGAAGCGCGCGAGATTGACGCTCGTCGCGCCGACGACCCGTCCCGTCTCCGCGCAGACGGCATCGAATACGACCTCCGAATAAGTGCCGCGGGCGACCAGCGTCGCGACCCGGCGCAGCGCCGCTTGCTCTTCCGCGAGCTGTCGCAGGTCGTTGCGCGCCTGCGCGTTCGAGATCGCGGTCGCAACGAGCTCGGTGAAGGCGGCGAGCCGGGCGTCGGTCTCGGGCGGCAGGACGCCGCCGTGAGTCTTGGTCGAGACGCAGATCACGCCCCAGACCTCGCCGTCGACGATGATCGGCACGCCCACCGCGGAGCTGACATTCCAGCTGCGCGCCGCGGTGGCTATCGTCCCCGCCAGGTCGGCGTAGTCGCCGATCCGTGCGGGCCGCCCTGTCTCGAAGACGGCTTTTCCGAGGCTGGGCCCGTCGAGCGGCCAGCGGCTGCCCACCGGGAAGCCGGGATCGTTGATGGAGGCGATCACGACCGAGGAATCCGCCTCGTAGCGATCGACGGTGACCGACGACACGTGGAGAAGGCGAGCAACCTCTTCGCCGAGCGCGGCGAAGAGCGCCTCCGGCGGCGCGCCCTCCGCGACGAGCGTCGCGACGCGCCTCAGCGCGGCCTGCTCGTCCGCGAGCCGGCGCACGTCGTCGTGCGCCTGCGCGTTCGCGATCGCAGTCGCGACGAGCTCGGTGAAAGCGGCGAGGCGCGAGTCGGTCGCGGCCGGCAGCACATCGTCCCGATCCCTTTGTCCGATGGAGATCATTCCCCAGACGCTGCCGCTCACGATGATTGGAGCGGCGATCGAGGACTCCACTCCCGAGACCCGCGAGGCGGCCGCGACCGGTCCCGGCAGGTCGGCGTGACGGTCGATCCGTGCGGGACGGCCCGTCTCGAACACGGCAGCGTTGAGGCTGGGTCCCTGGACGGGCCAGCGGCTACCGACGGGGAAGTCGGGATCGTTCAAGGAGCCCACCACCTCCGATGTGCCGTCCGGCTCGAAGCGAGAGACGCCCACCGACGAGACCTCGAGGACGCGGGCAACCTCTTCGGCGACGGCTGCGAAGAGTTCGTTCGCCGCGGCACCATCGAGGACGAGCGTCGCAACGCGCTGCAGCGCAGCCTGCTCGTCAGCGAGACGGCGGAGATCGTCCCGGGCCTCGGCGTTCGAGATCGCCGTCTCGACGAGCTCGGTGAAGTCGCGCAGGCGCCGCTCGGTGTCGGTCGGCAGCGGTACGGGGTCCGTGGCGGCGACCGAAATGTGACCCCAGACGCTGCCGTCGACGACGATCGGGGCTCCGACCGCCGAGCGAATCGACGAGTCGCGCACAGCGGCCGCGACCACGCCGGGAAGGTTCGAGTACTCGTCGATCCGTGCGGCGCGGCCCGTGTCGTGGATCGTCGCTGCGAGGCTCGGGCCGTCCATGGGCCACCGGCTGCCGACGGGGAAGCCGGGGTTGTTCGTGGAGGCGATCACCGTGAACGAACGGTCGGGCTCGTAGTGACTCACCGTGACCGTCGGCACGCCGAGGACCTCCGACACCTCTCGCGCGACGCCCGAGAACAGATCCGCGGCCGTCGCACCCTCGGCGACGAGCGTCGCGACCCGGCGAAGCGCGGCCTGCTCGTCCACGAGCCGGCGAACGTCGTCCTGCGCGACCAAAGCCCTGCTCATGATCACAGCCTTCCGACGGGATGTCGAGCCCGCGAAGCTCGTACGCGCCGGGCGTAAGCTCCGAGCGAGATGGCGGAGGGCCGAGTGGTCATAGCGGACGACGACGTCCTCGTCCGCGAGGGTATCGCCAGCGTCCTGCGCGAGGCGGGCTACGACGTCGTCGACCAGGCCGGCGACGCGAACGCGTTGACCGAGGCGATCCGAGCGCACGTCCCGGACGTGGCCGTGGTCGACATCCGGATGCCGCCGTCGCACACCTGGGAAGGTCTCGACGCGGCGCGGTCGATCCGGCAGGAGTTCCCGCAGATCGGCATCTTGCTGCTCTCCGCCCACGTCGAGATCGAGACCGCGATCGACCTGCTCGAGGACGGCCGGCGGATCGGCTACCTGTTGAAGAGCACTGTCCTCCGCGCGGCCGACCTGACCGACGCGCTCGAACGGATCGCCGCAGGCCGATCGGTCGTCGATCCTGCACTCGTGCGCGAGCTGGTCGCGGAGCGGCATCGCGACGATCCACTCGCCGAACTCACGTCACGGGAGCGGGAGGTGCTCGCGCTCATGGCCGAGGGGCGCTCCAACAACGGCATCGCCACGCGCCTCTTCATCAGCGAAGGCGCGGTGCAGAAGCACGTGCGCAGCATCCTCGCCAAGCTGCGCCTGCCGGTGACGGACGACGATCACCGGCGCGTGCTCGCGGTCCTCACCTTTCTCGAAGCGCGTTGGAACTAGCGGAGCATCCCTGCGATCGCGGTGGCGCCGAGCGCCTCCTTCGCCAGGAACCCGACGGCCGGGCAGTCGGCGATCAGCTCTCCGAGCTCGTCTTGCTCATGCGCCGAGATCAGGACGATGCGGGTCGACGGGACCCGTTCCTCGAGCCGATGGGCGAGCTCGATGCCGTCCTCCTCGCCGAGCTCGATGTCGATGAGGGCGACGTCCGGCTCGAGAGCCTCCGCGAGCTGCAGCGCCCCGTCCCGGGAGGAGGCGTGGCCGATCACGCGCATTCCCTGAGACTCGAGCAGACGCGTGGCAGAGGCGACGAACTCGTCGCTGTCATCGACGATCAGGCAGCGCAGTGCCACAGGGCCCACCCTCACCGAGCGGGCTGGCGGGCGCAATCCACCTAGCACTACTTCATACCGGCCCGCCTGCGGGCCGTCGATTCGCCACCTAGCGCCAGCGACTCGCGGCCGGGCAGCTGCGATCGTCGCCGTGGTCGAACGAGGAGGAGCGAGTGTCAACCACGACACGCACCATCCCGCAGGCCTGGCTGGCCGCAGCCGCGATCGGGCTCGTCGCGTTGTTCGCCGCCGGATCGGCGAGCACGGCGAACCTCGGGCAGACGGCGAAACCGACGGTCGTGCTCGTGCACGGCGCCTGGGCGGATGCCTCGGGCTGGAACGGCGTGATCGCGGAGTTGCACGAGGACGGCTATCCGGTAATCGCACCGGCGAACCCACTCAGGAGCTTGAGCGGCGACTCCGCGTACATCACGAGCGTGCTGGCGCAGACGCCGGGGCCGATCGTGCTCGTCGGGCACTCGTACGGCGGCGCGGTGATCACGAACGCCGCCGCCGGCAACCCGAACGTGAAGGCGCTGTTCTACGTCGACGCGTTCATCCCGGACGTCGGCGAGAACGTGCTGGCGCTCGCCGGCGCGGACAGCAAGGTCGCCAGCTCGATCGAGTTCAAGGCGATCCCGCCGTTCGGCCCGAACGACGTCGAGGCCTACATCAAACAGGATCTCTTCCGTTCGACGTTCGCCGCCGACGTCAGTCCGAGGACCGCCGCGCTGATGGCGGCGGAGCAGCGCCCGCTTGCGCTCGCGGCCGGCGCGGAGCCGACAACCGCCACGGCGTGGAGCACCATCCCGTCCTGGGCGATCGTCGGCCTCGAGGACAGGACGATCCCGCCGGCGCAGCAGCTGTTCATGGCGAACCGCGCCGGTGCGAAGGTCGTCGAGATCCACTCGTCGCACGTCGCGATGATCTCCCACCCCGACGCCGTGACGCGGCTCGTCGAGCGCGCCGCAGCAACGACCACCGCCTATCGAAGGAGCACACGATGAGCTTCGTCAAGACGAGCGACGGCGCGAAGATCTTCTACAAGGACTGGGGCACGGGACAGCCGATCGTCTTCAGCCACGGCTGGCCGCTGAGCTCGGACAGCTGGGAGGCGTCGATGCTGTTCTTCGCCATGCGCGGCTACCGCTCCGTCGCGCACGACCGGCGCGGCCATGGGCGCTCGAGCCAGACGTGGGACGGCAACGAGATGAACACGTACGCGGACGACCTCGCCGCGGTGATCGAGGCGCGCGACCTCCGCGAGATGGTGCTGATCGGCTTCTCGACCGGCGGCGGCGAGGTCGCGCGGTACATCGGGCGGCACGGCACGGAGCGCGTCGCCAAGATCGTGCTCGTCTCCGCGGTCCCGCCCTTCATGCTCAAGACGGCGGACAACCCGGGCGGCGTGCCGATCCAGGCCTTCGACGAGATCCGCGCCGGCTCGCTCGCCGACCGGGCGCAGCAGTACCGCGACTTCGCCGACGGCCCCTTCTTCGGCAACAACGGGCCCGGCGCGGACGTGTCGCAGGGGCTGCGCGACGAGTTCTGGCGCGAGGGCATGCAGTCCGGTCACCGGAACGCCTACGAGTGCATCAAGGCGTTCTCGGAAACCGACTTCCGCGAGGATCTCGAGCGTTTCGACGTGCCGACGCTCGTCATCCACGGGGAGGACGACCAGATCGTGCCGTTCGCCGTCGGCGGCCAGGCGTCCGCGCCGTTGATCGCGGGCTCGACGTTCACGCCGTACCCTGGCGCGCCGCACGGTCTCACGATGACGCTCAAGGACAGGTTCTGCGCGGACGTGCTCGCGTTCATCGACGGCACGGCGGAAGGCTCATCGGCCTCGACGCGCGACGCCGTCACAACGAGTTAGGAGAACGAAATGGCGATTGCCGCAGATACGACGATCACCGAGCGGGAGGCCGCGCAGGTCGAGCGTGCGAATGCCGCGGGTCTCACCCCGGTCGTGTTCGTGCATGGGCTCTGGCTGCTGCCGAGCAGCTGGGACCGCTGGGCGCAGGTGTTCGAGGAGGCCGGCTACGTCGCGCTGACGCCCGGCTGGCCGGACGATCCGGAGACGGTCGCCGACGCCAACGCGCATCCCGACGTCTTCGCCCACAAGACCGTCGGCCAGGTCGCGGACCACTTCGACGGGGTGATCCGGCGGCTCGACCGGAAGCCGGCCGTGATCGGCCACTCGTTCGGCGGCCTGCTGACGCAGATCCTCGCCGGACGCGGGCTCGCGGCTACGTCGGTCGCGATCGACCCGGCGCCGTTCCGCGGCGTCCTGCCGCTGCCGTTCTCGGCGCTGAAGTCGGCCTCGCCGGTGCTCGCGAACCCCGCCAACTACAACCGAGCGGTGCCGCTCACGTACGAGCAGTTCCGCTTCGGCTTCGCGAACGCCGTCAGCGAGGAGGAGGCGAAGGAGCTGTACGACACGTTCGCGGTGCCGACCTCGGGCGCGCCGCTGTTCCAGGCCGCGACCGCGAACCTCAACCCGTGGACAGAGGCGAAGGTCGACACGAAGAACCCTGACCGCGGGCCGATGCTGATCATCTCGGGCGAGAAGGACAACACGGTTCCGCATGCGATCGCGCACGCGTCGTACAACCGGCAGAAGCGAAACGCCGGTGTGACCGAGTTCGTCGAGATGCCGAATCGCGGCCACGCACTCGTGATCGACAGCGGCTGGCGGGAGGTCGCCGACATCGCGCTCGGCTTCGTCCGGCGGTTCACCGGCGGCGGCTAGTGCGGTCGCCGAATGAGCCGCCGGATCAACTCGGCCCGATCAGGCCGTTCGCGAGCGCGAACAGGACGAGCTCGGCCCGTGTCTCGAGCCGGAGCTTGCGCATGACGTGCGCACGGTGCGTGTCGACCGTGCGCACGGAGATGAAGAGCTTCTTGCCGATCTCCTGGTTCGTGTAGCCGAGCGCGAGCAGGTGGAGGACGTCGCGCTCCCTGTCCGAGAGCGGCTGGAGCGAGGGCGATCCGTCGGCGACGACCAGCTTTGCGCCGAGGTCGGGGTCGACGTAGCCCTCGCCGGCAGCGACGCGGCGGATGGCGGTGACGAGCTCACTGTCGGATGCCCGCTTGGGGAGATAGCCGGCGGCCCCGGCGGTGAGGGCCTGGCGCACCGAGCTCGGCGTCGCCTGCGACGAGATGACGAGGACCTTGGCCTGCGGTGAGACCGTCGCGAGCTCCGGGATCACCTCGTAGCCGCTCTTGCGCGGCAGGAGGAGATCCATCAGGACGAGGTCGGGCTGCAGTGCGCGTGCCTTCACGACGGCTTGCTCGGCAGTTCCGGCCTCGCCGACGGGCGCGATGTCGCCCTCGCTCTCGAGCCGGCTGCGCAGACCCGCCCGGAAGAGCTCGTGATCGTCGACAATGAGAACCCGGATCATCGCGTCGGCGCACCGATCGCCAGCGTGGCGCGCGTGCCGCCGGCCGTGCGCTGCGCCAGCTCGAGGCTGCCGCCGAACCGCGCGGCGACGCGGCGGCAGAGGGCGAGGCCGACGCGGTTGCCCGATGCGTACCGACTCGGCTCGGCGAGGCCGACGCCGTTGTCGTCGACGACGAGCACACCCGCGACGGCTGCGACGTGGATCTGGCGGGCGTCCGCGGCCACGGCGTTGGCGACGAGGTTGCGCAGAATGAGGCGAAGCGCGGGCGGCGGCAGCGAGAACCGGGCCGGAAGATCGGCGATCACCTCGACGTCGATCGGGCCGAGGTCGCGGAGCGCCTCGTCGAGGCACTCTGCCGCCGGGGCGGAGGCTTCGCCGCAGGACTCGGATCGAGCCGCCTCGAGGAGCGAGTCGACGAGGTCGAGCGCCTGCTCCACTCCGACCGACGGATCGTCCTGGAGGAGCGCGGCGTGGAGCGGCGTCTTCAGCTCGTGCGCGACGAGCGCGGCAAAGTCCTCGAGCGCCTCGCTCCGCCGCGCGAGCCGCACGGCTGCCTCCGCGAGCTGCTCGTCCGCGAACCGGCGCCGGAGGACCCGAGCGAGCTGGGTCAGGGCCGGCACGAACTCGGGCCCGTAGCCGTCTCCGCTCACGACCAGCGCACCGGCGGGGCCCGCGGGAACGGCTCTCCGGCGACCGCGGCGCCAACCGGCGGCCGCGAGGAGGCGAAAGGAGCTCCCGTCCTCGGCCGGAGCCCACCACTCGACGCGGTCGGCGCCCCCGCCACGCCGTAGCGTCGCGACCGCCCGCTCCATCCCCGATCGCACGTCGTCGGCGGCGGCAAACTCGACGATGACCCGATCCGCGAGCAACCTCCGTGGTCCCAGGCCGAGCGAGTCGACGAGAGCGAGCGCTGCGGAGCTCACAACCCTGCTCGCCGGTCGGACATCACGAGGACGAGGCTAGGGCGGACGCGCTTCGTTCGAATCCGTGGAACGCATGGTCCTGGGCCGAGGACCGAGACGAGATCGGCGTCCATGACAGGTCAGCATCCTCTTCGGAAGCGCCCGTGTCTCTCCGGCCAGCGGCCCTCCGCGGTACCCGTTGGCGGGCGTTCGCGCCCCCCTGCTGGCTGCACGCGCGGCGGCACGAACGCGGACTTTGTGGCTTTGAGCCACTAGCAGCCGGCGAGCGCCCGTGCCGCCGCAGGACGTTCTAGTTCTAGTAGTCGACGACGATCCGGTCGTCGACGTCGGTGACGCCTGCCGCCGACCACGCCGCGGCGATGGCGGCGTCGTGCTCGGACCAGGAGTTGACGGTTCCGGTCACCGCGACCGTACCGTTGTACGTGTCGACGGTGAGTCCGCCGGCGTCGAGCTTCGCGTTGCGCTCGAGCGCCTTCTTGATTGATTCCTTCACGTCGTCCGGCTTCGGCTCCGGGGTCTTCAGGTCGATGGCGTCGGTGACGCCGAGAACGCCGAGGACGTTGCCGGTGACGAACTCGGCCTCGTCGCACTGGTACTTCCACTCCGCGGTGCCGGTGAGGATGACGAAGCCGTCGGCGACTCGCGCGTCGACGCTCGTCGGGACGAGGCTGTCGAGCATCAGCGCCTGCAGGACGGCTCCGCGCAGCTCCGCGTCGTTGCGGGCATCCTCGCCCATGATCCGCACGTTGAGCTCGTTCGCGACCGACTTGACGCCGTACACGCGCTCGGTCGCGTTCTGCGACTCGCGCTTCTCGCGGAAGCTGCCCACCGTGCCGCGCAAGGTGACGTCGCCGCCCTCCGCCGAGACGGCGATTGCGGCGTTGTCGACCTTGGGATCCCAGAAGAGCTCGTCGGTCACCCAGCGTTCGAGGTCGTCGTTCGACATCGTGGTGCTCCTTTCGTCGTGTTCGTCCGATCGTGCGCGCGGTCTCCACCGACTCGCATCCGAGCGATGACGGAACGGCTGCGGGAACTACACGCCTTCGATCGCCGGCAGCCGGCCGGCGGCGACGGCGTCGACCAGTGCTCGATGGTCTCGTTCGTTGCGATCGGCGTATGCCGCGGCGAACTCCCCGACGGCGCGGTCGAACCGCTCGCTGTCACCGAGGTACGCGGCGATCGCGATCCGGTCGCCCGAGCGCGCGTGCGCCCGCGCGAGCGTCCACCCGCACGCGGAGGCGTAGGCGGCGAGGCCGCGCGGCAAGATCGTGTCGACATCGAGCGAAGACTTCCAGTCGCGGAGCTGGCGGACGTAGAAGTCGCGAGGCACACCGTCGGGGTCGTCGTCCGCGTGGATCCAGCCGAGGAAGATGTCGCTCGAGGCCTGCATCAGGCGCTGGCCCATCACGATGCGCTGCCCGTGGCTCGCGAATCGGCTCGGCCCGAGCAGCGGCTGCAGCACCGACGGCTCGGCCTCCTTGATCTGCAGGAACAGCGGGTCGCGCTCGTCCCGCCCGAGCATCAGCAGCATCCACGACCGCCTCCCGACGCTCCCGATCCCGACCACCTTTCGCGCGAGCTCGACGTAGCGGAAGCGCTCGAGCAACACGCGGCGATCGTCGGGGAGCGAGCGGCGGTAGCGCCCGAAGAGCGCGTCGATCGGCACCTCGGCGGTGCCGAGCTCCGCGAGCGGGACGATCAGCGGCGGCTCCGAGACGATCCGTCGCTGCCCGTCGACCAGGTGCGTCAGCTGATCGAGCGCGCGCATGTGGTCGTTCGTGTGCGCCTTCGCCGCCGAATGCCGGAACGTCTTCTCGAGCTTGCGGTCGTGCTCGCGTTGCAGCCGAGCGAGGATCGCGCCCGCGTCGAGGCGCGCGTACCAGACGTCCAGCTCTCCCATCGCTGCGAACCGGCGCATCGCCTCGCGGTAGACGCGGACGGCTCCGAGGACGGCTTTCACCCGTTCGGCGTCGCCGAAGCTTCGCTGCCGAGCGGCGATCTCGAAGCTCGCGGCGAGCCGCTTGACATCCCATTCGAACGGGCCGGGATGGGTCTCGTCGAAGTCGTCGAGGTCGAAGACGAGGTCCCGCTCGGGCGAGGCGAAGGTGCCGAAGTTCGAGAGGTGCGCGTCGCCCGAGAGCTGCACGTCGAAGCCGGCTCGCGGCGTCGAGGCGAGATCGTGCGCCATCACGGTCGCCGCACCGCGGAAGAACGAGAACGGTGAAGCGAGCATCCTCCCGTAGCGGATCGGAACGAGCGCGGCCACGCGCGAGCGAGCCTGGAGCTCGAGCAGCGCAATCGGGTCGCGGTCGGCCCCGGCAGCGAGGGTCGCGTGGCTCGACCGTGGCGTCTCGGCGCGCGCTGCCCGCCCTCGTGCGGCCCGGGCCTCGACACCGCCGGCGATCCGGCCGTCTCGGGTCGTGACCATCGACCCGAACCTCCCATGCGGCGTCTCGCGGCTGCATCGGTGCGTGCGCCGAATGGTTGCGTGGATTCCGCGGCCCGAGGTTGAGTTCGGAGCACGTCTGCGCGACGATCGAGGCGATGCTGCTGGATCGCATCGAGGAGCGCGAAGCGCTCGATCGCTTGCTCGACGCGGTGCGCAGCGGGGAGAGCGGCACGCTCGTCCTCCAGGGAGAGCCCGGGATCGGCAAGACGGCGCTTGTGAACTATGCGGCCGGAGCGGCAGGCGACCTACGAGTCCTACGCCTCACCGGCGTCGAGTCGGAGCTGGGACTCGACTTCGCCGGCCTCCACCAGCTGCTGCTCCCCGTTCTTTCGCGGCTCGACCGGCTGCCGCCGCCGCAGGAACGTGCCTTGGGCTCCGCGCTCGGACTGAGCGAGGGGCCGACACCGGACAGGTTTCTCGTCGGTCTCGCCGTGCTGACGCTGCTGGCCGACGTGGCCGCAGAACGGAAGCTCTTGATCCTGATCGACGACGCGCAGTGGCTGGACGAGGAGACGGCTGCGGTGCTCGCGTTCGTCGCCCGGCGCCTGCACGCGGAAGGAATCGGCCTCGTCTTCACGGTGCGCGACGACATCGGCGATCGCGTCTCGCTCGAGGGGCTGCCGGCCCTTCAGGTCGAGGGTCTCCCGGAGGCGGCAGCGTATGAGCTGATGCAATCCCTCGCCGGAGGCCGCATCGACGAGCGCGTAGGGGAGCGAATCGTCGCCGCAACACGCGCGAACCCGCTCGCCCTCGTCGAGCTCTCCGGCGAGCTCTCCGCGACGGAGCTCGCCGGCGCCGAGGTGCTGCCGGAGCCGCTCCCGATCGGAAGCCGCCTCGAGGAGCGCTACGGCCGTCGGATCCTGTCGCTGCCCGCCGACACGCAGCTGCTGATGCTGCTCGCTGCCGCGGATCCCGCGGGCGACACGCACGTGCTCTGGCGGGCGGCCGCGGAGCTCGGCATTCCCGCCGACGCGGCGGAGGCGGCCGAGGACGAGGGCCTGCTCGTGCTCTTCCCGAGCGTCAGGTTCAGCCACCCCTTGGTTCGCTCCGCCGTCTACGCGGGCGCCTCTCCGGCGGATCGGCGGAGGGTGCACGCAGCGCTCGCCGCCGCGACCGACTCCGACACGGACGCGGACCGCCGCGCGTGGCACCGCGCAACCGCAGCGATTGGACCTGACGAGGAAGTCGCCGCCGAACTCGAGCGCGCGGCGGCCGGTGCGCGTCGTCGTGGCGGCTACGCGGCGTCGGCTGCCTTCCTCGAGCGTGCCGCCGCGCTCACCCCGGACGCGCGCCGGCGCGGGGAACGCCTGCTCGGGGCAGCAGCGGCCGAAGTGACGCGCGGCGCTCCCGGCAAAGCCGCCGAGCTGCTCGACGACGCGAATCCACGGCTCCGAGATCCGATGGGGCGGGCGCGGGCGCTCCGCCTGCGCGGCGACATCGACTTCGCGCGCGGCAACGCCGCCGAGGCGGCGAGGGCCTATCTCTTCGCGGGGCGCGCCCTCGAACCGCTCGACGAGCGACTCGCGTGCGAGACGCTGCTCTGGGCACTGGCGAGTGCGACCGTGGCCGGGCTTTCCGGCACGGACGAGGGCGTTCTGGAGGTAGCCGAGGCCGCTCGCGCCCTCCTCGCACGTTCGTCACGCGATCCAACGGTCGCCGAACTCCTGCTCGCCGGCTTCGCCGCACGCGTGACCGCGCCGTACGCGGAGGCCGTGCCGCCGCTCCGTCGCGCCGTCGCGATGCTCGGCGACGGCGATGTCGGCGACGACGTGCTCATCCAGTTGCTCGGGCTCGGGTGGGTGGGCGCGAGCGAGCTGCTCGAGGAGGAGGCGCGAGACGCGTTCGCTCGACGATGGGTCCGGATGGCGCGGGAACAGGGCGCGTTGACGCGGCTGTCGCAGGCGCTAACCGTGCTCGGGATCTCGGAGGCCTGGGCCGGCCGTCTGGACGCCTCCGACGCGTGCTTCGCGGAGCGGCGTGAGATCAACGAGGCGATCGGCTTCTCCGGCGTCCGTGGCTGGAACTCTCCACATCAGGTGATCGTTCTCGCCTGGCGGGGACGCGAGGCCGAGGCGCGTGCACTCGCCAACGCCGTCTTGCTCGAGGCGATGGAACGCCGACACGCGGACAACATCGACTTCGTCCGGTACGCACTCGCGGTGCTCGACGTCGGGCTCGGACGCTATGACTCGGCACGCGATTGCGCTTTGCGCGTGTTCGAGAAGGACCCGCCGTACGTCGGCATCCGCGTCCTCCCTGAGCTGGTCGAGGCCGCCGTGCGGACAGGCGATCGCAAGGCGGCGGCCAATGCACTGGATCGGCTGTCCGAGCGTGCGCACTCGATCGGCACGTCCTGGGCGCTCGGTCTGCTCGCCCGCTGCCGCGCGCAACTCGTCGACGACAGCGAGGCCGAGCCCCTGTACCGCAAAGCGATCGAGCAGTTGGCGGGATCGCTGCTCGCCCCCGAGCTCGCGCGAGCGCACCTCCTCTACGGCGAATGGCTAAGGCGACAGCGGCGGCGTCGCGACGCACGCGCGGAGCTTCGGATCGCGCACGAGATGTTCGAGCGGATGGGCGGGGAGGCGTTCGCCGAACGCGCCCGGACCGAGTTGCTCGCGACGGGCGCGCGAGCGCGCAAGCGCACGGACGAGACACGCGACGAGCTCACGCAACAGGAGAAGCGGGTCGCGCAGCTCGCCGCCGAGGGCGCGACCAACGCCGAGATCGCCGCGCAACTCTTCATCAGCCCGAGTACGGTCCAGTATCACCTGCGCAAGGTCTTCCGCAAGCTCGGAGTCCGATCGCGCACGCAGCTCGCGCGCATGTTCCTGCGCGACGAGCAAGCTCACGGACGATCCACCTCGCCGGTTCGGTAACGCTACTTCGGCGGCGGCACGATCAGCACCGGGCGGCCCGCGTTCTGGGCGATCTGGTGCGAGAGGCTGCCCTCCAGCAGCTCGCGGCCGCCCTTGAGCCCGCGCGACCCGAGCACGATCACGGCCGCGTCGAGCTCGTCCGCGACGTCGACGACGCCCTGCCAGGTCGGCGCAGCGATGCCGCCTCGCGCCGTCGCCTCGAACCCGGCCTCGCGCGCCCGTTCGGCGCCCTCGGTCGCGCGCGTGAGCGCGTCGGCCTCGTTCATCTCCTCGAAGTCGGCCCCGACGACGCCGGGCGAGATGGCGGCGTAGCTCTCAGCGGCGGTCAGCGGCGGCCCCATGTCGAGGACGACGGCGCGCCGAGGCCCGACCAGGGCCTCGGCCGCTCCGATCGCACGCCGCGCGTCGTCGGAGCCGTCGTAGCAGATGAGAATCGGTCGCTCGCGCATCGTCTAGCTCGAGGACGGTTGCGGCTTCGGCGCGAACGCCCGTCGCACACGGCTTTCGACCAGGCGCTGGCCGCCGATCGCGACGATCAGCTGCGTGATGCCCGTGACGAGCGCGAAGGCGGCGATCAGTGCGAGGACCACGAGCGCTCCCGCGCCGGGCCGCGCGAAGATGACGATGCCGAACAGGATCGAGACCAATCCGCTGAGGATCATCAGTACGGTGTCCCCGCCGTCGATCGGGAGCCAGAAGGCTCCGCCGACGGCGATGATCCCGAGCGCGACCGCGTACGCGCCGATCACGTAGAGGAGCGCGAGCGCGGAGATGTCGGGCCAGGCGAGGACGATCACGCCGATGGCAATGCCCAGGAGGCTCGAGGCCACGAGCCAGCCGCGCTCGCCCCTGCTTGCTCCGCTGAACGCGGCTCCGAGGCCGACGACGCCGCCCGCGAGTGCGTACGCGCCGAAGAGAATCGTGAGCGCGAAAAGGCTGATTCCGGGCCAGGCGAGGATGACGACGCCGAACGCGATCGAGAGGGCGCCGTTCAGCCCGAGCGCCCACCTCAACTTCGTCAGCTGCGTGCCCGCCATGTTCATGGCCCGATCGACGATCGAGTCCATCGAAGACCTCCCGACTTGAGTTTTGACGCTCTCGACTGTCGCGCGCGGCCCTGTCCGCGCGAATCAGGGAGCGTCCGGAGCGCGTGCGGAAACTCCGCAACGCGGCTTTCGTCGGTCGTAACGGCGGCGGAAGAGCACGTATGCGACGCCGCCGGCGGGAATCGGCAGCCAGAAGGCGACGAGCCGGTAGAGAAGCGTCGCGGCGACCGCGCCGGGGCCGGAGACGCCCGCGAGGGTGAGCGTGCCGACGAGGCCTGCCTCGACGAAGCCGAGGCCCCCCGGCGTGAGCGGGATCAACCCGAGCAGCTTGGCCGCCGCGTAGGCGAGCAGGACGAGCGAAGGCCGCGGCGCTGCTCCGACCGCGCGAAGGGCAGCGAGCAGCGCGAGGTAGTCGAAGCCGGTGCTCGCGGCCGCGGAAACGACCGCGCCCCTCCAACCCTCGCCGAGCGTCGAGCGGATGAAGTCGCGGTCGGCCAGCAGCTCCTGCGCAAAACCGGCCGCGGGCCGGCGCCGGCGGACGGTTTTGTTCAGGAGCCACTCGATCCACCGTCCGGCGAGCTCGAGCGGCGCGTCGCTGACGAACGCGGCCGTCCCGGCGGCGATCAGGAGGACGAGGACGGCGATGCCGAGATACGCGGCGTCGGCGAGGCTGCGACTGACCGGTGCACCGCCGACGATCGCCGGCAGTGCGAGCAGCGGCAGTGCCAGCGCTGTCGCGATCTGAAGTCCGGTCGACGCGCCGAACGCCGCCACGGCCTGGCCGGTGTCGATCCCGGCCCGGCGCAGCATCCCGGCGGTGAAGGCGGTCGCCGTCGCACCCCCGCCGGGCAGGATCCGTCCCACGGCATTGCCGCCCAGCTGAGCGGCGGCGACCGGAAACCACGCCTTCGTTCGCAGCGCGATCCGGTCGAGCTCCCATACGCAGACGTAGCTCGCGCCTTCGAAGCCGAGGACGAGGAGCGCGAACCGCCAGTCGACGTCCGACAGCGACCGCCACGAGCCGAACACCGCGAGCAGGCTCGGCAGCAACAGGTAGAGCGAGACAGCCGTGACGACGAGGAGCAGCGTGGGCCGGACGTATCGCACCCTGCAAGCCTCGCGACGGGAGGCGCGACGGCGCATCCGTCGGTCCGCTCAAGCGCTGCCGGATTCCCGCAGCGCCTCAGCGATGTCGCGGATGCCCGTCCCGGCCGCGCAGCATGACAGTTCTCGCATGCTTCCGCTCTCCGACGGGATCCCGGCGCGCCGCTTCCCATTCGTGAACGTCGCGATCATCGTCGCGAACTTCGCCGTCTGGCTGTTCTACGAGCTGCCGCACCTCCAGTCGGCGGTGTTCCATGCGTCGTTCTATCCCTGCACCGTCGACGCGTCGTGCCATGGACCGGAGTCGTGGGGCGTCAGCTGGATCACGTCGATGTTCCTGCACGGCAGCTGGGACCACATCCTCGGCAACATGCTCTTCCTCGCGATCTTCGGGAAGAACGTCGAGAGCGCGTTCGGCCCTGTTCGCTATCTCGCCTTCTACTTCGCCGGCGGCTTCGTCGCGACGATGACGCAGACGGCGATGACGCTGCTCTTCGGCACGGCCGCCGACGGGCGCGTGCCGAATCTCGGCGCCAGCGGTGCGATCGCGGCCGTGCTCGGCGCGTACTTCGTGGTCTATCCGGAGTCGCGCGTCCTCACGCTCGTGCTCTGGTTTCCGGTGCGGATTCCGGCGTGGATCTTCCTCGGCTTCTGGTTCCTCTACCAGCTCGTGGAGGCCAACTTCGGGCTCTTCGGCGCGCGGGCCAACGGCGGCGGCGTCGCGTTCTTCGCACACGTCGGCGGATTCGTCTTCGGCTTCGTCGTCGCGCGGATACTCGCCGGGGTCGGGCGAGTTGCGCCCGACGACAACGGGTTCCCCCTGCGCGCTCCCGCCTGAGCGGCGACCGAGTACGTCATGATCGCGCGGTGAGCACGTCGCAGAGTGGGATCTTCGCGCTCGGGACGGCGTCGCATGCTTACCTCGAGTTCGACGCCCGGCGGCCCGGAGCCACACGGGAGCTGGCGACCGCGGTCGCGTCGCTGCGCGAGCCGCGAACGACGATGGGCGGCGTCAACCTCGTTGCGGGATTCCGCCCCGAGCTCTGGCGCGAGCTCGTTCCCGACGCGCCTGCCGGGATCGAGGGCTTCAACCGCGACATTGTCGGCCCCGACGGCTACACGATGCCGGCGACGCAACACGATGCGGTGCTGTGGCTCTCCGGGAGTGCGTACGACGTCGTCTTCGACATGGCGCGCGAGGCGATCGCTGCGCTGGATGCGGTCGCATCGGTCGCGGAGGAGACTTCCAGCTGGCCCTACCGCCACGACCGGGATCTCACCGGGTTCATCGACGGAACGGAGAACCCGGATCTGATCGACGCGCCCGAGCTCGTGGTGATCCCCGAGGACAGCGCGGGCGCCGGCGGCACGATCCTGCTGCTGCAGAAGTGGTGTCACGAATCGAGCGCGTGGGAGTCCCTGCAGGTCGCGCGGCAGGAGCAGGTCATCGGGCGCACGAAGGACGAGAGCGTCGAGCTCGACGACAAGCCGCCGGAGTCGCACGTCGCGCGTACCGACCAGGACCGCTTCGGCAAGATCTTTCGCCGCAACATGCCCTACGGGACGGTGACCGACCACGGCACGATGTTCGTCGGATTCAGCGCGGACCAGCGGCCGCTGAGGGAGATGCTCGAGAGCATGGTCGGCCTGACCGACGGCGGCGTCCGGGACGCGCTCACGCTCTACACCCGCGCCCTCACCGGCGCGTATTACTTCATCCCCTCCACCCAGAGCCTGCGCCGCTGCAGCGGCGACTAGTCTAGTCCGCCAGCGCCTCGTCGACTTGCCGCTGCCACTCGCCGGGGATCGAGGCACTCGCAGGTACGCGCGGGTGGCGCACCTGACGCGCGCCTTCTTCAGCGCATCGCGGAACGCCGCCTGCTCACCCAAGGTCGACCAGCCGCTGACCGTGAACTCCTCGGTCGCCGCCTCGGGGTCGCTGGGACAGGGCGAGCCGTTCGCGTCGAGCGGCGCAACGGTGTTCTTGTCGTTCACGACAACGGTGATCCTCCAGACGAGGAAGCCCAGCGACAGGAGCATGAACAGGAAGGCGAGCACGCCGGCAGCCGTGACTCCGCCGGCCGCGGCCGTGCCGCCGCCCGCGGCCGCCTCCTCCTCCACGTCGCGCAGGATTCGCTGGAATTCGTCGGTCATGACGGGCTCCTGACGGTGAGTTCACGACGATTTGACCGTCAAGATGCGTCGACCGGCGCGCGTCTTCCATCGCGTTCCCCGGCGCCCGAGGGCGCAGTTCCTAGACCTGAGTGACGCCTGCGAACGGGGGCGCCGTGAGGCCGCGCGCGGCGCCGGCTTCGATGAGCTCCGCCTCCCTGAGCGCGCCGCCGACGCCGGTCGGCTTCGTGACGGCAAGGCTCGCGTACAGCACGGCCCACCGCAATCGATCGGCCGGGTCGGCCCCGCGCAGGTCGGCCCAGATGTACGCGGCGACGAGCACGTCCCCGGCGCCGGTCGTATCGAGAGGCTGCTCGACGCGCTCGGCGGCGGCAGTCAGGATCTCGCCGCGGCTGCACGCGATCGCGCCTTCTGCCGCGCGCGTCACGACTACGGTCTCCGCCTGCTCGGCGAGCGTCGCGGCCGCCTCCTCGACGCTCGCCGCTCCGCTCAGCCCGAGCGCCTCGCGCTCGTTGACGAAGAGCGCCCGGGCGCCGGCCAGCGCGGCGGGCGGGCGGCCCAGGAAGGCGCGGGCTTCGTCGTCACCGCACGTCGTGTAGGCGAACGCCCCCGGTGGAACGACGTGGAGCTGGTCGAGATTCACCGACACCGCGCGCGGCGAGCCGGCCGCAACGTCGGCGACCGAGGCGCGCGCGCCGGAATCGACGGTCACCATCGCCCGGTCGCCGCCCACCGGCATGACCGCCGTCGTCGGCGTCCGCGGCGCAGACCGTGTCGCAATCGCCTCGATGCCTTCCTCGGCGAGCGTCGCCCGCACCACGTCGCCTGCGACGTCGTCGCCGAGCGGCGCCGCGACCGCGACCGAGAGACCGAGCCGGGCTGCGCCGACAGCGGTGATGGCGCCGCCTCCTGGCGAGCGCAGAAGGTCCGCCGCGAACCGCTCCTCGCCGAGCGCCGGCAGCGACTCGAGCCCGACGAACGTCAGATCGAGGAAGACGGGAGTGGCGACGACGAGATCGGTCACGGCAGAGCGAGGATAGCGTTCAGCCGACCAGCGCCCGGACGGCGCTGCCGGAGAGCTCGGGCTTGGGGATGAAGCCACGCGCGCCGGACTCCGCGATCAGCGGGCCGAAGTCGGAGCCGTCGCGGCTCGAGGTGAAGACGATTGCGCTCGACGCGCCGGCGTCGCGCAGGCGCGCTGCGACCTCGAACCCGTCGATGTCCGGCAGCCCCACGTCGAGGAGGACGACATCGGGCTTCAACCGGAGCGTCTCGGCCACGGCCGACTCGCCGTCATCGGCGACACCCACCACAGTGAATCCTTCCGCCTCCAGCAGCAGCCGTGCAACGGCACGGAACGATGGATGGTCGTCGACGATGAGGATCGTCGGCGTCGTCATCGATAGTCGGGCGCGACACCGAAGATCGCCTCGGCGATCTCCGCGCCGCCCGCCGCGTAGCTGTGGGTTGTGCCGGCCGGCACGTAGAAGCCGTCGCCGCGTCGCAGCGTCGCGTCCACGTCATCTGCGACGACGCGGAGCGTCCCCCAAGTCACGTAGACGAACTCGTCGCCCCCGTGCGACTCGTCGAAGCTGCGACGGCCGGGCAGCACGCGCAGCGTCCCGACGGTGAGATGCTCGGTGCTGGCCAGCAGGCCGACGAGGACGCCGCTGTCCAGCCGCCACGTCGCGTCGCCGGAACGCAACACCTGGAACGACCGCGTCTCCGCGCCGCCGTACACGGATTCGGCGAGGTACGGCCTCGTCTGCGCGTATGCGCCCGACGTGCCCATCGAGGGTGGAGGCGCGAAGAACTCGAGCACCCGCAGGTCGTCGTCGCCGTAGGAGAAACCGTGGTGCCAGGTGTCGCGGCCGAAGAAGATGCTCTCCCCCGGCTCCGCGCGCACGACCTCTCCCGTCTCCGGGTTGGCGAGCACGAACGTGCCCTGGAGGACGTACATGAGCTCGTCGGCCGCGAAGACCGTGCGGAAGCTGTCGGAGTGGCGGAAGGCCTCCCCCGGCGGCAGGCCGAACACGATCGCGTGGATCCGGTCGGACGACACGTAGATCCAGTCCTGGACGAAGCCTGCGTCCTCGTCTCCCCATGTGTGACGGACGGCGTCCTTCGCGCGGATCGGCGTCGGCCCATCGAAGGTGGGCCGCGGCGACGGCTTATAGCCCATGATGAACGCGGCGGTCGTGTGCGCGATGCGCCGCCTCGGCCTCGGCACGCGTCTCGCCGTACACGAGCTCCGGAAAGCCGCTCTCGATCGTTCGAGCGGCGCCGTCACGGCCCGCGGCCTGCGCTGCGAGCATGATCTCGAGCGCGTGGTAGGCGTGCTCGGGACGCGTGACAGTCGGCCGGCCCGCCTCGACGCAGTCGACGAGGTGCCGCAGCCCGTCGGTCCACTGCCACTGCGGATCGCTCTCGGGATGGACGTACCAGGCGCCTTCGTCGTTGCGCCAGAGCTCCCAGCCGTCGGGCGCCCAGTCGTCGCCGAGCAGCTGGATAGTTCCCTCGTCGCCGTAGACCTCGATCGCGGGAGAGCGGTACTTCTGCAGCGTGAAGCCGGTCGTGACGACCGCGAAGCGCGAGTCTCCGAAGTCGAGCAGGACGTGCGCGTTGTCGTCTGCCTCGACGCGGATCCTCCGGCCGTTGACGACGCGCTCGGGGATCGCAGTGCCGACCATCGCCGTCACCCGGCGCGCGGGCCCGAGCAGGGCGCACAGGCTGGTGACGTTGTAGACGCCGAGGTCGAACAGCGAGCCTCCGCCTGGGCGGTAGAACCACTCGCCCCACCAGGGACCGGCCCAGCCGTAGCGTGCGCGGGCAGTGAGGAGCCGTCCGACCGCTCCGCCGCGAACCGCCTCGTGGACGGCGCGGAAGGTCGGGCTGAGGACGATGTGCGGCGCGCAGACGAGGAGCCCCGGTCCGCGGCGGGCGCTCGCGACGAGCTCGGCCGCCTCCTCGAGCGACGTCGCCAGCGGCTTCTCGACGAGCACGTGCTTGCCCGCCTCGAGCCCCTCCCGTGCAAGCGGACCATGCTCGTTCATGCTCGTGAGCACGAGGACGAGGTCGACGCCGTCGTCCTCGATCACGGCGCCGGGGCCGGCGAGCTCGGGATCGACGTCGTAGTGCGCCGCGGCTCCTCGACGCTTGCGCTCGTCGACGTCGTAGACGGCGGCGACGTGAACGCGGTCGCGCAGACGCTCGATCATCCCTCCGTACGGTCCTGCGAAGACGCTGCCGCAGCCGAGGATGCCAAGGCCGAGGCTCATCGGTCAACACCTGTTGGCCGATGAGCGCGGGGAGGGCGGCGCGGGGAACCGGGAGGTTCCCCGCCGTACCCAGGAAGAAGGGGGCGCGTGGGGGAAACACGGTTTCCCCCACGGGAGCGAGTCGAAGGCGAGCGACTCATGCGCGCGCGACGCGGTAGTAGTCGTCGAGCCAGGCGGGCCGGTCGACGTCGAGCCCGCGCTCGACGCCGATGCGCGCGCTGAGAGCGACCGCCGCGGGAAGAGTCGTGATCGTGGCGAGCCGGCGGTCCGCGCCTTCGACGGCGGGCGCGCGCAGGACAGTCGCACCGCGTGCCCGGCACGCGTCCTCCGCCTCGTCGACGAGCGGGTCGTCGCCCGTCGGCAGGCTGAGCACGAGGTGGCCGGGCCGGAGCGCCATCATCGCGGAGGTTGCGCCCTCGCGCGTCTCGACGCCCTCGGCCGGGACGCCGGCGACCTCCTTCAGCAGGAGCGCCGCTTCGAGCGCCGCCGCCCAGGCGGGACCGCTGCCGAACGCGACCGCGAGCGGCGCGTCGAGACCGTCCGCGCCGTCCGCCCAGCCGGGCGCGGCGTCGATGGCCGCACCGGTCTGGTGCGGAGCACGGGAGAGCGCGTCGCGCAGGCCTGCGTCGTCCGTGACCTCGGCCCACACCGCGAGTGCAGTGGCGACGGCGCCGCAGAACGCCTGCGTGTGCGTCACCGCGCGCTGGTTCAGGACGGTGACGAGCGCCCGCGCCGCGGCCCGGCTGCCGAGCGTCGAGTCGGGGGTCGCCGTGATCGCCGCGTACGCGGGCTGATCGTCGATCGCTTCGACGAGATCGCGAAACTCCCCCGAGGAAGAGATCGCCAGCAGCGCGTCCCCGGGCCGCCAGCGAAAGGCGCCGCGCGCCACGAGGCCGCTGGGGGCTGCTACGACCTCCGGGCCCGCGGGTCCTTCGAGCGAGGCGAGCCAGAGCGCGACCGCGACGTAGTACGCGGCGCCGTTCCCGGTCGCGACGATGCGCCCGGCGCCGCCGAGCAGCGCCGCGACCTCGGCCACGCCGTCGCGGGCGTCGAGCGTTGCGGCGAGCGCGTCCGGTAGCTCGGACACGTCCTGCCAGAGGCCGGTCTCGCGCCGCATTGGAGCGGACACTATCGGGCGGCCAGCGCGGCGCCCACGACACCGCCGTCCGTCCCGAGCCGTGAGCCGACGATCTCGAGCGGAGGCGTCGACGGATAGGCGATCCCGGAATGGATCACGGTGGCGACGCGCTCGCGGAAAGACGGCTCGTTGCCGAGGCCGCCGCCGAGCACGAGCAGCTCAGGGTCGAGCGCGTTCGCGAGCACCGCGAGCACCTGTCCGAGCGCCGCGGCCGCCTCGTCCACGAGCCGCGTCCGGGCAGGATCGGCCAGCACTTCCTCGGCCCGCTCGACGCCGGCACGGCGCGTCAGCGCCCGGCCGCTCGCGACCTCCTCGACCGGCGGCGCGCCGAGCACGATCGCGCGGCCGCGCGCCCCGCTGTACGGCTCGCCGTCCACGACGAGGCAGGCGCTCGCTCCCGTGCCCACCACAACGTGGAGGAACGGCGAGCGATCGGCGCCGGCGCCGAACCGCGCCTCGGCCCGAGCCGCCGCCCGCACGTCCGACTCGAGCACGACCCGCGGCGCGGCGAAGGCGCCCGCGACGTCGAAGCCGCGCCAGTCGATCGTGTCCGCGCTCGCCGGCCGGCCGTCGAGATCGACCACCTCGCACAGGCCGACCCCGACCGGCACGCGGCCCTCCCCGAGGGAAGCCGCAAGCGCGGCGCAGTCGGCGAGCACGGCCTCGCCGCCCCGGTCGGGCCTGGTCGGAAGCTCCTCTCGCGCGAGGATGCGACCGCTCTCGCAGTCGACGAGGCCTGCGGCGATCTTCGTGCCGCCGACGTCGATCCCGACCGCCCGCGCAGCGCCTCCCGCGCGGTTCAAAACGCGGCCCTCACCGCTCTATAGTCTCGTATCGGTGTCGCCGGCGGCGACAGCAACGGAGGGAGGGCAACTTGAAGAGGCGCTTGGCAGTCGGGCTGGCGGTCGCGCTCGGCGTGCTCACTGCGGGAGTCGGCGTGGCCACGTCCTACGGCGCGAAGACCGCCACGACCACGTTGACGATGTGGTCCTACGACAACCAGGACCCGGGTCTCGAGCCGGTGCTGAAGCAACTGAGCAAGCAGTTCGAGCAGTCGCATCCGGGCGTGAAGATCAACCTCGTCTTCAAGGACTTCAACAGCCTCGTCGGAACGGTTCCGCGGGCGCTCGCGTCGGGCAGCGGGCCCGACGTGACCGAGGGCAACCAGGGCTACCAGACGGACGCGCAGCTCGTGAAGGCGAAGCTGATCCTGCCGCTCGACAAGTACATCAAGAAGTACCACTGGGATCGTCTCTACTCGCAGTCCACCTGGGGGATGTTCCGGTGGACGCCCGACGGCAAGTCGTTCGGCAAGGGGCCGATCTGGGGCCTCGCCCAGACGGGCCAGAACGTCGTCGTCTTCTACAACAAGGCGAAGCTGCGCTCGCTCGGTTTCGATCCGGACACGATGCCGACGACGTTCGCGGGGTTCGACAAGCTGCTCGGGCAGCTTCGGGCCAAGCTTCCAAAGAGCCAGCCCGTGATCGAGGAGGGCAACAAGGAGGGTTACGGCTTCATCCACCTCTTCGGCGGAATCTGGGGCGCCTACGAGAAGCCGGCGAGCGTCCGCAACTGGATCTACCACGTCCCCGGCTCGCGCTACGACACGCCGGGCACGATCAAGGCGCTCGCGAAGCTCCAGTCGTGGGCAAAGTCCGGCTACTTCAACTCCGACTACAACGCCGTGGGCTACGACGTCTCCGCCGGCCTCTTCGCCAAGGGCAAGGGCGTCTTCTGGATCGGCGGCGACTGGGACTCGACGATCATCAAGACCGGGCTCGGCAAGGACGTCGGCGCCATGGCGTCCCCGCCCGGGCCCAGGGGCGTCTGGTCGTCGATCGGCGGCCTCTCCGGGCCCTGGCACATCTCGTCGAAGACGAAGTACGCCGACCTCGGCGCCGAGTGGCTGAACTACGTGATCACCTCGACCCAGGCCAAGAAGCTCATGTTCGGGCAGCAGCAGCTGCCGGCGGACAGCAGCGCGAAGGCGCCGGCGAACAATCCGTACCTGACGGCCGTCTACAAGGCCTTCAAGACCGTCGCCGACGACAACGGGCTCCTGCTCTACACCGACTGGGCGTCGCCCTCGATGTACACGACGCTGCAGAACCAGTATCAGCAGCTGCTCGCGGGACGGACCTCCGCCGCCGGAATGGCCAAGGCCGTCCAGACCGACTGGGACAAGTTCGACAAGACCCTCCGCTGAGGTAGTGGCGGAGCGACAGAGCGCCGGCGCAGGTCTCCTGCGCCGGCTCCGTCCCAGGCGCCGCGACGAGCCGGCGCCGGGCGATCCGCGCAACATCGGCTGGCTCTACGTGCTGCCGGGCCTCGCGTTCTACGTGCTCTTCACGCTCGCCCCACTCGTCCACACGGTCTACTACTCGCTCTTCTCCTGGGACGGGCTCACCGCCAAAACGTACGTCGGGCTCTCGAACTACAGCTCAGCGTTCGTCGACAGCGCGCTGCGCTCGTCGTTCGTGCACTCCGCGGTCCTGATCGCGTTCTACGCGGTGATCCCGGTGATCCTGGGCCTCCTGCTCACCGCGGCGCTCACACGACACCCGGTGCGCGGGTTCCGCTTCTTCCGCACGGCGCTCTTCCTGCCGCAGCTGATCGCGGGGGTCGTGATCGCGCAGGCATGGACGTGGATCTACGACGACAACGGGCCGCTGAACTGGGCGCTGCGCGAGGTCGGGCTCGGCTCGCTCGCGCGCCCGTGGCTCGGAGACTTCAGCTGGGCGCTGCCCGCGATCGGGACGATCGGCACCTGGGTCACCTACGGCCTCTGCATGGTGCTGTTCGTCTCGGGCGTGCAGAAGATCCCGTCGACGCTCTACGACGCGGCGCGCGTGGACGGCGCCGGAGCGGTGCGCGAGTTCCTCGCCGTGACGCTGCCCGGCCTGCGCGGCGAGGTGCTCGTCGCGCTCGTGCTGACGACGATCAACGCGCTCCG
>Ga0066710_100000341_pt1 | contig 26737 bp, 19 predicted proteins | sample GraSoiAngelo_159_FD_79666 | JGI IMG/M metagenome (GOLD analysis project Ga0066710, IMG submission 79666) | Grasslands soil microbial communities from the Angelo Coastal Reserve, California, USA - 14_1009_16_40cm | ecosystem: Environmental > Terrestrial > Soil > Grasslands | place: USA... | reverse complement strand
GATTCTTGGTTCTTGGAAGAATTTTTCCAAGCAACGATCGAACGCCTCAGGATTGATCCGTTGCAAGTCTTCGACATCGAGTGGATTGCCGAGCAAGGTCGGCTTGTCCAAACTCTCGATCATGACTTTCTGCGTTTCCGGACTGAGTTCCGGGACTGGAACACCTTCTTGTTCGGCGATGTCGCAAAGCAGCGTGCAATCGCCGCCGGAAATCGTCATGAGGCCGACGCCGCGATCATGCTTCTCTGGCCGCGGTTTGGCGCCGGCGAAGAGCGCGGTCGTATCGATCAGGTCGTCAAGATCATTGACGATGATCGCGCCGTGTTGTTCGAAGAAAGCATCCCAAACGGCGGCCGATCCCGCGAGCTGGCCGGTGTGAGCGATGACATTGCGCTTGGCGCGTGCGGTTTTGCCGGCGCGGAGAACCAATACGCTCTTGCCATTGGCTATGGCTCGATCGAGCGCCGCGGCAAAACGTTCCGGCTCCTTGGGTGCTGCTTCAAAATAAGTCGCGATGACGTCGATTTCCGGACATTCGGCTTGATAAGCGAGGTAGTCGGCGGAGTTGAGGACGATCTCGTTGCCGCCGCTGGCGCAGACATGAAAACCCAGACTGCGCTTGGAGCCGGCGTTCATCAAGAGATTCATCATGCCGCTACTTTGAAAGATGCAGCCGATGTTTCCCGGACGGAGAGATTTTGGTAACTCGCCGCCCCAGATGCCTAATTTCGCGCGCGTGGAAACGAAACCCATGCAATTGGGGCCAAGAAGTTTAAGGTTAGCCGCCTTGGCGGCCCTGGTCAGTTCTTGCTGCAACTTTGTTCCCACTTCGCCACCCTCGGCGAAACCGTCAGCGAAAATGACTCCGGCCTTAACACCTTTTTTGCCCGCTTCTTCGACGACGGAAACAACGGTCTTGTTGTTCACCGCGATCACCGCTAGCGGAATATCGCCCGGCACGTCGGTGATGCTTGGATACGCTTTGAGGCCAAAGACTTCGGGACGACCCGGGTTGATGGGAATGATCTTGGAGGAATCAAAGCCCATGTTCTGCAGATTTTTGAAAATATTGACGGCGTAATGATTGCGATCGCTGGCGCCGATGATCGCGAGACGATCGGCTTCGAAGAGCGGCGCTAAGAGTTTTTCGCTCGGCACGGGTAGCCTCCTGAATCAAAGGTGCTGCGCTGAATCAAGAAGTGGACTTATCGCAGTTGAAAATGGATGTCCAATGAAGGAGGGGATTGGAGTGATGGAATGTTGGAGTAATGGAGTGATGGGTATCGCGGAACTCCGCCCATCCTACGGAACTCGATCGGAGCCCTTCGACGGCGCTCAGGGCGAACGGCTATGTGCTTAATTTCAATTGAAGCGATTCCGTCCGTGGTGAGCCCCGTCGAACCATGAACCTAGTTTTCACACAGTCTGATGAACGTGAGGGATCTCGCATTCGGGATTGTTCGTCGCGTTCGGTCCTTCGGAATAACACATAGCCAGTGAATATGAATTTCTTCGGCTCGGCGTTAAGAGGGAATCAGTAATTCGACGAGCGTTTTCAGATTACCAACAGTCTCGAGGTGTTGAACTGCTCCGATCAATTCCTCGGTTTGCCTTTCAGAAATCACCGTCCTGGCATTGCCGTGGAACTTGTCCAGGACTTCTTTCTCCGTCAATGGATTTTGGGGGGCGCCCTTGGCGATTGTTGCCGTGTAGCTAAAAGCAGTTCCGTTTTTGAGCTCAACCGTCACGGGACAATACCGCCCCGGTTCCGGAATAGACTCATCGACGATTACTTTCACTTTGCTGAGCGCTTCTTGAACCCGCGGCTGATTGGCTTTCTCATCGGTAAAAGTCGCGATCTCCAACTTGCCCTCCAGGATGCAGAGCGCGACGACATAATTGATCGCGAACTTGCCGCGCAGGCCGGTTTTGACTTCGGCGTGGTAATGACGCTGGTAACGCTCCGGCGGAATACTGACTTCGATCTTGGCGACATCCTCGAAGCGGATTTGATGCTCGTGCTTTAACTGCAGCGCAGCGTCGGCGGCGAGAAACTGGGGCGCGCTGCAAGGATGCATTTTGAGGCCGAGGCCCGGCGATTCGAGAAAGTAGGGCTTACCGATGTTGGTGATCATTTTTTCATAGTCGCAAGTTCCCTTGCCAAAGAAGGTGTCACAAAAGCCGCGCGGCGCCTCAAAGATGGCCGCATCAGCGGTAAAACCTTTTTCCGCCAGAAGCGCCGCTTCCACTCCATTTCGCGCGGCATTGCCGGCGTGAAACGGTTTGACCATCGACCCTTGTTGGCGATGGATGCCGCTGCAACCCGAAGCAGCAACGCCAAGGGCGGCCTTGATCTGGTCGGGAACCAACTTGAGCAGGCTGGCGCAGGCGACTGCCGCGCCAATGCTGCCAAGGACTGGTGTGCTGTGAAAACCGCGGTCGTGCAGGTTGGGACCAGCAGCGGAAATCTTGGTGAGTACTTCGATGCCGAAGACGTAGGCCTTTAATAGATCCTTGCCGGATGCGCCCAAGGTTTCGCTCAAGCTGAGCGCGGCGCCGGTTACCATGCTGGTGGGATGACCGGCATGGATGGAATCCTCCCAGTCGTCGAAATCGAGAGCGTGGGCCAAAAGGCCATTGGCGAATGCTGCCATGGGGACGGATGATTTTGCTGGAGTGCCCCAGATCGACGCTTCATTCGAGTTGCTGACTCGCGCGCAGTAATCGAGGGCGATTGCCGCCACTGGCGTTGCAACCGCCGCCAATGCGACGCCAAGAATGTCGAGGATATGCATCTTGGCGTTTGTTATAGTTTTCTCGGAAATCGTCGAGTAAGCCGTTTCGGCGACAAAACGCGCCAGAGTGTCGGTGACCGGCGGAGGCGTAGCCATCTTGTTCTCCTGCGAATTGAGATATATGAAAGTTCCATTATCCGAAGAGTAGGGCACTAGGCAACAGGCATTAGGCATAATGAGGGACGGAACAAGAAAACGAGGAGAGACGAATGAAAGGTTGTTTAGAAGGAATCAGAGTTTTAGAACTGGGAAATTTTATCTCAGGCCCGTACGGAGCGTGCTTGCTGTCCGACTTGGGCGCTGAGGTGATCAAAGTCGAAAACCCGAAGGGTGGCGATCCATTTCGCGGCTGGGATCTGGGAGGCGACCAGCCCAATTTTTGGGCGTTTAATCGCGGCAAGAAAAGCATCACGTTGAATCTTCAAACAGCCGAGGGGCGAGAAGTTTTTTATGCCCTGGTCGAAAAATCCGATATCGTGATGGAAAATTATCGACCCGGCGTCACGAAGAAGCTCGGAATCGACTATGAGACGTTGAGAAAATTGAACGATAGAATCATTTGTTGTTCGATTACGGGAACCGGTCCCACGGGTCCCTACGTCAACCGGCCCGCCTATGACACAGTCGGTCAAGGGCTGGGCGGGATGTTGAGCGTACTAATGGACGCAAAAGATCCGCGACCCATCGGTCCGGCGTATGCCGACAGCTTGAGCGGCATGTTTTCCGCGCTCGGGGTGCTCGGCGCGCTGGTGGCCAGGGCGCAGACCGGTAAAGGCCAACAGATCGACGCGACCATGGCCGGCTCTGTGTTGGCGTTTTTGATCGCGCCGGCGACCGAAACTCTCGCGCACGGACAACCTCCTGGGCCGTACACGCGGCCGCGGCACTCGCAAACTTATGCGTTCTCCAGCTCGGACGGTTTGCCGTTCGCCATTCATCTCTCGTCACCACAAAAATTTTGGGAGGGGCTGTGCAAAGCCGCGGGACATCCCGAGTTGATCGAAGATCCGCGCTTCAATACGCGACCGAACCGCAGGAAAAACTATGACGAGCTGAGCAAAACGTTCGGCGAAATTTTTAGAGAAAAGCCGCGCGCCTACTGGATGGATCAGCTGGAAGCCAACGATGTGCCGCATACGCCGGTTTATAACTTGCAGGAAGTATTTCAGGATCCGCAGATCAAACACATGGGAATGGAAATCGAGATCGAGCGGAAGAATAAGCCGTCTATCCGCACTGTGAAATTTCCGTTGGAATACAGCGACACGAAAATGTCGCATCCCACCGCGCCGCCGGAATTGGGCGAGCACAATGCGGAGTTCTTGACCTCGCTCGGTTACGACGACACAAAGATCGCTGAGTTTAAGGAGAAGGGGATTATTTGACGACTTTAGGTGACGGCCCAGCGATTTTCTCCAAGGCGGTGCGTGAAATATGTAATCGGCGCTAGGAGGCGGAAAGATGCGACTACGTAAGGCCACGATTGAAGACGCTGAGGCGCTCGCATCGCTCCTGACAGAAATCGGCTGGTTTGAAGTCTTCAAGAACGAGTCATCGGAGGAGTCAAGTCGGCGCGTCAGGGCTGAACTGGAGTTATGCCTCGCCGATGACAGTCACTTTGTTTATGTGGCGCAATCCGATGATGACAAAATCATCGGCTACGTTTCGGTTCACTGGTTGCCGTATCTCTTCATGCGCGGACCGGAGGGATATATTTCCGAGTTGTTCGTTCTTGATAGCGCCCGTGGCCGCGGCGTCGGCAGGCGACTGCTTCACGCCGTCGAGACGGAGGCTCGCTCTCGTGGGTGCACACGGATGTCCCTGACCAATTTGCGCCACCGTGAATCGTATAGGCGCCAGTTCTACGTGAAGGCCGGATGGAGCGAACGCAGCGACGCTGCTAATTTTATTTACGAGATGGCTTGATTCATCCAGCCGCGCGGTTCATTTACGACGGCTACTCGTTAGCCAACTCTTGCGCAAGGAAGTCTTCGACAAGGCCCCACGCGAGTTCGGCCAGCTTCGGATCGTAGCAGTCGCCGTCGGCCATGGCGAAGCCGTGGCCAGCGTGGTGGAAGAAGTGCCAGTCTAAGGGTTGGCCATTGGACTGAAAGCTCGCCATCAAACGTTGCTGTGTCGGAACGCTAGCAACGTGATCTCGTGCGCCGAAGAAAATTTGCGACGGGCACTTGAAGTCTTTGACCGCGTCATCGGGATGGCGAGGCCTCAATTTGCTTGGGCCTTCGTCTCTAACGGACGGGTAGTAACCGACGAAGCCGCGCACGCTGGGAGTGGCGGCGACGAAGTGGATCCCGATGCGCCCGCCCATGCAATAGCCGACCACCGCGCAGCGTTTGGCGTCCACTTCGCTTCTATTTCCCAGATAATGCCATGCCCGATTGAGGATCTCGACGAATTGACCGTCGCTGGTGGTCTTCTGTGCTTCATGCACCCCGTCGGCGGCGCCGAGCATCTTGTAGAGATCGGGAACGATGGTCGTATAGCCGAGCTTGGCGAAGTTACAGACGTTGACTTTCATATTTCCCGTCACACCGTAATGGTGGTGCACGATCAGAACGCCGGGCCCTGGCTCTTTACGGTCCGGGTGCGCTAGGTAACCAGGAATACCATCTTTGTCTTCTGCAAGATCTCGGTTAACGATCTTCATTGTGTCAATCCTCCATGCGAGTGAGCTGAGGTTTTCTGTTATTACGACTGGATTTAAAACTCAACCGCGCGGCACCGCCTCAGTTCAAAGTTCAATGTAGCTCCCATTGGTTTAACCTTGAACCTTAAGCCTTGAACGTTGAACTGGCATCAGGGTTCGATCCGTTTGCCATCCTGAAAAAAATGCAGCCGCTCGGGCGCGACAATGAGATCTATCGTGTCGCCTGCTTTAAACGTCAGATCTCTCACCACCCTGGCGACGAGATCTATGCCAGCGCATTTCAGGTGAAGATAGCGGTCGGAGCCAAGGTCTTCGACCAATTCGATCTCGCCGCTGATCCAACCCTGTCCGGAAGCCGTCGTGTCAAAATCCTCCGGGCGGACACCGAGGGTCAGAGAAAGTCCGGCCGAGCGCGGCAGCGATTGCTTCAACACGCTGGCAAGATCCAAGCGTACTCCGGCGCATTGAAGGATGGTGCCGCTATCGTCCAGCGTTCCTTCGAGCAAATTCATCTGGGGACTGCCGACAAAGCGCGCGACCATGATGTTAGCCGGCTTGTGGTAAATCTCCGTGGCGGAGCCGATCTGCTGGATTGTTCCCTGATGTAGAACGATAATTTTCTCACCGAGCGTCAAAGCTTCCGCCTGGTCATGGGTCACGTAAACGATGGTGGCCTGAAGTCGCCGATGCAGTCGGGCGAGCTCCACGCGCATGGTGGCTCGGAGCGTCGCGTCTAAATTCGATAGCGGCTCATCGAATAAGAAAATTTTCGGCTGTCTGACAATGGCGCGTCCCAATGCCACCCGTTGCCGCTGCCCGCCGCTCAGCCCGTGCGGGCGGCGCTCCAATAAATTTTCGATTTCCAGGAGGCGTGCCGCGTCTCTCACTTTCGATTCGATCTGATTCGGCGGCACGCCACGCAGCCGAAGCGCGAAGGCAAGATTGTCAAAGACCGTCATGTGCGGGTAAAGCGCGTAGTTTTGAAAGACGAAAGCGATGTCTCGCTCACGCGGGGGCAGCGGATCGACGCGCTCGGTGTCGATAAAAATCTCTCCGGCGCTCGGTTGTTCCAGACCCGCGATCAAGCGTAAGACTGTCGATTTGCCGCAGCCCGAAGGGCCGAGCAAAATGCAAAATTTTCCGTCTGCGACTTCGAACGAAACATTTCTTAAAACTTCCGTAGTGCCGAAGCGCTTTGACAGATCTTTTATCGCAAGCGAAGCGATACAACCTCCATAATTCGATTCGAACCGTTCGCCTTAATTTCAACCTTTCACTGCGCCGGCGCACAAGCCTCGAACAATGCCGCGTTGAAAAATCAGCGTCAGAACGATCAACGGGATGGTTGCTAGGGTGGACGCTGCGGCGATCTCACCCCAGGGCATCGTGTATTCTCCCGGGAACAAAGCAATGCCCACCGGAAGAGTCTGCACGCTGGGGTCAGTCATGATGATGAGCGCGAAGAAGAACTCGTTCCATGCATAGATGAAGACCAGCAGTGCCGCGGTGAGTATCCCTGGCGCTGCCAGCGGCAGGATCACCTTGTGGAGTGATTGGAACCGGCTGCAACCGTCGATGAGTGCTGCCTCCTCGATCTCCCTGGGTACCTCGCGGAAAAAGGTCGTCAGAATCCATATGGCCAAAGGCAATGTAAGAGCGATGTACGCCGCCACCAGGCCTTGATAGGTGTTAAGCCAATTCAAACGGTCGAGAATGCTCCACACCGGGCCTGCCGTGGCGATCTGCGGGAACATCGAGATGGCGAGCAGGATCAGCAGATAAATATTCGTCCAGCCGAGGTACAAGCGCGTCATCGCGTAAGCGGCGAGAGATCCGATGACAATAGTGATCAACGTTGCTGTGCCGGCGATAATGACGCTATTGACGATATAGTGAAGCAAGCCGTACTTTTCCAGCGCCGATTGGTAGAAGCCCAGGTGGAACGACGGAATCAGTATGGGCGGTATCGCCGTCAGCTCCGCCGCACTCTTGAGCGACGTCAAAACGAACCAGAGAAATGGAACCAAACAATAGAGTGCGATGCCGATGGAAAGTAGCGCAAGAGCGACGGAGCGCTTCATTTTGCTATTCCTTCCTGTCGACTCGACTTCAGAAAACGCAGGTAAGCGAGCGAAAAAACCAGCGACATGGAAAAAACAGCTACGGCAATGGCCGAGCCGTAACCGACCATGCCTTCAGCGAAGGTCTTTTTGTAGCCGTAAAATTGCAGCACATTGGTTTTGTCGGCAGGTCCTCCCTGGGTCGTGACAAAAACCAGATCAAAAACTCGCAAGGAGTCAATCGTTCGAAAAAGCAAGGCCAATAACAGTGCAGGGCGTATGAGCGGCACAGTCACATGCCGAAACTTCTGCCACGCCGTTGCGCCGTCGATGCTCGCCGCCTCGTAAAGATCATCCGGGATACCTTGCAGTCCGGCGAGCAGGATGAGCGCGGCGAAAGGAGTGGTTTTCCAAATCTCCGCCGCCATAATTGCCACCAGGGCAAGATGAGGGTCAGCAAGCGGCGCGAGATAACGCGACACATCGCCGCCAAAAAAAATAAAGTTGATTAGTCCGTAGCGATCATTGAATATGAAACGCCACATCTGTGACGAGACCACGGTAGGAATGGCCCAGGGAATCAGAACCACGGCACGCAAAAGCCCGCGGCCGTGAAAGACATCGTTGAGCACCAGCGCTATGCCCAAGCCAAGAAGCAACTCCAGTGGAATGGTCACACCGACAAATATTAGGGTCGTGACCAAAGACTCCATTGCCACAGGGTCTTCCGCAAGGTCAACGTAGTTCTGCCAGCCGACCATCTTTTGTCCGAGCCAGGGGAGCGTCAGGATCAGCCGATAAAAACTCAAGCGAAAGGATTCGAGTATCGGGAAGAGCGAAAAGACCGCGACGAAGATAAAACTCGGCAACAGGAACAAGAGCGCAGTGCGGTGAGAGCCTTTCATGGCATTGGTCTCTCACGCAAAAGGTCCAACAAACGATCCATGTCCCGAGCCGCTAATGCCGCGTGCTTATTGATTTCGGTATTCGGCAAGGCTAACACCGAGCTGAAGTAGCGCTGCATGACATTCGACAACGGAACATAGACCGGCGTCGTCGGCCGCGGCACGGCTTGCTTAAACGTGGCCAGAAGCGATTTTAATTGGGGCATCTTGCCGGTAAGCTCTGAGTCTTCATAAAGAGCTGTGCGTGTGGGTGCGCGACCGGTGGCGAGGCCGATGCGCTTTTGAATTTCGTTGCTCGTCATAAACGCAACGAAACGCCAGGCTACATCGGGTTTAGTGGAGAATCGGCTGACACCGAGCTGCCAACCACCCAGCGCCGCGACGCCCTTAGCGCCGGGAAAACTAGGGAGCGGCGTTATGCCGACTTTTCCGGCGATTTTGGAGCTCGCGGGATCATTGGCTATCGACCAGGCGTAGGGCCAGTTGCGGTGAAAAATTGCGCGCCCCTGCGTGAAGAGGGCGAGCGATTCTGGCTCTTCATAGCTCAGGACGCCACGATGGGAGATTTCACCGATTATGCGGTCGCGCACGAATCGCACGGCTTCGAGCGCAGCGGGTTCATGGAGCGCACTCACCATGCGCTTTTCATCCCACAGGGCTCCGCCGCCGCTCAGGATGTATTCCATCATGTTGCAAACGAGGCCCTCATACTGTTTGAACTGGCCCGAGAAACCGACGAGCTGCAAACCTTGTTCACGGGCGAGTATTGTCTTGGCCTGTTCGACCAATTCCGGCCAGAGGCGCGGCGGCGCAAGACCATACTTTTCGAGAAAATCTTTTCGGTAGTAAAGGACTCCGGCGTCAATAAAAAGAGGCACGCCGAAGATTTGACCGCGATATTGATTCGCCAAAATCGGTGCTGGGAGGAACTTGGCGCGCTCCGCGGCGGTAAAATAACGATCCAGCGGCAGCGCCCAACCTGCCGATGCAAACTCCGCGGGCCAGATTGTATCCATAAAAAAAACGTCCAGCCGCGAGTCGCGATTTTTTAGTTTCTGAGTCAGGAGGTCGTGGATCTGTGTCGAAGATTGGGGGGCGATCTCACGGACGATTTTGATTCCGGAATTTTGCCGCTCGAAATCCGCAACCGCTTGGTCCCACACCTTAGGCGCTTCCGCTTTCCAGGTGACTACGTGGAGCTCGGTGTTCTGCGCACCGGTCGGCGTGGCGTAGCCGAGGAAAAAGGAAGTGACACAAAATAAGAATTTTTTCGCGTTCACCATCGCTCAAAAATTCCTGAGTGCCACACGAGGCACTCGGTGTACTACTTCCATTGCGCGTGAAATGGGGACAAGCAACTTTTTCGGCGACTGCTTTTGTAGGGGACTGGCTGCTTTTTGTAATTCAAAAAGCTGCCTGTCCCCATGACCGGTGATCGAAAAAGTAGCCAGTCCCAACTCCGATTCGCTTGGGTCGCGAATGCAGCTTCGGCCGTCCTACTTTGCAGGCAGCCAGTTTAACCATTGTGCCAGGCCGCGTCCCATGATCCACTCAAGTTCCGTCGCGGAGAGAGAGTGCATTTCCTCGGTAAACAATGTGACCACTTGCTTGTACGGGCACGGGAGATGGGAGAGATCCGTGCCCCAAAAGCAGCGCTGTGGTCCAAAAGCATCGACCACCCGACGCACCAGCGGATGAAGCGTCGGGAATGGGTATGATTCGGCTACGTAGCAGGGCAGCGCGGAAACCTTCACAGCGACGTTGGGCAGACGCGCGAGCTGGATCACGTTATCGACTGCGGGTCCGAGCGGCTTGCCCTTGAGCGTCGAGCTGAGGCCCATGTGATCGATGATCATATGCAGGCCCGGATGGCGCTCAGCCACTTCGCCGAGCTTCGGCACGGCATTCGGTGCGAACGCCATCACCGGAACGTCGTAGCGTTCAGCGGCGTCCCAAAACCAGTTGGCAGTGCCGTCCTCGAGCCATTCCTTGGAGCGGCCTGCGTTAAAAACCAGTCGGACGCCCAGCATATGTGGCTGGTTTTTCCAGCTTGCGATCAACGCGCGGCTTTCCGGGGCGGTGAGTTTGATTCTTCCCATGACGGCAAAACGATCTGGATGCAAACGGGCAGCTTCAAGAGAAGTATCGTTGCGGTCGCCTTCCCAAGTCGGCGGCACAAGCACGCAGCGCTCGACACCGGCGCCGTTCATTTCGCGCAGAAGCTCATCATGACCGAGCGCGACGGGACGATGAGGCGTCGAGGCATTTTCTTTAGAGTAGGGCTTTTCCGGCGTCTCCGGCGCCCAAATGTGAACCTGAGAATCGATGATTAGCATAACCCTGAAGCTCCTTTGTGTTTGCAGGAAACACGACAATCACTACGATATCCGATTCATAGTCTGGCTTTCGGGTGGGCGTCAAGGAGAAATGACAGCAATAGCATTCCCGCTGTTATTCCGAGGGAGCGGAGCGAGTAGGGTGCGCTTGCGCACCGTCAATCACAAGCGCAATAGATGGCCCCGCCGAATCCGGTGCGCAAGCGCACCCTACGGTTTCAAATTGAGGTAATCGACAATTTTCTCCGCAGCTTCTTCTCCGGTGCGGACACAATCGGAAATTCCGACGCCGTGATAAGCGCCGCCGGCGAGAGCGAGTGTGGGGAATCCATCCAAAGAAGCTTCAATTCGCTTTATTCGAGCGTTGTGACCGACGTGATACTGCGGCATCGAGGTGGGATGGCGCCAGATTCGCGAGAAGATCGGTCGGGCGGTCACTCCGAGTAGGCTTGCCAGTTCGCTCCTGACATTTTTCTCCATCGCCGCATCATCGTCGTTGAACAAGTCGGGCTGCAGCGCACCGCCGACGAAAGCGCGTAACAACATGTGACCTTCCGGCGCTCTGGCGGGATATTTCAAACTGCTAAACGTGCAAGCCATGATCTTGCGACGCTCGATGATCGGTACAACGAAGCCGAAGCTATTCGGTTGGCGCGGAAAGTCCGCGCGGCGATAGGCGAGATTGACGGTGGCTGTGGAGGCGTAGGAAATTTGTTTCAGCTCGTTGGTAGCATTATGCGCGATCGAGGCCAGCAACTGGCCCGCTCGGAACGCCGGTGTCGCCAGAATGATGGCATCGGCCTGTAGGCCGTAACCCTTTTTGAATGAGAGCAACCAACCCTGACCGTTGTGATCCGGGAGCACGTTGGTGACCGGAGTGTTCAACTGAATGCTGCTTTCAGGCAGCCGCCATGCAAGCGCATTGACCAATTCTTGCATCCCACCAGCCAACGTGACGAACAAACTCCAGCGCGCGCCGCTACCGGTGTCACGAGTACGCGCGCGGCGTTTTTGCTCGGACCACATAGCCAGGATAATACTCCGTCGCTCGCGTTCCATTTCCTTGAAGCGTGGCATGGTAGCGGCGAGGCTGAGTTTATCAGGATCCGAGGCGTAGATGCCTCCGATCAGTGGTTGCGCGACGCGCTCCAACGCTTCCGCACCAAAGCGCCGACGGACGAAAGAGCCCAAGCTTTCGTCGTCATTTGCGTCGCCACGCGGCAGAAACAATTCCGTCGCCATGCGCAGTTTGGCGTCCCAGGAAAACAGCGGCGTTAGAATGAACGGCCAAAAACGAGTCGGTGCGAGCAGGAAAAACCCCTCGGGCAGAGCTCGGAGTTTGCCGCCATGAACGACGTAGATCTTTTGATAAGCTGATTGCGTCGAAACAAGATGCGAAGTGAGTCCGACGCGCTCACTTAACCGGAACGCCCATGGTTTTTCGGTGATGAAAGAATCCGGACCTGCTTCGACGAGGAATTCGCCGATCCGTTCCGTGGCGATTGTGCCGCCGAGACGGGGCGACGCTTCTAGAAGCTTAACGTCCAGGGCGAGAGATTTTTCCGCGTTGAGTTCAACGAGACGGTGAGCGGCTGCGAGACCGGCGATGCCTCCACCGATGACGACGATGCGGTGGGTCATGAGGATACCAGTCGAGGATGGATGATAGATGATCGAGGATCGCGATTCTCCATCCTCTATTCTCTATCCTCGAAGCGTTTCATCCTTGCCTCGATCACGGTAGCGATCATCCGGATAAACGTCGGGTGATCATTCGGACAGCTCGCGCGGATCAGATTCACGCCCAAATCATTGGCGATCTGCTTTGCCTCGATATCGAGATCGTAAAGCACTTCGACGTTTTCGCAGACAAAGCCGATCGGCGCGACGATCACTGACTGGGAGCCTTCCCTGGCTAATTTCCGAATGGAGTCGCCGATGTCGGGTTCGAGCCAACGATCGGTTGGTTTGCCGCTGCGGCTTTGGTAAGCAATCGACCAGCGTCGATGCCGTAATTTGTCGGCGATCAAGCGAGCGCTGGTCTCCACTTGTTCGACATAGCGCGATCGCGCAGCCATGGTCATGGGTAAACTATGGGCGCTGAAGATCAGCGGCGTCGATTGCTCTCCTTCAATGGAAATCTTGGTAAAGGCTGCTTGAACGAGTTCCGTCCAGCATCGAATGAATAGCGGATGATCGTGCCAGCCGTCACAATAATCGACCGCCGGAGCGTTTGCGCCGAGTTCATTCCGGGCATCGGCAATGTTTTTTTGGTAGCGTTCCCAACTCGCCTCGGTTCGGTGCGACGAGAGAATGAATCCCAGCGCGCGCTTTATCCCGTCATCGGCCATCCGCTTTAGCGCCTCGACGAAGAATGGTTTGGAGTTGCGCATGCCGACGTAGACGGGAAGCGCCACGCCTTGCTCGTCTAGCAGTTTACTCAAGACATCCGCCTGGCGGAAAGTGATTTCGTTGAGGGGCGATTTGCCGCCGACCGCCTCATAATGATGCGCGACTTCTTCGAGTCGCTTGGGTGCGATGGGAATCCCTTTTGTTACGCGAGTGAGGAACGGGCCAATTTCTTCGGATGATGTGGGGCCGCCGAAGGCGATGAGCAGGGTGGCTTGGTACGGCGAACTCATCAGGCTAATGCTTGGAGGAAGAGTGATGGAGCACTGGAGTAATGGAGTGCTGGGTCATCAATCCCGGAATCTTTGAATTTGTTCTTTACAACGTTCCATCACTCCAATACTCCAGTTCCCCAATCTTCAACGCGCGCTCAACTCGTGCACCGCTTCGACCATGGCGATCACATGTTCCACCGGGGTCTCGGGCAAAACACCATGGCCCAGATTAAAAATATGGCCGGGCCTGGCGCCAGCGCGGCGCAGGATTTCAGCGACGCGGTTTTTGATTTCTTTCGGCGATGCATGGAGCGTGACAGGATCGAGATTTCCCTGGACGGCGACATCATAGCCGACGGTTTGCCAGGCTTCGTCAAGATTAACGCGCCAGTCTAACCCGATCACCGTACCGCCGGCGGCGCGAATGTGCTTCAATGAACCGGCCGTTCCGGTGGTAAAATTGATCACCGGAACGCCAGGCACGATGGCGTCGATGACCGCGCGCGTGTAGGGAAGAACGAACTGCTCGTAATCCGGCGGCGTGAGGCAACCTGCCCAACTGTCAAAGAGTTGAACCGCTTCAGCGCCGGCGGCGATCTGGCAATTCAAATATTCAGAGGTTAGTTTCGTTAGCCGTTCCATCAAACGCTTCCACGCCTCCGGCGCCGTGTAGAAGAGCTTCTTGGTGTGGACGTAGTTGCGCGATCCGCCGCCTTCGATCAAGTAAGAAGCCAACGTGAAGGGCGCGCCGGCGAAGCCGATCAGCGGAACTTTGTTCTTGAGCGCCTTGGAGATTTTCTTTACGGCGTCGTAGACAAACAATAGTTCTTTCTCCGGCTCGAAGTCTTTCAGACCGTCAACGTCTTTGCCGCTGCGCACCGGATGATGAATCACCGGTCCGTCGCCTTTCGAGTATTCCAACCCAACACCCATCGGTTCGAGAATCAGGAGAATATCGGCAAACAAGATCGCCGCATCGACGCCGAGCCGTTCGACCGGAGTTACGGCGATTTCCGCGGCGAGGTCTGGTTTTTTGCAAAGTTCGAGGAAGCCGTATTGGCGGCGCAGCTTGCGGTATTCCTCCATGTAGCGTCCCGCCTGGCGCATCAGCCAAACCGGCGTATAGGAAGTTTGTTGGCGTCGGCAGGCCGCCAGAAAAACATGATTCGGCTTGATCATGAGGGTTGCGTGAATGGGAAAAACACTATGGGGCTTTGCCGCGAAAATCAACTGACGCGATTGCGTCGCGTGGCGGCACCGATCGCGCTTTCGCCGTATTTGTGGCGCAGCTCGTCGATGCCTTTGTACAATCGCTCGAAAGATCGGCGCTGGTCACGATTCAAGAGCGGCTCTTGCCAACCGGACCTTTGCAGCGCGCTCGCGCTCACTCCCAAAAGTCGTACGGCTCTGCCTTGGCCAATATTTCGCCGCATTAGGTCGCTGACGACCGCAAAGATCTCTTTGTCGAAACACGTGGGCGATGGCAGGGTACGCGAGCGCGTAATGGTCTGAAAATTGGAGTAGCGAATTTTGACCTTGAGACAACGAGCATACAATTTTTCCCGGCGCAATCGGCCGCCAACCTCCTCCACGAGTTCCCAGAGTATTTGTTCCATCTGGGCAATTTCCTTGAGCGGTTTATCCAGGGTGGTTTCGTTGCCGACGGAGTGGTCGTGATGATGTCCCTCCTCGGTCGGAGCCAAATTCAGGTAGCGATGCGCTAATTTTGCGCGTTTCAGCAGTTCGCCGATGGTCTTGATGCCCTTTTGGTTGAGTACTTTGTGTGTTTTTGGTCCGACACCGGGAATCATTTCCACCGCCAAAGGCGCGAGAAAATCTTGTTCCGAGCCGGCCGGGACATAGATGAGCCCATGGGGTTTGGCCAGTGTGGCGGCTATTTTAGCCGTTACACGGCTGGTAGAAAGTCCGGCGGATGAAGGCAGTCCGAGATCGATTTCAATCCGCCGAATGATTACGTCAGCGGTTTTGAGTGGCGGCCCGAACAACCTCTCCGTGCCGGTGAGGTCGACCAGTCCTTCGTCTATGGAAAGCGCGTGCACGTCGGGTGAATACTCGCCGAGAATCGCGAAGACATTGTCTGAGAATTCCGCATAAACTCGACGGCGGTTCGGCAGGAAGATTCCGTCCGGGCAAAGCGCTTTGGCTTGAAATCCCGGCATCGCGGAGTGCACGCCGAACTTGCGCGCTTCGTACGATGCGGATGTTACTACACCGCGGCCATTACGGCCGCCGACGATAACCGGCTTTCCTTTGAGGCCCGGGTCGAGCACCTGCTCCACGGAAGCGAAGAACGCGTCCATGTCGATGTGAAGATACCAGCTCACGATCCACCAACGGCAATGCCGGCGCGGTCAGCGCGCGTAAAGCGAGTTAATAAAACCGGAAACTTCGAGCTTTTGGATAAACGAATTGTCGTAGAAGTCCTCCGGTTTTGCTTGCTGGGCTCTCGGGCTTTTGGCGACATCCAAGACCGCTTGCACCGCCTCCTTAGTCATGAGCGGCACGCGCTGAAAGACCGGCAAATGTTCCTCGTAGACCGCCTCGAGAATTTGCCGGTTGTCGGTTTTCATGAATTTCCCCATCACCTTCATCGCCGTCTCTTTGTCGCGCCGGATGACAGAGATCGCTTCGGTATAGCCTCGCAGATAACGAATTACGGCGTCCGGCTTTTGTTGAATCACGTTGCGCGTCGTAACGACGCTCACGAAGATAAACGGAATATTGAGCTCGGTGACGTTGAGAATATGCTTGAGACCCAACTCTTGAGCCTGAAACGTGATCGGCGCGCTCATGAGACCAGCGGCGGCGTTGCCTGATTTTAACGTGGTCAATAAAGCCGGCGAGCTGCCGGCGTAAAGTATCTTCACGTCTTTGTCCGGCACCAATCCGTATTTCTTGAGCAAGATCCTGCTTGCGTAGTCCGTTGAGGCGGCCGGCTGCGTTGCCGCCAGAACTTTCCCCTTGAGATCGGCTACTGTCTTGATTGCGGGATCGCCGTACAGGTGGAAAATGAAGCGCGATGCGGTGTTGGCAACGTAGACCGTGTCCGCCCCTTCCAGGGCGACGTCGATGCCCTGATTGCCGACCAGGCCGATTTCTTCGGTGCCGCCGACGATCGCTTGGATCGCCGTAGTGGCCGCGAGATAGTTGAGGCTGTGTTGGAGGCCATGTTTCGTGAATAGTCCGAGGTCTTGAGCGATCCAAGCCGGTGACATGGTACCGCCGAGAGCGTTGTAAACGCCACGGAGGCTCGGTCCGTCGGCAGCGCAAATTTGCGACATCGAAGGCAATTGGCCGGCAATCATGAAAACGGCACCGATTAATAGTGCGCTGAGAATTTTCCGACGCTGCATTGTCGCCTCCATAGAGCCGTGCGATTGCTGAAGAGAGTAGTGAGCCGCAACCCTTCCTGTCAAGGGAGAAAGGATCGTTCAAAATCGTTCTAGCCGTACCAACGGCTCGAGCCGTTCAAGAGATTAGCCATCGCGTCTCGGTCCTCTGACGGCGGAGAAAAACACCGCAAGCAGCGTGAAGATGTTTAGGACCAAGATTGTGGTCGAAAAAGCACCGATGAAGATTTCTGACGCAGCGCGCCAGCTTTGCGGCGATTCGATTTGGCCGCTGTTCAATCCGGCGGATGACAACAGATAGCCAAACAAAGTCGCCGATAGCGCAACACCCATGGCTCCGCCCGTGCGCGCGGTCGTCGCAATCATACCGGCTGCGGCGCCGATTCTCTCTGGACTCACCGCGTTCAAAATCGAGCTTTGATTAGGCGCATTGAACAAGGCCCAGCCGATGCCCCAGAGCACCAGCGGGAAGACAATTCTTAACAGCGACGAGTGAAGATCCAGCGTGGACAAGAAGAATTGCGCGAGGGCAACAATGGCGCAACCGATGGTGCAAAGCAGGCGCGAGCCCAGCCGGTCCGACAGCGCGCCGGCGACGGGCGCTAGGAACATAATGATCAGCGAGTCCGCCACGATGATCCAACCCACTTGCGACGGCGAATATTCGAGTAAGTTCTGGAGAAAGAAGGGAAGGAGAAAATTGATCGCTGACAAAGTTGCGGAGATCAAAAATAGGCTCAAGATACCGGCGCTAAAAAGCCTCGTGTGAAACATGAAAAGATTCAAGATCGGCGTCTTGGCTCTGGCTTCGGCGCGCAAGAGAAATATCAGCGCGACCAGCGACAAGGATAACGTCGTGAGAAAAATCGGATGGCGCCAACCGACGCGCGGCAACTGGTCGATCGCATAGATAAACAGCCCGTTGGTCAGAAGCAGCAAGATCGCTCCTGGAATGTCGACGGCGATTTTTTCTTTTGTTCTGGTCTCGGGGATGACTTTCCAGGCGAGATAGGCGCCGTAGAGACTAAACGGCATATTGATATAAAAGATCCAGCGCCAACCGATCGTGTCGATCAGAAAGCCGCCCAATGATGGGCCGGTGAGAAAACCGATGTGGAACGCCGTCGACGTCAGGCCCAAGGCTCGGCCACGCTCCTGAGGGGGTAAATTTACCGAGACAATCGCTCGACCATTGGCCGCGATCATGGAACCACCGAGGGCCTGGATCGCGCGGAAAAAGATCAATTGGCCTGTGGTCTGAGAAAGACCGCAAACGGCAGAGGCGGTCACGAAGATCAAGAAGCCCAGGCTGTAAAAGCGGCGCCGGCCGAAAAGATCGCCGAGCCTACCCATGGTGATAATCAATCCGATGAGAACCAAGTCATAAATCAGTATGGTCCATTGGATCGTCGTGAACGCGGTATGAAAAGTTGCCGTCAACGTGGGCAAAGCTACGGTAATTGCCCGCTGATCCAGGCCGACAATAGTCTGGCCGATGCAGACGCTGAGCAGGATCAACCGCGATGTGCGCCGTCCTTTTTGCGGTTGATCAGGTTGCATGCGGATTGTCGAAGCGCCGGTTTATTCTTGCCGCCGTCCTCTCACAGCGGAAAAGAAGACTGAGAGTAGTGTGACGACGTTGACGATATGCACGGTGTGATTGAATGAGCGGACGAAAAGTTCGGGAGCTTCGCCCCACGATTGTGGCGACTCCACTTGTGCGCGCGTCAAGCCGGCTGCGGCGAGCCCGTAGGTGAACAAGGTCGCAGAGAGCGCGACTCCCATCGCGCCTCCGGTACGCGCCGTGGTGGTATTCATGCCCGATGCCGTGCCGACTTTATCCCGCGGCACCGAACCCAGGATCGCGCTCTGGTTGGGTGAGTTAAAAATGGCCCAACCGAGGCCGATAAGCAACAACGGCAATATGATGCGTGGGATCGAAGAATCAACTCCCAACGATGCAATAAAGAATTGTCCGATGACGATCAGACCCGAGCCGGCGGTGCAGAGCAGGCGCGAGCCCATTCGATCGGACAACCAGCCGGCAATGGGTGCGATCAAAACGATGACCACCGAGTTGGCGATCAAGATCCAGCCCATATGCGTAGGTGAAAAATGAAGAATATTCTGCAGGTAGAATGGCATCAAAAAACTAATCGCCGACTGCGTCGAAGTGATGAAAAATAGGCTGAGCATCGAGGCTGTGAAAAGCCGGTTACGAAACAGCGCGAAGCTCAAGATCGGCATGCGCGACCGCAGTTCGACGAATACGAACAGCGCACATGCGACCATCGAGAGCATCAGCATGATCACGACGGACGAATCGCGCCAGCCCAGGTGCGGAAGCTGATTCATCGCATAGAGGAAGAGGCTGCAAGTTGCCATGAGCAAGATCGCTCCTGGGAAGTCCACAGAAATGTCTTTGACATCATCCTTGCTTTCTTCGAGCAGCTTCCACGCTAGATAAGCGCCCCAGATGCCGACCGGCAGATTAAGATAGAAAATCCAACGCCATCCAACGGTGTCAATGAGAAAACCACCCAACGTCGGGCCGGTAAGAAAACCGACATGAAAAGCCATCGACGCAAAGCCCATCGCCTTGCCGCGCTCGCTGGCGGGAAATGCCACGGACGCGATGGCGCGGCCGTTAGCCGAGATCATCGCCCCGCCCACCGCCTGCAAACCGCGAAATAGGATGATCTGCCATGCCGATTGGGCAGCGCCACAGAGCGCGGAGCTTAAAACGAAGACGAGAAACCCCGCGGCATAATATCGCCGGCGGCCAAATAGATCGCCTAAACGGCCGACGGTGATCACGGTGCCGATCAAGAGCAAATCATAAATCAACAAAACCCACTGAATGGTCGTTAAGCTGGTGTTAAAAGTGTGGGTTAGCGTCGGCAGCGCGACGAGCAGCGCGCGCTGATCCAAACCGACGATAAATTGTCCGACGCAAACATTGAAAAGAATCAGGGTGAGCCGTCTCTGGTCCGCAGGCGCCTCATCGTTGCTTTGCATGTTCGCAGCGCGCTTTCAAAACGCGAATAAAGAATTGGCGCAGGCGAAAATCGCTTGCCCTGTGGGAAAAGATCGTCGGAAGCGACTAAGAAGATTTGAGCGACCGCGATTCCTGCAATTCTCTGAGGACCTCCTCGCGCGCGCGCTTGCGGCTGGCCCTCTTTTTATCTTTGAAGACTTTGCCGGGAGGAGGAAGCCCCTTTCGCACCCGCGCTAGGCCTGGCGGTATTCTCTTCGAAGACGGTTTCAATGGAGCGTCCTTTGCTCCTCCAAAACTTCATCAGTCGAGCGGACGGCCCCGCGGGAGAAAGTGAATTCGTCATCTCGCGAGTCTACTTGGATACGATCGCCTTCTTTGAACTCTCCTTCGAGGATCTTAATCGCCAGCGGGTCCTGAATCAAACGCTGGATCGTTCGCTTGAGCGGGCGTGCGCCGTAGACCGGATCGTACCCCTTGTCCGCCAGTAGAGCCTTGGCGCGATCGCTAATCTCCAGTGCCATCTTTCTGCTCGCCAAGTTCTGGCGCAGTCGCTTGAGCTGAATTTCAACGATGGATTTGATTTCGTCGCGGCCGAGATTGTTAAAGATAATCGTCTCGTCAACCCGGTTCAAAAATTCCGGTTTAAACGCGTCGCGCAGTGCAGCGTTGACCCGCTGCTCCAACTCCTTGCGATTGTGTGTCCCGAGTTCGAGAATGTATTGGCTGCCGAGATTGGAGGTCATAATGATAACCGTATTCTTGAAATCGACGGTTCGGCCTTGGCCGTCGGTCATTCTGCCGTCCTCGAGAATCTGCAAGAGCGCGTTAAAGACGTCGGGATGCGCTTTTTCGATTTCATCGAACAGCACGACAGAATAAGGCCGGCGGCGCACCGCTTCGGTCAGGTAACCTCCCTCCTCGTAGCCGACGTAGCCCGGAGGAGCGCCGATCAGCCGCGACACGGAGTGCTTTTCCATGAATTCCGACATGTCGAGCCGCACCATCGCTTGCTCGTCATCGAAGAGAAATTCCGCGAGCGCCCGGCACAGTTCGGTTTTACCGACGCCGGTGGGGCCGAGAAAGATGAATGAACCGATGGGACGGTTTTCGTCTTGCAAACCCGCGCGCGCGCGGCGGACGGCGTTCGATACCGCATGAATCGCGCTGTCCTGTCCGACGACCCGCAGCTTGAGGCGATCTTCCATCTTGAGCAGTTTCTGAATTTCGCCCTCGAGCATTTTTGACACCGGAATGCCGGTCCACTTCGCCACGACTTCGGCGACGTCTTCGGCGTCGACTTCTTCTTTGAGCATCTTTTGATTCTTCTGCAGCTCGGCGAGTTTCTGGTTGGCATCTTCCAACTCTTTCTGGAGCTGGGTCAGCGTGCCGTAACGCAATTCTGCAGCGCGGTTGAGATTTCCCTCGCGTTGCGCCTTTTGCTCTTCGACTTTCGTCGATTCAATCTTCTCTTTGAGCGAGCGAATGCGTTGGATCGATTCCTTCTCATTTTGCCAGTGAGCCTTCAGTCCGCTCGAAGTTTCCCGCAGGTTTTCAATTTCGCGTTCCAGCTGCGCCAGGCGTTCCCTGGAGGCTTTGTCTTCTTCGCGCTTGAGCGCTTGTCGTTCGATCTCGAGCTGGAGAATCTTTCTCTCCACCTCGTCGATCTCGATGGGCATACTGTCAATTTCTATTCTCAGGCGTGATGCCGCTTCGTCAATGAGATCGATCGCTTTGTCCGGCAGAAAGCGGTCACTGATGTAGCGATGCGACAAGGTCGCCGCGCCGATGATGGCGCCGTCCGTGATGCGCACGCCGTGATGGACTTCGTACCGTTCCTTTAGCCCGCGCAGGATCGCGATGGTGTCTTCCACCGAAGGTTCGCCAACGAAGACGGGTTGGAAGCGCCGCTCCAGCGCAGGATCTTTCTCGACGCGCTTGCGATATTCATCCAGGGTTGTGGCGCCAACGCAACGAAGCTCGCCGCGCGCGAGCGCCGGTTTGAGCATGTTCGACGCGTCCATCGCGCCTTCGGCCGCGCCGGCGCCGACCAAGGTGTGGAGCTCGTCGATGAAAAGAATAACTTGACCGCTTGCTTCGGTGACTTCCTTGAGTACCGCCTTTAGGCGGTCTTCAAATTCGCCGCGAAATTTCGCTCCCGCAACCAAGGCTCCCAGATCGAGCGCGAGCAGCCGCTTGTCTTTTAGTCCTTCTGGGACGTCGCCGTTCACAATGCGCAGAGCCAGACCCTCTACGATGGCGGTCTTGCCGACGCCGGGTTCGCCGATCAGCACCGGATTGTTCTTGGTTCGACGCGAAAGAACCTGGATCACGCGGCGAATCTCATCGTCGCGGCCGATGACGGGATCGAGCTTTCCCTTGCGCGCGAGATCGGTGAGATCACGGCCGTATTTTTCCAGCGCTTGATATTTTTCTTCGGGATTGGGATCGGTGATTCTCTGGGCGCCGCGGATGCCGACCAGAGCGCTCAAAATCTTATCGCGCGAGGCACCGAGCTCCTTGAGAATTTTACCGGCCTCGCCGCTGTCTTGAACCATCGCCAGCAGCAAGTGCTCGGTCGAGACGTACTCGTCCTTGAGGCTCTCGGCTTCCGATTCGGCGCTTTCAATGACCTTCTTTAGCCGCGGAGTGATATAACTTTGCCCGGTGGCGCCGGTGACTTGAGGCAGGCGATCGAGGGCTTGCTGCAACCGTTCGGTTAACCTGGCAAGAGGCATTCCGAGTTTCTGCAGAAGCGAAAGAACGACGCCTTCTTTTTGTCCCAGCAAGGCGAAGAGCAAATGCTCTACGTCGACGGCTTGATGATTGCGTTTGTCGGCAAGCCCTTGCGCTTGCTGCAACGCTTCTTGTGATTTAGTTGTGAGTTTTTCTAAGCGCATACTCTTCTTACCCCGATTTTCTTAATGAAAACCTAAGCATCGTTAGGCGATCTGTCAAGAAAGCGAAGAATCGCCAAACGTGAAAAACACGATTAGCCCAGTGCTCAAACAGCGCTAAATTTTGCTAACCGCAGGCAGCGAGGGAGGGCAATTACAATGGATTTGTTTACGGCTGGTTTTTTGCGAGCTCGAAATATTCGAAAATCGGAGGATCGCCTTTGCGGACCGAAGCTATGCCGGCTGCGCAATCGGCCAAGACAATGCCCTCGTTTGGGACGAGCACAAACGGATAGTCGGCCGGCTCGATCGCAGTCCCGCGCATTTTCCTGATCGTCAAAGCGCGCTTAACGCTTCCATTCAGCTCGACGATCTTAAAAACCAAAACACCGGAAGCGAGAAACTGTTCAATGCTATTGCTGGTGTTTTGGGCTGCTGCGGTGAGATGGGCGGTGAAGAGATTGGTCGTGTTCAGTTGGGACTGAATCAACTGCATCAGCGAACGCCCTTGGTCCTGGCTGGAGTTGCTTGCGTCGGTTGGCAAGATGAGTGGCGTGATCGGATCGATGATGAGCAGTGTCGCGCCTAGCCTTCGTGCGTAGCTACCGAGGTCGGCGACAATCTTTTGGGGATCGATGCCTTTCTCGCTGCCGCTGCGCGCGCCAAAGTAGGGAGAGGCGTCTAAAATGACCAGATTTTTCTCTTGAATATGCTGCTGTAAATCCCACGAAAAGGAGGCAGCCGATTCCAAAATTTCCGCCGGGCGTTCATCTACGGTGACGTAAACCGCCTTTTCTCCCTGCACGAGGCTGTGTATCAAAAACTGTAAACAAGCGATGGTTTTTCCCGTGCCGGTATCACCGGTCAAAAGATAGCAGCGGCCCTTGATGTAGCCGCCGTGAAGCAACCGGTCGAGCCTGGCAATGCCGGTCGAAATGCGCTCGCTAACCATTGCGGAGGGTTCCTGGTTTTAGCGCGCCGGAGTCATCGGCTGGATCACGATGCCTTGTCCCTTGACGATGTCAAATTCGAGCTGGGTCGGCTTCACGTTGGTGCAGCGCATCTTTTCGACGATCAGGCTGCGGACCAGTTGGCCGTCCTTCCAGATCATTTCCAACACAATGGCGCCGGCCACCAGATATTCCTCCATGCCATGCATCGTTCGTTCGCCGGTCCGGGGAACCGCATAGGAGGTTAGGACATTGGTCGTTTGCACAGAAGAACGCAGCATTTTAATCAGCAGGCGGATCTGATCTTGGATTCGAATGGCGCTATCGCGCAAGAGCACAAACGGCCCGGCTGGATCGAGCACCAGCCGCTGAGCCCCCAGCTGATTGGCGAAACCAGCCAGATCGCTCACGGCTTTTTGAACATCGATATGCCTTTCTTTACCCGGTCCTGAAAGCGAGCTGAGATAAGCCCCCGCGTTCAAAATTGCCAGCTCTTTGTTCTCAACATGCGGTTCGAGATCCCAACCCATCGAAGCCGCCTGTTCCAAAACGTCCAGGGGGCCCTCATCGGCGGTTACAAAAATACATTTTTCTTTTCGTTTGAGACCTTCAACGAGGAACTGTAAAGCGAAAATACTTTTCCCTGTACCGGGTTCCCCGGTAATAAGGATTGACCGGCCCTTGGGAAATCCTCCCTCGATCAGGGGGTCGAGTCCCGCGAGTCCCGTCGATACGCGCTCTGTGTTTAACATGACCGTCCTTTGCGATTAACCGTCCGTCTGGGTCAATCGAGCTGTGTCTGTTCTGTTCGTTTCGGAGTTTTCGCTCCGTGGTAGATTCGCATCACATTCCGTATTTGGCATTCGGTCGTGATTGGGCCGTTTCTACGACTTCCAACGCCTCTTCCAAGCGAAACCGGTGTGCCAGCGCCGACTCTGAGGAGTTTGACGGGCGTGATGATCATCGGACCGTGCGCTATCAGTAACTTGAAACCGCTCTTCTTCAGATTGATTCAACCGCGGCTCGCCCAGGACGTAATCGTGGCCATCCGGTTTGATGGCGGCTTCTTTTACCGCCAACTGTTTGCGCAAGGACTCAATTTCTTCAAGGTAGATTTGCTCGAGCCCTCGCGCCGTTGCGTCCCGTTCTTCGAGAGCCCACTCTTTTTGGCTCAGCTCTGCCTGCAGTAAAGCCAGCCGGGCTTGAAGCTCCGTGTGCATTCGCTCGGTTTCTCCGGCCAATGCGCTTTCCGTTTGGGATGTTGACAACTCCAATTGCGCGAATCGTTCCTGCAACGAATCCATCTCCGCTTTAACCCGAACCAACTCGTCGTTACGGTTCTGCAGGATTTGATTTCTCTCTTCTGCTTCGCGAATGAGCCGTTCGAGTTCGTACCTTAGTGTATCCTCGATATTCGACTGCACCAAGTCGCGTTCCTGGAGCACGCTGGTTTTTTGCGCGAGTTGCGCGTTTAGATCTGCCATCCGCGCTGCATAGTCCTGCGTGATTTGCTCGGTCCGGCTGAGCGCCGTTAGTTGAGCGTATTGCAGCTCTGTGTCGAGCTCCTCGATGCGACTCTGGAGCACTCGAGCCTCCGACTGGGCTTTTTCCAGCTCCAAACTCCGATCTTTGACGCCGTGCTGTTGTTCGCCGAGCTTGGCTTCGAGTTTTTGAATCTGGCTTTTGTGTGCCAGCGCCACATTCTCCATCGTCGCCTGCTGCTGCGCTAATGCCCAAGCTTTTTGCTGCAAGTCGCTACGTAGAGAGATCAATTCCGTTTCTAATCGGTTTAGAGCTTGGTCGGCGGCTGTTTTAGCGGCAGCCTTTTCTATTTGATTAGAGGTTTCAAGCTCATGCAGGCGTGCCCGCAAAGCCGCCGCTTCAGTCGTCGCCGCCGCAAAATCTTGTTCGCGAATTCTTGACGCGCTTTGCGCTTCATCGACTAGCCGCTCTCGCTCATCGATTTGGTGGCGAAGAGCGGCGGCGTTTTGTCTTTCTTCGGCCAGCTCATTCTCAAGGTTGTGTTGTTTGCCACGATACTCTTCGTGTAAGGCCGCCATCTCCGCTTGATTCGCGGCGAGACTCGACTCGATTTTCCTCTGGAAATTGACTTGAGCCTCGGTTTCACCGAATTCTCGCTGTGCCAGTTGCTCCGATAACCGATTGACCTCGGCTTTCAAATTTCCGATTTCGGCGGCACGGCTTTCCGCCAATAATCCTTTTTCCGTCAACTGGAGTTGCAGCTGGCTAATTGCCGTTTCAAACTGGGCCTTGAATTCGTCGCCCTTCGTCTGAACAGAGTGGAGTTCATCCGCTATTGCACGCAAACTTGTCCCTAACTCTTGTTCAGACGCTAACGCGCGCTGCCAGTTCTCTTCCGTTTGCCGGCGCAATAGCTCAGAGTGCTCGTTTCGCTCATGGAGATCGGCGATTTGTGAACGCAACTGGACCAGCGTCACATTCTCTTGATCGGAGAGCTTTTGTCGGTCTTCGAGTTGGCCATGCAGCCGGGCGATCTCTGCGCTCAGTTGCACTTCAATCGATCTCAATTGTCGTTCTTGTTCCCCGAGGACGGCTTCTTTCTGTTCCTGGGCTTTTGCTTGGGCGGCGTGAAACTCGCCCTCTTTCGCATGCAGGCGTCCTTCTAGCTCCTGGCGATCCGCTTCGGCACGCTGCCAATTTTGTTCCAGCTGGCGACGGGTATGCTCTGTCTGGGCATTGCGCTCCTGCAGCTCAGCAATTTGTGAGCGCAAGCGCTCAAGCTCCGCATTGCTTGACTCACTGGTCGCTTGTTGCTGTGCCAATTCACCGCGCAGCAGGTTGATTTCACCGCCAAGCCTCTCTTCGGCCGATCTGAAGAAATTTTCTTGTTCTTTGAGCGCGTCTTCTGTTTGCGCCAGAGTTGCATGAAAGCTCGTCAGTTCCGCTTCAAGGCTGCGGCGTGTCTCTTCGCCAATCTGTCGCGTCGTCAGATCGGCGGCCGTGGCCGCCTCCAATTGACTGATCCGTTCGCGCAGCTCTGCGGCCTCGGTACGGGCGCTGCGAAGTTCATTCTCGCGCTCATCGATCACGCCAAGGCTACGGGCCTGTTCCTGCTGCAAAGCTTGAATCTTGCTGTGGAAGGCAAGTTCGACCG
>Ga0066710_100000340_pt1 | contig 26753 bp, 24 predicted proteins | sample GraSoiAngelo_159_FD_79666 | JGI IMG/M metagenome (GOLD analysis project Ga0066710, IMG submission 79666) | Grasslands soil microbial communities from the Angelo Coastal Reserve, California, USA - 14_1009_16_40cm | ecosystem: Environmental > Terrestrial > Soil > Grasslands | place: USA... | reverse complement strand
TTGGTTCGAGTGGGCCAGCAAAATATCACGCTAACACACCGAAATGAAGTACACCCAGTATCGTTCCATGATAATTGAACAGTCCCCGCTTGCCAGGGCGGTCCCGAGTCGGGTCCATGTCTGGTCTGCAGACGGCCGCTTGAGCAGTGCGATGCAATGTACACCTATAAAGTTTCGTGAATCAAGCGACGATGTAGCCATGGCAAACGTCGACCGCCCCATATGCCGCGGGTTGCTTATGCCTTTAATGTGGCTATTGGATTTTGATTAACTCCACATCGAATACGAGCATTCCCAGCGGCGGTCTCTGGCCTTTGTAGGCGAGGTTCTGGGGAATCCAGAATCGCGTTTTTTCACTCTCGACCATGAGTTGCAAGCCCTCGGTCCAACCTGCGATCACGCCGTTCAGCGGAAATGTGGCCGGCATATTACGCGCAACTGAACTGTCGAACATCTTTCCATCCGTCGTCCAACCGGTGTAGTGCACAGTCACGGAGTCCGTCGCCGCGGGATGTTTGCTTCCAGTGCCCTTCTTGATGACCTTGTAAGCGAGTCCGCTGGGAGTTTTTTTGGCATCTGCCGGCGGGGCCTTTACATCGGGCGGAGCTTGGATGGACGCCTGAGTCATCGCAATTGCTGGTGAAATACATAGAACTAACGTGACTAAAAACGAGATCAGCCTCATGTAACACTCCTTTCGGTTTTGGTCCTAACTAAAGAGGAAGAACAGGTAAAAACGAACAAGAAGTATCGCAAATATTTCCACAGCACACCATAACGTCCATTTGGGGAAGGCGGCCGACGGATATCCATATCGATTATGATGAGTCCCGCAGGCATGTACGGGTTAATTCTACTTGTATGCTGTATATTCAACAGATTTGCACGGAGACTTCAGTGAGAGTGCACATTTATTTCGCAGCACGTGGTGCCACGGCCATAGCATGTCAGATTCGATCTAATACAAAGCATATATTGGGCGTCGACTCAAAAACATGTCGAAGAACTCGCCAATCTTGTGAAGATTGAGTGGATTCTTGCAGTGTGACATCTGTATATGAACTGTACACAGATTATCTTGCACTGTGACTTATGGTCTTGCACCTTTGCCGATACATCACCGGCATAATATGTTGGCAGGAGGCCGGTCTGTGTTTTCCGGGTCTCGTACGGGGACAGACGTATAAATCACCTAATTACAAGCAAGACGTTTTGAATCCTAATTAGCTGATTTAGACGTCTGTCCCCGAATTACCCCGGTTAAGCCGTTACTTACCATCCACTGAGAACGCTAGCAGTACGTTGCCGGGCATCGCGGTTCCGGAGTAGCCGGAGGTGATGTAGACCATCCCACCGGCGATGATTGGCGCCATACTGTTGATCGAGCCTCCACGCGCTTTCACTCCATTGACGGCATGGAAATCCTGGACCGTATCAAAATCCCAGATGATCGTGCCGGTCTTGGTTTCATAGGCTCGGATGTGTCCGTCCCAGGATCCGAGGAACGCGACGCCGGGAATCAGGGTCACTGGCGCAGGCTGAGCGGCGCTGCAACCCGCAATGGCAAGGCAGCCGGGTTTGGGAGCCGGTGTCATCCACAGCTTCTCGCCCGTGGCCAGTCGCAACGCCACTACGCCGCCACCCACTTCTGGTTTTCCGGCGGTGAAGTCTGAAATGCCAATGTACGCAATCCCGCGGTCGCTGGCTCCGCCCCACATGGTTCCGCCATTTACGCCGCCGGAAGCGATCTTCTGCTTCCAAAGAATCTGCCCCTCACGATCGGGATCCAGCCCATACACCATGCCAGACTTGTCACTGGCAACCAGGATGCGTTTTCCACCGCTGAGCGACCGAAGGATTCCGGAGTTACCCAGGTCGGCATCGATGATAGGGTCTCTCGGGCAATTCGTCCTGTCCTGTCCGACACAAGCGAAGTTGTAAGCGTCGCCGGCAGTGAATTGCCGCGTCCATAATAGGCGGCCAGTATCCATGTCGAACGCGATTATGGCGTCGCTAGTTGCCGTCGGCGGATTGGAATAGTTCACTCCGGTTCCGGCATAGATCACCCTCTTTTGCAGGTCCAGAGTTGGGGATGACCAGATGGCGGCGCCCGACGGTCCCCAGGTCCTGGCGCCAACCTTATTCTGTCCGGTTACCTTCGGCACATCGGCAATCGCGTAAGCCTGCCAGATCCGGGTCCCTGTTGCCGCGTCCAGCGCCACGATACTTCCCCGAAACGTACAGCATTCGTAGGCCGGATTGGTTGCGGCTATGGACTCATCCCTTCCGGACACGGGAATATAAAGCCGGCCGGAGTCGAGTTTCGGAGATCCGGTAATGACGGCCAGCGGGTGTACGTCGGCGCGCACTTTCCAGCGTAGTGCTCCCGTGGCGGCGTCCAATGCATACACGTTCCCGCGGAGATCGCCAAAATAGGCGTATCGCCCACCATTTGCCGTATCGGGTCCAATCACCGGCGAGGTTCGCACACCTGCAACGGCGGCGTAGGTCCAATGAATGCACCCGGTCCGTGCATCGAGAGAATAAACGGTGCCGTCGGCGGCTCCCACAAAAATCCTGCCATCGAACATCGTGGGGGTGGCGAAGGCGGTCGTCACGCGTGGAAATCCAAAAGCCCACTTGAGCTTAAGCTTCGGCGTCTTTTCTCTGGTCAGGCCGGCCGGCCCTTCGGGCTGGAAGCGTGTATTGGCTGCGTCGGACCAACCATTCCAATCCGCTCGATTCGAACCGCCGGCCGTTGGGCGTTGTGGCGCGGCAGAACACTGGGAGGACGGGAGAATGGCCTGAGATTCCACCGTTCCAATGTACTTTGCAATCGCTTCACGCTCGGTAGGGCTCAGTCCGTCGCCAATTCCTATCATCTTCCCTGTTTCCAGCGCCGCCAGTATTGCCTGCCAGGACATCTGGCGCAAGGTCTCCGGCAGAGGCGCACCGACGGCGTTGTCCGGGCTGTGGCACTGTGCACAGCGTGCCTGAAATAGCGCGCCGGCGTTCTGTGCGAATCCTGCAAGCGGCAAGGAAACACAAAGACACAAAGGCCCAAAGAAAGGCCGCACAAAACGATTCTTGATGCGGCCTTTCTTTGGGCTTTTGTGTCTTTGTGTTTCCTTCATGGCTGTGATTTTATGCGTTACTTGCCGATCACAGCCAGGGCGACCATGTTGAGGGCGCTCTCCGCCATCACAAGGTTACCGTCCCGTGTCGTCATCATGTTGCGCACGACGCCGCCACCGGCGGGGATCGCCCACGTCTGGAACTTTTCGGTCTTCGGATCGAAGCGAACGAGCGTGTTCGGTTTCACGGCCGATTCGCTGTACCAGATCGCTCCGTTCAGAAACGTGATTCCATAAGGCTGCGACCTCGGCCCACCTGGCGACGGGAATTCCTTCATCGCGCCGGTTTTTGGATCTAGCCGCCCGAGGTACCCCCGCGCATAATCAGCGTAGTAAATAATGTCGTCGTTGGTGATCGCGATGCGCCGGGGCCGCGCTTCGGGATCCTTGAGAGTCCATTCCTTGATTGCCATCGTGTTCGGATCGATCGCCGCAATCTTTGGCGCCCCGAATTCGCAGTAATATGGAGTCCCCTTGGAATCGACCACCATGCCGTATGGAAGGGACCGAGGCGTGGGCGATTCCACAAGCTTGATCTCGCCCGTGCTGGGATCCAGCCTGCCCACCTTGTTGGCGCCCTGCACCGTGAACCAGAGAGTGCCTTTCCGATCGAAAAGAGGCGTGTGCGGATCGGCCGCACCGGGCGGCAGCTTGTACTCGGAGAACTTGTTGGTCTTCGGATCGAGCTTGCCGATGTAGCCCTTGAAGTTCGCTGTAAACCAGATATTGCCGTCCTTGTCTTCCACCAAGCCATGTGGCCCGGAGCGTGGTGTCACGGGACGAAATTCCTGGATTGCCCCGGTCTTGGTGTCCACGCGGCCAAGCACGTTCGCATACTGTCCGGAGTACCAGAGGTAGCCGTCGTGCGTCGCTAGCGGATCATGGGGCCGCGAGCCCACTGTCGGCACCGTCCATTCCTTGAAGCTAACCTTGACAGGGCCCGGAATGATGACGGCCTTGGGCACATTTCCTTCCGGAAAGTTCTTTGCCAGGTATTCGGTCACCATGGCGATCTGGTTCTGCGGGACGTCGGCGCCGGCCGAGACCATGCGCTCCATCAGGAGCTTCCAGTCATCGGGAGTGTGCCCTGAGTTCGTGATCATTGTCACGGCGTGACAAGTGGTGCACGCGGTCCCGACGATGGTCTTTCCGCTTCCCTCCGGCAACGACGGGGCTGGCTGCCCGCCGGGACCCTGAGCCGAAAGTGTGAAACAGAAAACCATTACCGCGACAAGTCCGAATAACGAGTTCTTGTTCATATGCGCCTCCTGAGTGTGAGCCGTATTCTATCCTGATGCGGGGGTTAGCGGGTAATTCGGGGACGGAGACCGAATTTCTGAAGTACAAGAAATTCGGTCTCCGTCCCCGAATTACCCGCGAAAAATTCTCGCCGCAACTGGACAGCCGGTGTATAACCAACCAATTCTGGGGGCGCTTTCTTGCATTTGAAAGGAGCTTTGATGAGAGTTCTTACGTTTCTTGCCTTGTCGCTTGTTTTTGCGTTGCCGCAGGGAATTGCCCGGCAAGGAGCGGCGGCCTGCGGCCCAGTTGGAAATGTCCAGTTCGTGTGCGGTCAAGAGGCTCCTGAAGATTTGGTCCTTGTTCCCGGTTCGCAGTGGGTCCTCGCCTCAGTTTATTCACCGAATGGAGGCATCCGCCTGATAAGCGTCCGCGACAGGACCACGACCGTCGCTTTTCCGGCCGCTACATCCAAGGAGCGACTGGATGCTAAGACCTACGACTCCTGTCCCGGGCCGCCAGATGCGACAGACAAAGCAAAATTCAGGACACACGGCCTTTCTCTCCGCGCAGGCAAGAACTCGGTGCATACGCTATACGCCGTCCACCACGGCAACAGAGAATCCGTCGAAGTCTTCGAGGTAGATGCCCGCACGAAGACGCCAGCGTTAACCTGGATTGGATGTGCTGTTGCGCCGGAGCCGATCGGCCTGAATTCGGTGGTGGCTCTGCCCGATGGCGGCTTTGCTGCGACAAATTTTCTTGTCCGCAGCGGCGATGCCAGCGCACGAACGAAGATGATGGCGGGCGAGAACAACGGCGAACTGTGGGAATGGCACACGGGCGCCGGTTGGAAGATCATACCGGGCAGCGAAGCAGCCGGTGCAAACGGGCTGGAAATATCCAAAGATGGTAAATGGTTCTATGTTGCTGCGTGGGGAAGCCAGTCGTTCTTTCGCCTGTCGCGCGGGCAAGCAACGGTTAAGAGAGATGTCGTCCCATTGGGATTTCGCGTTGACAACGTCCGCTGGGCGCCCGACGGTTCGCTTTTAGCGGCAGGCCAGAGCGGCGCGGCTCCTGCGCAAACGTCGACCGTCGTGAAGATCGATCCGAATACGCTAAAAGTGCGGGAGCTTATCCGGCAACCCAACAGTGACCTGTTCGGTTCCGGCACCGTGGCCGTTGAGGTCGGCAAAGAGATCTGGGTTGGATCGTTTCGCGGTGACCGGATCGCACGCTTCGCGATACCGCAGAAGTGAGGACGCTGGCTGCAACCGAAAGTGTGCGCTCAGTCCTTATCCATTTCGTTTGTTACGCCTGCCGGTTGAGCACGGACTGGGCGGCTTCCACGATGTTCTCGTGTATGGTTCCGCTGCTGGCGACAACACCCCTTGAGTTGCGCAATTCGTTCCGGTTGTACTCGAGGGGAGCGTTGTATAGATCGGTCATCCGTCCTCCCGCTTGCACAAGAATGGCTTCGGGAGCACAGGAATCCCACTGACACGTGCCGCCGCCGGTATTCACGTAAAAATGAGCGCGGCGCTCACAGATCATTCCGATCTTCAATCCGATGCTGCCGGTTGAAAGCGCCCGGCCAATGGCCAGGCGCTGGCGGATGGCGTCAACTCTGGACGAGTGGTGTGAACGGCTAAGTACGATGGTCATCTTTGCAGGATCCGATTCCGCCGAGACGCGCAACGGTATCGTGGTGCGGCCTTCCTCAAGAAAGGCGTCCATGCCCGGCGCGGCGTAATAGAGTTTTCCGGTTACAGGCTGATAAACAACGCCGAGCGCAGCTCTTCCGTTGATGGCGAGGCCGATCATGACGGCGAATTCGTCGCGCCGAGAAATGAACTCCTTGGTTCCGTCCATTGGGTCGACCATCCAGACTCGTGGTTTTGACAAACGAGTCGGTTCATCCGGGACCTCTTCGCATAAAATTCCATCCCCTGGAAACAAACCCTTCAGTTCTGAAACCAAGAATTGGCTCGCTTCGCGGTCTGCAGCCGTAACCGGATTGTCGGGGCCCTTCCAATGCACTGCCACTGTTCCGGAGAAATGCTCCATCAAGATGGCTCCGGCACGGATCGCAAGCGCCTTTGCCCCTTCCAGTTCAGCTTTCATCTTGAACGCCGGGCCATAATTGTCCTCCTTTGGCTATTTGGGGTAGTATGCAGCCACAGTTCCCGACAATTCAACGGCCCATCCGCCGACCAAGATGAAACAAAAATTCCCTTCGCAAGCGGAGGGGGTTGGCTAACGTCGCATCCAGGAAGGGAAAATACGGTCGTAACTCGTGTGCAAAATTGCCGTAAGGCTATTGGACTCCTGTTTGGTGGATAAACTGCTCACATCACGAGCGGAAGGTGCTCATGAATACTCAGGTGATGTCAAGACAGATAGTGCTGGAACCGGAACGGAGAAGTGCGGAGGTCTTGGAATTCGATAAAGAGCTCAGCAAGAAGATCATTGGCCAGGATGAAGCGGTAGCGCAACTGGTCAATGTGTATCAGACCGTCTTGGCCGGAATGAACGTGCCGGGACGTCCGGTTGCCAATCTGATATTTCTCGGGCCGACGGGTTCGGGGAAGACTCGCCTTGTCGAAGCTGCGGCCGAGATCCTCTTTGGCGCCCCGGACACGGTAGTCAAGATTGATTGCGCCGAATTTCAACACAGTCATGAGATCGCAAAGTTGGTCGGTTCGCCTCCGGGTTACCTCGGGCATCGTGAAACATCGCCGGCGTTGACGCAGGAGGTGCTCGACCAGCACCACACGGAGAAATTGAAGCTCAGCCTGGTGCTGTTCGACGAGATCGAGAAAGCCAGTGATGCGCTGTGGCAGTTATTGCTTGGCATTTTGGATAAGGCGACACTCACCCTAGGCGACAATCGAAAAGTCGATTTTTCTCGAACAATTGTCTTCATGACATCCAATCTCGGCGCCAGCGAGATGAGCAAACTGGCTTCGGGAGGTATAGGCTTTGCGCCAAGAACCAGTCCGGGACAGTTGCTGGAAGTCGACCGCAAGATCCAAAGGGTGGCAGTCGAAGCTGCGAAACGCAAATTCTCACCTGAATTCATGAACCGCATCGATAAGGTCGTCGTTTTTGGAACCCTCAGCCGGGAGCAGCTCAATCGTATCCTCGATATTGAACTCGCCCGAGTCCAGGATCGAATTCTGTTAAGTCAACCCGACCGTCTCTTTGATTTTCACTGCGCGGTAGAAGCTAAGGAATTCCTTCTCAGTGAAGGCACGGATCCCAGATACGGTGCACGTCCTCTCAAGCGTGCCATCGAGCGCCATCTCGTGTTTCCTCTCTCGAGTCTGATCTCCAGCGGACAAGTTCAGGCTGGAGACGCGATCGACGTCAATCTGGCCAACGATGGTCGAAGCCTTATCTTCACGAAAGAACAGCATGAGCCGTCGGAGGATTCTGGTAACGGCCCCTCTTTACCGCCGTTCGACTACCGTCCAGCGGAAGCCGTTGCTTCAGGCGCCTCTGCCTGTCACGCTGTTGCCCGATAATGGAGTCACTGTAGCGGCGGTCTTATGACCGCCGGCGGTCGTCGAAACAAACATCGCCGGCGGTGATAAGACCGCCGCTATAGTCGTACAACTCCTATGAAAGGCGGCACAAAGACCAAAGTGCAGGAGCAGCCGGCCGCCGCCCGGGAATCGGGCGATTCCACATTCACTGCGGCGTGAATTCCGCTACTTCATTGTCTTGAGCGCTGCCGCTTCGTTGTTAAACACCTCGAAAACGGTTAGAAGTTTTGTAATCTGAAGCAGGTCCTGTACGCGGCGCGTTAGGTTGAGAAGCTTGAGCTCGCCACCCTGGTTCCGAACGGTCGTGAAGGAACTGACGAGCTCGCCCAGACCCGAGCTATCGATGTAGTCGACGTCGGCGAGATTCAGGAGAAACTTTCGCTCACCCGCGCCGAGAAGCTTCTGAATCCGATCGCGAAGGATCAGTGTGCCCTCGCCGATAGTGATCCGGCCGCTGAGGTCCAGGATCGTGATGTCATCCAGCCGGCGGGGATTGAGGACCATGCTCATTGGCGGTGGTCTCCGCGAAGTTTTTTAATCATCCGCAGCCTGCTTCCACCGCCTTCGCGCTCGGATAAAATAACCTCGTCCATGAAAGATCGAATGATCAAAATACCCCGGCCGCTGGGTTTTAACAGGTTGGCCCCGTCGGTTGGATCGGCGACCTTCTCCAGCGTGAAGCCTCTTCCCTCATCTTCAACAATGATTTCGATCATTTCGCCATCGGAGGTTATTTTGAGGCTGGCTTCTTTGGTGGGATCGGATTTGTTGCCGTGCTGGATCGCGTTGATCATCGATTCACTGATCGTGAGCTCGATCCAGTGAGCCAATTCGTCAGCGAGTTTGTATTCCTTTATCGCTTCTCCGACCAATGCATGAACGGTCACCATTTCATCGAGCCGGCTTGGAATGGTCAGCTCGAAGCTCTTGGGTGCCTTTGGAGTCATTGATCCTGTAGTAACACGAGGTTTTTTCAAAAGTCAATGACCATGCTAATCTAAGCCGTGCTAATCTAAGCCCAATGAGTCATGCGGAGCGCCTGGAGATCGCTCCAGCGTCGCGAATCCAAGGTACTGTTGTTGTACCCGGTGACAAATCCATCAGCCACCGGCTAGCAATGCTTGGTGCTATCGCTGAGGGCGCCACCGTCATCCACAATTTTGCGTCCAGCCAGGACTGCCAAAGCACGCTGGACTGCCTTGAACAGCTTCGAACGCCTATCCAGCACACCGGGTCGACGGTGATGGTCGAGGGCCAGGGTCTGGAAGGCTTCCGTGCGCCTAGTCGCCCCCTGGACGCTCGTAATTCCGGCACAACGGTTCGCCTGTTGAGTGGAATCCTGGCCGGATCCCCATTTGAAACGACGCTTATTGGTGACGAATCGCTTTCGCGGCGCCCCATGAAGCGCATCATCGACCCTCTGCGGCGGTTCGGGGCCATCATTCAGGCACGTGACGGCAATTATCTTCCCCTCACCATTCGAGGAGGGCCACTACGCGCGATTTCGTTCAGCATGTCTACTGCGAGCGCGCAAGTAAAGTCGGCCGTGCTGCTGGCCGGCCTTCGCGCAACCGGTGTTTCCAAAGTCCATGAACCGGTGGCCACCCGCAATCACACCGAAATCGCGCTAAGCGAATTTGGGGCACGCATCCACATCGACGGCGGCGAAATCACACTAGAAGGCCGAAGACCCCTCCAAGGAAAAGAATTTTTGGTTCCGGGCGATTTTTCGTCCGCCGCCTTCCTGATCGCTGCCGCATTGTGTGTTCCTAATTCGAAGCTCCGGCTAACGGCAGTGGGTTTGAATCCAACCCGATCCGGATTTCTGAGTTTGCTGCAGCAGATGGGTGCGAGAATCTTCATCTCACAGCCGGCTTCGACCGGCGGGGAGCCAGTGGGCGAGATCACCGTGGAAAGCTCGGAACTTTCAGGAATGGATGTAGGAGGCGCGTGGATTCCGAATTTAATCGACGAAATCCCGATACTGGCGGTTCTGGGGACTTGCACTCGCCAGGGGGTCCGGATCCGTAATGCCGGCGAGTTGCGTGCGAAGGAGAGCGACCGGATTCACGCGGTGGCTGCGAACCTGGCGACGTTGGGGGCTCAGGTGGAGGAATTCCCAGACGGATTGCTCGTGCCCGGGGACCAAACGCTTCGAGGTGGGATCGTCGATTCGTTTGGAGATCACCGCATTGCGATGGCTTTCGCCGTCGCAGGTCTTTTCGCTTGCCAGCCGGTAACCATTCAGAATCCCTCGTGCGTGGAGATCTCCTTTCCGGGGTTCTTTGAGCTGTTGGATGAGGTCGTGGAAAGGGAGATCTAACTAGGTTTTTTCGGTCACCATTCGCATCAAGCGGACGCGCATGATGCGGCGGGAAATCATTTGATCGACCCGGAACGTGTTCTCCTCAAATGTAACTTCCTCGCCTTCTTTCATCAGCCGTCCCGACTGCGCCAAAAGAAATCCTGCCAGCGTGACGTACTGTCCGGTCTCCGGAATGTTTAGCGAAAGACGTTCGTTGAGTTCTCGTACCGAGATACTCGCGTCGATTCGGATACTGCCGTCGACATGGGATACCACCGAATCCACTTCCACGTCGTGTTCGTCCTGAATTTCTCCCACGATCTGCTCGATCAAATCCTCCAATGTCACGATCCCCTCGACACCACCATGCTCGTCCACCACGATACCGAGGTGGGTTTGAGCATTTTGAAGCAACCGGACGGCATTGTTGAGCCGAGCCGTGTCCGGAATAAAGACCGGCTTGCGCAACAATTGCGACAGCCGGAACGTCTTGGGAAAATGCAAATAAGGCATCAGGTCTTTGCCGTGCAGGATGCCGATCACGTTGTCCAAAGCGCCTTGATAGATGGGGAATCGCGAGTATCGCGTGCTTTCGACGACCAGCAGGATTTCTTCAAACGGCGTACTTATGTCGATGGCCGTTACTTCCATGCGTGGAACCATCACGTCTTTGACCTGGCGTTCGGAAAACTGCAACACGCGTTCAAGCATTCCCGCATGCTCGTGTCGCTTGGTATTCAGTAGCGCCCGTAGTTCCGCGTCGGAAGCGGTAGTGCTCACCGATTCTGGGTTGTCCCGGACGCCTCGGAAAAAAAATCCGGCAACCTTGAGCCCATACTTTGTCACCGGATAAAACAGCCGCATGCAGATCTCAATTGGAAGAACGACCCGAAGGGCGATCCTTTCCGGATATCGGGCGGCCAAGGCCTTGGGTCCAAGTTCGCAGAAGAGCAGCATCACGATCGTGAGAAAAACCGTGTCGACCGCCAGAGCGAGGTCTACAAGATCAGGCTGACGAACAAAACGGGAAACAATTGCAGCCGAGACTGTCGCGGCCCCGATATTGGCAAAATTACTCCCGAGAAGGAGCGTCGCCAATAGCCTGTCGGGCGTTTCGAGCCACAGGCTCAGCTTTTGGGCGGGCTTGTGCCCCTGTAATGCTAAATGCTTGATCTTGTATCGGTTACAAACAAAGATCGCAGTTTCTGAAATCGAGAAAAATGCGGATAGCAAGAAAAAGGCAATGAGCGGAAGGACTAAAAACGTAACCATGAAGGCTTGGATTTAAGCCACTGGGACTTTTCCGCACGCCTTCGTGACGGCCTTCTCGATACGATCCTCAATCTCGAGTTCGGCCTGATTCATCACGGTCGACAGCTCAGAAATAAGTAGGAATCGAGCTCGGTCAAGCATGCGTTTCTCACGGAAAGATAAGGGTTTAACTCTGCTGAGGTACACCAGATTCTTGAAAACTTCAGCGACATGAAAAATCGATCCCGAGCGCATTTTTTCAGAGTTTTCCTTAAATCTGTCTTTCCAGTCTTTCTGTGTGAAAAATTGATTGCTGCTGAGGAATGCGACAAGCTGTTCCACGTCACGCCGTTCAATGATCTTACGAAGCCCGACGTCCCCGGCGTTGGCGGTGGGTACCATGACCAGGATGTCGTTGGAACATATTCTAAGCAGGTAAAACCGTTCAAACTTGCCTTGAATCAAACGATTCGAAATTTTTTCAATGATCCCAACGCCATGGTTGGGGTAAACGACTTTATCGCCTATCTCAAATGTATCCATATCCCACCGGACGAACTGGCCCTATTCTACGCCGGATCACTCGCGCGGTCAAGGCGTATGCCGCTTGAATCCACGTCTGTCGCGGACTTCGGCGGGTTCATGGAAAGATGAAAAATACCCTAATAATCCGCGCTTGCGCAATCGGTGACTTTGTTTTGAATCTCCCGGCGCTCCAAGCACTGCGCAAAGCGCGGCCAGACCAGCAGTTAACGTTGGTGGGATACCCGTCAACGCTGGAACTGGCGCGGGAGTTCATTCCCGTCGAGGGAATTTATTCCATCGAATCGCCGCCCTGGTCGCGGCTATTCCACCAGCCGGTTTCGGGGTTGGAATTCGATTCCGCCATCGTGTGGATGAAAGATCCAGTGTTTGCCGGAAACCTCCGCCGGTCTGGCATCCACGATGTTGTCAGCGCCGATCCGTTTCCGCCGCATGGCCACGCTGCCATGCACCTTCTGCGAACTCTTAAATTGGGGACTCCGCCACTGCCGGATTTCTGGACTCCGGGTTCGAATGACATCATCATTCATCCCGGCAGCGGCAGCCCGAAAAAGAACTGGCCGTACTTCGATCAGTTGGCCGGACGGCTTTCCAATGTGGTTAAACTCTTCGGACCAGACGACAAAGCCGACTCCCGTGCAGGGATTTTGCCCCTCGCCCAGGTTTCACACCTCCTTCGCCACTGCCGGGGTTACGTCGGCAACGACTCCGGCATCACGCACCTCGCCGCATACCTTGGTTGTCCCACCATCGCCATTTTCGGTCCTACCGATCCGCGCATCTGGGGACCGATTGGCCGCCGCTCGCGGGTCATTTGGAAGACAAAGCTTGAAGACATTTCGGTCGAAGAGCTATTGCTGGCGCTGCGGCGCAGTCCCTGAATTGAAAACGCCACACTAATTGCCCCGTATAATTTCACTGAATTTTCTCGCAGCGAGATTTAACCGCGGGCCTGGCACTAGCAGGTAGTTTTCGCTTTCGATGTAAACGCGGCCTCTGGCCAGCCCGAGAGTCTCCCAATCTTTCTTGCGTTGAGCAATCTCTCGGTCGTTCCGGATTGAGGATAATGTCTCAATAATGATATCGGGCTTGCGGCGGATGACTTCCTCCAGCGTCGGCTGAATCGTTTCACGGTCGATATCCCCGAATAGATTTTGGCCGCCCGCAATTTCGATCAGATCATGCTGGAAGGCCTGCGATCCCACGCTATAGAAGGATCCCAACATCCCGGCGCCGCGGTTGTGAACCAGGAGTACCTTGGGCCGCACCGGCGGCGCCTTGGCCCGCACTCGATCGAAGGTATTGCGGATTTCCTGAACAACCTGCCCTGCGCGCGCATCGGCCCGCACGGCGTGTCCTAAATCGAGCATGAACTGCAAAGTGTGCTCCACATTGCCATGAATGAAGGGGTACATGGCGATCCCGACCGACTGCAGGCGGTCGCGAAGCACATCCTGAGTTCCGTATGTGATCACCAGATCCGGCCTAAGCTCGATGATTTTTTCCAGGTTTGGATTCAGTAGCCCACCGATACGTTGCTTTGCCGCCACCTCCGGAGGAAATTGATCGTAGTCGCCCACCGCAATTACTTTATCCCCAAGTCCAAAGGCGAAAAGCATCTCGGTAACATTCGGCACGACAGAAATGATGCGCTGTGGCGCAAACGGAGCCTTTGGTTTTGGTGCCGAACAACAGCACAAGCTCAGCAACATCATCAAGCAGGTGGCCGCGGTTGTCCGGTTCATTTCTCTCCACCCAGGCGTACGCGTGTCCCAACGGCCACTCCCCGGCCGAGCGCCTGATAACCAAGGACCTCCTGATAATCGCGATCGAAGATGTTCTCGATTCGAACGAATGCAGAAATCCGGCGTAGAAACTCATAGGTGAACGACGCATCTGAAGCCGTATAGCCGGGATTGCTCGTGAGAAATCCCGGCATCCGGAAAGTGAAAAAGTCGCTGTCGGCGCGCCGTCCGATGAATCGGCTGGACCAATATGCTTTCCATTTGGGCTCGCTCCACGCAACCGTGAAATCCGCGGAGTGCCGGGGCCGCCGCAGCAGCGGATCACCGGAGCGAAACGGAAACGATGCCTGGTTCGATTGCTGGATGTGCCCATCGAGATAGGTGTAATTCGACTGAAACGAAATCTGTCGCACGCGCGCACGCGTCCGTAGCTCGAGGCCTCGCGCCAGAGTCCGGCCTATGTTTTGATAACGGCTCGAGCCATCCGGCTGACGAACCAGTTCGATCAGGTTGCGGAATCGATTGTCGAACCATGTTAGATCCGCCGTGATTCGATCGCGCCACAATGACTGCTCGATGCCGGCCTCCCAGCTTCGCGAACGTTCGGCGAGCAAATCGGGATTACCTAAAAAGAAACGGTTCTCGCTGAAGTTCTCAATGAAATTCGGTTCCTTGATTCCTTTGCCTGCACTGAAGCGGAGCCGCGTATCCGGCCGAAGCCGAAACGAGATAGCCAAGCGCGGACTTGTGCTCGTGCCAAATGCGGTGTTGTCTTCTACACGGACCCCAGCCGTGATATCGAGCCGTTTCCAGGCCTCGACCTGGTGCTGAACGTAATAACCCGTGTCGTCGCGCGAGCGCCGCTTGTTTGCGACCGTCGCATTCTCTCGATCGAAATCGATACCGTAGGAAAACGTGCCCGCGGCCAGGAAAGCAACGTCGCCGTGGTATTCCGCCCGGTGCCGTGTGTGAGCCACGTAGGACGGACCAAAGGCGCTGAAGTACGCGTAGTCGTGATCGTATAGCCGGTACGCAAGGTGCTGTGTGAGGTGCGATCCGACCAAAGCTCGATAGGTTAATCCGCCGGCGCGTTCCAGGCGCTGGGTATGGTCATTCGGGCCAAACGACGTAAATCCTGGAGCATTCACGCCCGGCGCGCCCGCCCTGGTCGAGACATGGAGAAGAGTGGCGCGAAGCACACGCCGCGAATCGGGAGTAAACCCAAAATTGCCGAAGTAGCTTGCGTTGCGGTAATCGTTGTTGCGGCCGATGTTGTCGGTGTCCAAACGGCTGAACGTGTTTGCGGCGTCGAACTTTTTCCAAGAGCCCCGGAGAGCCGCTCGCTGCTGGAAAGTTCCAAAATTTCCGCCTTCAATCGAGTATTCGGCTTCGGGCGAGCTCGCGCCGGGCCGGGTAAACACTTGGACAACTCCGGTAATCGCATCGGATCCGAAAACAGCACTCTGTGGGCCCCGCACGATTTCAATCCGATCGATGTTGTCGGTTGGAATATGCGCGAAATCGTAAACACCTCCCGGCTGATTTACCGGAATACCGTCAATCAAAATCTTGGTGTAGTCCGATTCACCGCCACGCAGGAAAATGGTCGTGATGCCGCCCGCGTTGCCTGTGCGGAGAACAGTCAGACTGCCGATATTTCGGAGCAAATCGGCGGTGGTCCGAATTTCGGATGCATTGATCTGTGCGCGATCGATAACATCCACGCTCGAACCCAGCGCGACCGACGAAGTTGGAGTGCGCGTCGCAGTGACGAGTACCGTGTCCCGAACCGGCCGGATTTCGAGAACGACCGTGTCCAGACGCACCGCATCTTCAACAACGAGATCTTTTTCGAACGGCGAGAATGCCTCGGCCAAAATCCGCAATTGATACTTCCCGAATCGCACATTGCCCAGACTGAAGCAGCCTTTCTCATCCGTTTGCGCTTGGAAGCGTGCCGGCCGGTCAGAACTTGTTAGGATAACCATAGCGCCCGGAATCGCAGCGCGGGTAGAGTCCTCAACACAGCCTGAGACGGCAGCCGATGACTGGGCAAGAAGGGGAGTGCAAACGGCAAGGGACAGCGAGATGGCGCGGCAAAGCCACGCAACACGTATTCTGAACATAGGTGCCTCTCCCTCGAAAGGTTATTCCTCCGGGAGGTCTCCTGACTTGACGACGGATTATCGAAGTTCGCCTTCCCGCCGAATCGCCGGCAGTGGCTAGCGCGCGTGAGGTCGTCTTACAGTTGCGGGGCAGTAGCGGATTTGAACCGCTTTCCCTCATCGGAGTACGGTTAGGTCGCCGGTACGTATATTATCATGACCAAAATCTGAGCCGCGAATTGCGCGAATCACGCGAAGGAGTTGATCAATGGACTTGACGGAGTACATCCCCCGCGAGGAGTTGGAGCGCCGATGGTCACGCGTCCGGCGCTTCATGGAGTGCGACTCGATAATCGTCTTGCAAAATGTGGATTTGTACTATCTTACCGGTACTCTTCAGACGGCCGTGCTCTGGTTCCCACGCGAAGGCGAACCGCTGTTCGCCGTCCGCAAGAGTTACGAACGCGCGAAAATCGAATCGGCGCTAAAGAACATTGTGCCGCTGAAAACTTATGCCGACCTGCCCGGACTTATTCCCAATACGGGCCAAACCGTCGGATTTGAGTTGGATGTTGTGCCCGTGGCCACTTTCCAGCAAGTGTCGAAGCACTTTGAGAAGTGCAACATCGTCGATGCCTCCGGGACCCTTCGGAACGCGCGCGCCGTCAAGACTCTTTACGAAATCGAATGCATTCGCCGGGCTGCCCATCAACTCGATACGGTTTTTCTCGATATTCCGCTGCAGCTCCGTGAAGGTCTGGCGGAATTCGAGCTTGCCGCCCGCATCGAATACGTCATGCGCATGGCTGGTCATCAAGGTCTTTCTCGGGTTCGGCGGTTCAACATGGAGATGCATTACGGCGCCGTGTCATTTGGCGAGACTGCGGCCTACCCTCACAGTTTTGACGGGCCAGTCGGCGTGCGGGGCTTGTATCCAGCTGTTCCCGCAATGGGTGGTCGTAAGCGCCTCAGCCGGGGTGAACCGGTGATGATCGACATTGTCGGTGGATACGCGGGTTACATTGCTGACGGTTCGCGAGTCTATTCGCTCGGCCCAGTGTCGCAGCAGATGCGAGATACTCATGAGTTTATTCTTGAGTTAAATGGCTGGATCGAAGAGCAGTTAAAGCCGGGCAACATCCCGAGTGAGATCTACTCAGGCATTCTCGAGAGGATCGCTAAGACGCCTTTCGCACCGCACTTTATGGGGGCTGGAGAAAACCAGGTACGCTTCGTCGCTCATAGCGTTGGGTTGGAGTTGGACGAGATCCCTGTGATCGCTCCGAAATTCGAAACGCCTCTGGAGGCCGGTGTAGTGTTGGCGGTAGAACCAAAAGTCTTTTATCCCGGACTGGGGGGCGTCGGTATAGAAAACACGTACGCGATTACCGAGAAAGGACGCGAGAAACTGACCGTCTGTCCTCAGGACATCTACACGGTGTAGCCAACTTATGAGCGACTTGGAACTCCCGGACGGGCGTGTGTGAGCGACCCCCTGCCGCTTCGCGGCCGTCCCCCTTTGCAAGGGTGACATTACATTCTCCCCCTTGCAAAGGGGAGAGCCGCGAAGGCGGCAGGGGGTCGCTCACACACGGCGTATGGGCTGCGCCCTTGATATCCGGGCTTTCACTGTAGCCGTTACAGTACATTCGTAACGGGAACAGAATTCTCGTTGCGACGGCCATAACAGGCGAAACGGGGCAGAGTGAGCTGCCCCTGTTTCCTCCCACTCTGTCTTCCATTTCCAAAAGAGCCACTTTTTGTGGCAACTTGATCTGGAGGAGGAAACCGTGTCAATAGACTAGCGGTGGGCTCAGGAGCGATAAGTCTTTTCCTGACTACTGCCAGGAGAGATCTTTCCCACTTAAGGCTCGACCAAGTGGAAGTGGCAGCTTCTTTGCAATAGTACTAGTGCCAGGTTCGGGTATGAGTGAAGAACGCGAAATTGCCCACTCGACGGAACGAATGCCCGGCGGCAGATTTTTTCAACACAAGGAAAGTGTCCAAAATGAAGCCGGAACACGCGTTTGTCATAGGTAAAAAGCCTGTAGACCGGATTTTGTCGATCGTCCACACAATCCAGTCCCAGTATCAGGTCCAATTGAAGGAAGCTCAAAGAGCCGTCGCCAGACAGGAAGAGCGGGCGAAAAAGGTCACCACGGAGTGGCAGACGGAGCGGCAGCGATTGCAGCAGAGGATCACTACGCTTGAGCAAGCTCCCGGTACAGCCCGTACGAGCGCCACAGAAGAGTCGGCTAATTCAAGAGAGCTGGAGCGAAAGCTAGAGGAGACTCTCTGTTTAAAGGCGGCCTTGGCAGCGGATTTTCAACGAGTGCTCTCAGAATTAAACGCGCTGGAGCAATCCAACCCCACGGAGGAGGCGAATCCCGCACCGTACGGAGAAATAGCGAAAGTCGTGCGATCCGAGGTGAGCCGTATTCAACTGCTCGTTGATGAGATTGAACGAAAGCTCGCGGATCCCGCCATTGAATTATCCACTGAGATTCGACTCGGCCGTCAACGCGCGGAACTGGAGGCGTATCTCAAGGGACTGCGGTACTCGTTAGGTGAAGTGGCCCCGAGTTTGGAATCGCTGTAAGGTGTCTCATTTTCAGTGCTTCACGTTCCGATAGACAAAACCCGTCATCAGTAAATAAACCACTGAGTTAAAAATGAAGATCGACCGGATGCTCAAGCCCGCCAGCGTTCCGGAAATAATGGGACCGGCCGCGCCGCCGAGCATACTGGTGCCCGAGAGCATGGCGAAGCCGGTGCCGCGGTGCTGGCCGGGAATGACGTGATGAGCGGTGCTCAAGGCGAGCGTGAGAGTGCCGCCAGCAAGGAGCGCAAGAGCAATACGCAACATCGAGAATTCCGTTGTGGAACGGACAAGAACCATCGGCACAAGCACGACTACGCTTAGGAGAAGCCGGGCGATAATGAGGCGTCGCAACGTGACGCGCATTGCGAGCCTCCCAGACATCCAGGCGGAAAATGCTTCACCGAACGCGGCGGCGGAAATCACGATGCCGGACACCATTTCCAGCCGTACCCGCGGCGTTCCGAGCTCTTCCAAAAACAACGGAATGATCGGGCCAAACGTACGGTCGGCCATGTTGACGAAGAAAAGGACCAACACCGTTGTGAAATACTCGGGCCGCTTCCAGAAGCCGGCCGTCGATCGCGATGAAGCTTCGTCGTCTGCCGGGACGTCCTGAGGTTTCGAATCCCGTTGGTCGGCGTAGAGCAGCGCAATACTCAGGAACGAGCCGAAATTGACAAGGCCCGTTACCAGAAATGTCTTGCGTATTCCGATCGACGTTGCGAGGATGCCCCCGACAAGTGGACCAATCGCCGCGCTGAGAATCTGCACGGATTGCAGGGTTCCGATGATCGACGGCACCTTCTCCTTCGGCGAGCCTTGCGTGATGACCGCAATGGCAACGTTGTTAAAGCCTCCCAGGAGTCCAAGCAGCGCGCGTAACAGAAACAACTGCCACACGTTTCCGGAGAAAGCCATCAGCAACCAACACACGCTGTTGACTGCAGTTGCGCGTGTGGCGATGAGCTTCATTCCTTTGCGGTCGCCGATGTGTCCCCAAAGCGGTCCCACCAGAGAAGCCATGAGCGGGCTGGCACTGAGAATCATTCCGCTCCAGAACGCGATGCCGCCGGTGGACTCGATGCCGAGTTGCCTCACGTACATCGGCAGAAACGGCATGACCAGCGTGTAGCCGAACGCCAAAAAAGAGCCGGAAATCGTGACTGCGATTTGATTCTTACGCCACTGAGGTTGGTTCATCGAGGTTCATCGGCTACTTCAGGACTCGGAGCAGGCCTAGAATGGACTTCGCGTCCTGAATGCGGCCGTCGTCGATCATTTGTAGCGCTTCAGTGCCGGGTACAATATCGACTTCGATCAGTTCGTCATCATCTGGATGGATCTGGGTTTTTACCAGATCGAAAGCTTCATAGAGATACATGATCTCGTTAGTGAATCCGGGCGTAGTCCAGAAGTGCGCGCGCTCGATCATGTTGCGCGCACGATAACCGGTTTCTTCTTCCAGTTCCCGGAAGGCGCACTGGATCGGTTCCTCCCCATCATGCAATGTGCCCGCAGGAATCTCCAGCAACTCTCGTCCCGCAGCGTGCCGGTATTGGCGGATCAGAACGACTCGGTCGGGTTGTGGCCGCGCTACGATGCAGACAGCGCCTGGATGGAGCACGATTTCGCGCAGGCATTCGCGTCCGCTGGGTTCGAGAACCCGGTCCTCGCGCACTGCTATGATTCGTCCCTTGAAGAGTAGCCGCTGGCTGAGGATCTTCGCGGCCGTATCAGACACGCTGAGCCTCCAGCATCGGTTTCAAAGCAACAATGAATTTATCGATTTGCTTTTCAGTGATGATGAAGGGGGGCAACATCCGCAGAACGGTTTCGTGTGTGCAATTGAGAATGAACCCCTGCGCCAAAAGCTGCTTCACGATTTCTTTACCCGGGATTTTCAGCTCGACTGCCAACATCAGGCCTTCGCCTCGGACTTCTTTCACAACCGGAAGATCGTTTAACTCTTCCAGCCGCTTTTTGAAATAAGCCCCTATCGTGCGCACGCGTTCCAGAAGATTGCCTTCTTCCAGGATCCTGAAATATTCGAGACTCGCGCGGCACGCCAGTGGACCGCCGCCAAACGTGGTTCCGTGTTGGCCGACTTGAATGGCGACAGCGACTTTCTCACCAAGCAAAATGGCGCCCAGCGGAATGCCCAGCCCGAGCGGTTTCGCGCTGGCCACCATGTCGGGTAGCATCGCTTTGTCCGCCGGAGGAGCAAACCGGTGGAAGGCGAACCAGTGGCCGGTCCGGCCCAGGCCGCACTGGATCTCATCCACGATCAAGACTGCGCCCTTTTCTATGGCAAGCTCGCGAGCGCGCCTGTAGAACTGTTCCGATATTGGACGAATTCCGCCCTCACCCTGAATCGTTTCGATCAGAATGGCACACACATCGTCAGTGAATTTTTTCTCGAGATCGTCGACATCGTTGAAACCGATGAACTCGAAACCCGGAACCAGAGGCTCGAATGGATCGCGATACTGTTTTTGCCCTGTTGCCGAAAGCGCCCCAAAAGTGCGGCCGTGGAATGACTGATCCAGCGACAGGACCCGGAATTTCGGCTTCGCATACGCACGCGCGAATTTCAAACAGCCTTCCACAGACTCGGTTCCGCTGTTTGTAAAAAACGCGCGGTCCAGCCCCGAAATTTCGCAGAGTTTCTCCGCCAGACGGCCTTGATACTCGTGATAAATGAGGTTTGACACGTGAAGCGGCTTTTTGATCTGCTTCCGGAGAACCTGTTTGACGCGGGGATGATTGTAGCCTAACGCGTTCACGCCGATGCCTGCCAGCAGATCGAGATATCGGCGGTTCGCCTTGTCGATCAGATAAGCGCCGCTGCCCCGGTCGACGAGAACGTCATAGCGGGCGTAGGTCCCGAGCAGATACTTCTTCTCAAGTTCTTTGACGTGCGCAAGTTGCATAAGCCCGAAAGCTTAGCATATTATTCAGCGAGCTTTTTTGGCTTTGAGACCTTAACCAGGAGTAGCTCCATGAAACAAATTGTGTATCTGCTTCTTCCTCTCGTTGTGCTGTCGATGTTGGTTGTTGGATATGCGCAGCAACTGAGCGTGCCCGGCGCGGACAACACACCGAAGGTTGGAGAGAAGCCTCCCGATTTCGAGCTCCCGAAAGGCCTGAATCCCAGAGAAACTCTGGGAATGAAGGATTTTGTGGGCAAGAAGAAAGTACTGCTGGCGTTCTTTCCTGCGGCTTTTACTGCTGGCTGAACGCGAGAATTCACCGAGTTCGGTGCAAACCATCAAAAGTTCGTGGACATGAATGTTGAAGTGATCGGTATTTCCAGAGATCTTCCGCCGTCACAAGCAAAGTTCAAGGAAACCGTCAACGCCCAGAATGTCTTCTTGAGCGACCCGGAAGCAAAGATCATCAGTGCTTACGGGGCCCTGAGCGCCAATAAGATCGCGAACCGTTACTACTTCCTGATCGATGAGAACGGTAAACTCATGTGGAAGAACGTCACCGGACAACTCATTCCGGTTGAAAAACTGGTCCAAGATCTGGGCGCCGTCGTGAAGGGTAATTAGCAGGGTAATCCGGGGGACCCCTCACCCGGATTACCGCACCATATGAAGATTCTCACCCCTGAACAGCTGCGCGAAGTCGATCGTCTCTCCACCGAAAAATATGGAATTCCGAGCATTCTCCTGATGGAAAACGCCGGCATGCGCGTTGTCGAAGTGCTCGAGGACCACTTCGAAGATTTGAAAGCGTCGACCATCGCGATTCTTTGCGGCAGAGGGAACAACGGTGGTGATGGCTTTGTCGTCGCGCGGCAGCTTATTCAGAAAGAGTGTTTTCCGTTCGTTTTTCTTTTGGGGTCCGAGTCGGATGTGAAGGGTGATGCGAAAACGAACTTGCAAATCCTGAAAGCGATCGGTTACCCGCCGACGGTTGTTGTGGATGAACGCGAATGGAACGAAGAAAAACTTGAGCTTCTTGACGCCGACATCATCATCGACGCCCTGCTTGGCACCGGCGCGAGGACACCGCTCGAAGGTCTCTATCGGACGGTAATCGAGAGTCTTGACGAGGACTTTCCTCGCGCAACCATTCTTTCTGTAGATGTGCCCTCACCAGGCGTTCGGCCCGATATCACCGTCACATTTTCGGCTCTAAAGCCCAGTTTGGTATTGTCCGCTGAGTCCGGCGACGTGATCCTCGCCAACATCGGCAATCCGCCCGAATTGCTCGACTCTGACGAATACAAGCTCAATCTGATCCAACCGCACGACCTCCCCCCTCGCGACAAAAACAGCAATAAGGGGACCTATGGAAGAGTCCTCATCATTGGCGGATCGCGTGGAAAGACCGGAGCCGCCTCCATGGCGGGGCAGGCAGCCCTCCGTTGTGGGGCGGGGCTTGTGACAGTGGCTACAGCCGCTAGTGTTCTGCCGGTTATTGCCGAGTCGATGCCCGAGCTGATGACCCAAGCTTTGCTTGAAACACCGGAGGGTACGATCGCAAACCATGCCATCTCAGAGATCCTGAAAGACAAGACGGTGCTTGCAATCGGACCCGGCCTGAGTACAGTTCCGGAGACGTCCGCATTTGTACGGCGTACAGTCGGGGAATCTTCGGTTCCCGTGGTTATTGATGCCGATGGCATTAACGCTTTCACAGGATTTGACGGCCAACTCCGCGGCAATGGCCGGGCAATCATCATTACGCCGCATCCGGGTGAGATGGCGCGGCTACTGGGCGAGGATGTGGCTGACATACTCGCCAACCGAATCGACGTGGCCCGGGCTTTCGCAGTGCAGCACAAGATATACGTGGTTCTCAAAGGCTTTCGCACCGTTCTGGCAACACCTGACGGCTCGATCTATATCAATCCTACAGGAAATCCAGGTATGGCGACCGCGGGCACAGGCGATGTTCTGACCGGCATGATCGCCGGTATTCTTGCTCAAGAGTACCTCGGAACCTTTGTCGAACGCCTTTGCTTGGCCGTATACCTGCATGGCTTTGCTGGCGATCTCGCCGCCGAAGAGATCGGCCAAGAACCGATGATTGCCACGGATCTGCTGCGGTTTCTGCCTCAGGCGTGGGAAAATCTGCGAGGCGAGTGATATTTTAGCCGCAATTCGCGGCTCAGATTTTGGTTGCGACTTTGCCCGGTTATGATTTCCCACTCCGAGTCCGACACACTGAACTTCGCTCGCGATCTTGCCCAATCCTTGTCCGCCCCAGCGCACATCCTGCTGTATGGCGAGCTAGGTGCCGGCAAGACGCTGTTCGCCAAGGGCCTCGCCGAGGGCTTCGGAGTAGAGGATGTCGGCGAAGTCTCCAGCCCGACGTTCACGCTGATTAACCACTACTCGGGCCGCATGAAGGTCTACCACATCGATCTCTATCGAATTGAAACCGGCGCGTGGAACAGCTTGGGCCTTGAAGAGATTTTTGACGAGCCCAACGCGGCCGTTATTGTGGAGTGGGCCGAACATCTAAGCTCGTTCGAAACACCAGGAGCGATCCGGGTATTTATCTCCTATGTCGACGACCATTCCCGTAAAATAGAAGTATGTTGATGGCATTAATCTTATTTCTTCAGGTGGTTCCGCAATTGCGGCTACCGGAGCCGGAGGCCAATCAGATCGTGGGACCTTACATTTTCCGTGAAGATCAGGGGCAAACGACGAAAGTAATCCTCCAGAACGGGTTGACCGTCATCGTGCGCGAGCAACAGGCCGTTCCGCTGGCCAGTATCACTACTTTTGTTAAGGCCGGGTATTTCGATGAAGTGGATCGCATTTCCGGAATTTCCCATGTCATCGAACATATGTTCTTCAAAGGTACCGCCAAACGGCCTGTAGGGGAGATTGCGCGCGAAACACGGGGCCTGGGCGGCTACCTCAACGCCTATACCTATTACGACCGCACCGTGTACCACACGGAGGTGCCGGCGGAAAATTGGAAAAGGGCCCTGGATATTCAGGCCGACGCGCTTTGGAACTCGGCATTTGACCCGGCCGAGCTCAAGCGCGAGATCGAAGTCGTCATTCAGGAAAACAATCGAAAACTGGACAATCCACCGGCGGTCACGTCAGAGAAATTGTACTCAACGGCTTTCGCAGAACACCGCATGCGGCGCTGGCGTATCGGCACGCCTGAAGGTCTGCGAGCGCTAACGCGTGACGATATCGTCGCCTACTTCAAGAAATTTTATCGTCCTTCCAATATCATCCTGTCCATTGCCGGTAAGGTTGACATCGAAGAGACACTCGATGAGGTGGTGAAGCTCTATGGTCCTGCGGAAGATCAATCCTTACAGCGCGATCACGGTCCGGTTGAACCCGTGCAAAGCAGGTTTCGTTACGCCTGGCAGCGCGGCCCGATCGAGCAAAATCACGTGGCGCTGGGTTTCCACGTCCCCGGAATTCTGACTGACGACGCGCGCGGTTTGGAAGTTCTGGCAGCCATCTTGAGTGAGGGTCGAGCGTCCGTTCTCAACCAGTATGTACGGGATGAGAAAGGTCTGATCACCAGCGGCTCCGCGACATTGCACGGGTTTCGCGACCTGGGTTATTTCGAGATTGATTTTGAAACCAACCAGCCGGTCGAAGCCCAGATCGCTGTTTTGTCGGAACTGGAAAACATTAAAAAATACGGTGTCACGACAGAATCGATCGCTCGGGCCAAGACGCTTATCGCTCAGAACTACTATCACGAATTGGAAACCGTCGATGGAGTGGCGAAGGATCTTGCGTTTTATGAAGCATTAGGTGATTGGAAAAAGTCGCTTGCTTATCTGGATGCGATACAGGAAATCACGGGTGAAGCTATAGTACGCGCCGCGAAGAGATATCTGACGTCTGAAAACCTCAGTGTGTTTGAGTATTTTCCGGAGTCGGCTACGCGGAGCTTCACTGAAGCCGACTATCTGCGGACGGTACTCGACAAAGTTCCCGCTGCGGTCGAACAAAGGTCGGTGCAGGAACTGCCGGTTGTCGCTCAGATTCCCGTAACCGGCGAAACGGTTGTGCATGACCTGGTTAAGCCAATCGAGAAGCGGTCGATCCTTCGAGGTCCTGACGTGTACATCCTCGAAGACCATCGATTGCCGCTCGTCTCGTTTGGGATTTTCTATCCAGGTGGCCGCTTATACGAATCTTCCAAGAATGCCGGAATCACCGAACTGCTGCTTCGCAGCGCGATTCGCGGAACCCAGCGGTACAACTCGGCTGACATTTCACGCCGGCTCGAGAATGCGGGCGCCCGCATTAGGATCATCAACGAGCCGGATTTCTTCGGCTACATACTCGATGGCATCAGCGGCAAAATAGACCAGGCTCTGGAAATATTGATGGATGTTTTGCAGCAGCCAGTATTCCCGGAAGATGACGTCGCAGCCGAGAAGCTCCTGCAGCTTGCCCGTATCAAGAAACTTCGTGAAAACAACTATGCCTACCCGGTGAATCTCTTCATGCGGACGCTGTTTGGCGAACATGCTTACGCGCGGCCGGCAATCGGAACCGAAACGGCTCTGCAGACTCTGACCCGCGATGATCTTGAAGCCTGGTTCAAAACGAACCAGCGGCCGTTGGTTCCGCTCATCATTATTGCCGGCGACACTCACGGCACTGGCCTCGTCGCCTCGATTGCCGACGCGCTGACCAATGAGGATTTACACCAGCGCGACATCTCGTCATTGCCGGCCCCCGAAACCAAGAAAGAAGTCAAAGAAACTGTTGAGACGGTGGCGCGGCAGCAGACGGCGCTCGTTTATGGTTTTCCGGGCGCGTCACGCGCCGGTAACGATCGATATCCTCTCATCGTGCTGGAGAACATCGTGTCTGGCCTGGGCGGCCGATTCTTCGATGCCATTCGTGAGAAGCAGGGACTGACCTACACCGTCCGTACCGCCAATGCGTTCTTCGCAAGAGGCGGCACCGTATTCACGTACATGGCGTTCTCGCCCGAGAACGAGGCCAAGGTGAGAGATTCTCTTGATAAGGAATTTGAGCGGCTCCGCAAAGATGGCGTCACCGCGGATGAAGTGACAAAGGCCATTGCGTATTCACTGGGCGAGTACGAGATTCGCTTGCAGTCACGCGTTGGTCTAGTTTTGGAACACGCCAGGTCCATTTATTCGGGCGAGGGAGCCCAAGGGGTCGCGAACTACGCGACTCAGATCCGCAGGGTCACGCCTGAACAGGTCAAGACAGTCGCAGGAACTTACCTGGATCCGGACGCGCTGCGCATCGCCATCGTCCGAGGATCCCAGAAGTAGCTAAAAAAGGCTTTAGCCGCC
>Ga0066710_100000338_pt1 | contig 26804 bp, 20 predicted proteins | sample GraSoiAngelo_159_FD_79666 | JGI IMG/M metagenome (GOLD analysis project Ga0066710, IMG submission 79666) | Grasslands soil microbial communities from the Angelo Coastal Reserve, California, USA - 14_1009_16_40cm | ecosystem: Environmental > Terrestrial > Soil > Grasslands | place: USA... | reverse complement strand
GACGTCCGTTTCCTTTGGCGCGACCGCAACAATCGGTTTCCCCGCTGCTAAAATTTCGTACATCTTGCTCGGTACCACCACGCCTTCCAAACCTCGCTTCACGGTGACAACATGCGCGTCGGCCGCCGCAAGAACCGACTGGATTTTCGCAGAGGGGAAATAGTCAAGAAAGCGAATATTTTCGGAACCTGCAGCCGCAGCTACCACCTCTGCGCGCCGGGCGCCATCGCCAACAAACACCAAGCCGACGCCGTCATGTGCGAGCCTGCGCGCTGCGGTTATCAAAGTATTCCACGCGCCGGAAAAACCCAGATTCCCCGCGTGCAGAAGAACGAAGGAAAAATTGCCGCGAATGGCGTGCACTACCTCTGGATCGGGCGTGGGCAGCGGCGCAGTGGGGGGAAGAACGTGCGCTCCGTCGCGAATGACCGCCACGCGCGAGGGTTTTACTCCCTTTGCGATGATCCGCGTTCGCATGTCCTCGCCGAGAACGACGACGCGATCGGCGCGCCGCAACGCCCAGCGGTGAAGTTTTTCCCAGATTCTCGCGAGGATGCCCAGTTCGACGATCGCGCCTCCCACAGCCATGTCCGGATACAAATCCCGAGTGTTGTACGCGAACGGTTTGCGTTTCAGCATGGCAACGAACGCGCTGATGATGCCTTGAAACGGCGGATCGGTCATGGCCAGCACGACGTCGCAGTTAACAAATAGCGCGCGCGAGGCCGCCAGCGCCGTGTAACTGAGATAGTTCAGCACTCGCTTTTTCATGTCGAATCGGGGAAACGCGGTCGAGCCCACGCGGATGACGCGCGCTCGGCCCATGATTTCCGTTTGATACAGCCGCCAGGCGCGCCGCTCACTCGGATCGTACGAGGGCCGGCCGCAGAGCACTGTAACTTGGTGGTGGACGGAAACCGTATCCACGACCGTGTGCGCCATCTTTGCGGTCGCTGATGTGTCTGGTGGATAGTAGAGATTGAGTAACAGAATCTTCATGCGTGTGAGAGCTGCTTCATGATGGCGACTGTCTGGTGATAAGGAAATCGCCGAGGACCAGCGCGTCCATTTGCGTGCGCTGGAAGCAGTGAATGGCTTCTTCCGGGCGGCAGACAATCGGTTCGTTGTCGTTGAACGACGTGTTTAGCACCACGGGAACACCGGTAAGATCGCGAAACGCAGAAATCAGAGCGTGGTAGCGGCGATTCGCTTCACGGGTGACGGTTTGCAGCCGGCCAGTTCCGTCAACGTGTGTTGGCGCTGGAATTTTGCCACGCTTCTCCGGGCGCACGGGATAAGCCAGCGTCATGAAGGGCGAGGGATAAGATTTTTCAAAATATTCTCCCGTGGCTTCCGCGAGAACCGAAGGGGCAAACGGCCGGAAGATCTCGCGATGCTTGATGCGCCGGTTGAGAATCTCTTTCATTTCCGGTCGGCGAGGGTCCGCCACGATACTGCGATTGCCCAGCGCGCGCGGTCCCCATTCCGCTCGGCCCTGAAACCAGCCCAGAATTTTCCCATTCCCGATGATCGCCGCGCTGCGCCTGGTTAACTCTTGTTCCGGCAGCTCAGCGATGGCGCACCCATTTTGAGCCAGGCCGTTCGATTCGATTGCGCGGCGAATATCTTCTCGCGAATAGTCCGGTCCCCAGTAGGCATGATTCATTACAAAGGAGCGTGGCCTGCCAAGAATCTGGTGCCACACGTAGAACGCCGCGCCCACGGCGAGTCCTCCATCGCCCGCGGCCGGGTGGACGTAAACCTTTTCGAACGGCGTGGCATCAAAAATTTTTCCATTAGCCAAACAATTGAACGCTACACCACCCGCCAAGCACACGGCCTTGAGCCCCGTCCGTTCAGCTAGGTTTTTCAGCATGCCGAGGTAAACCTCTTCCAGCCGCGTCTGCAATGAAGCAGCGAGATTTCGGTGCCGCTGCTCCAGCGCCTGCTCGGGAACGCGTGCCGGACCGAGCCGCCTCTCGAGTGCGTCCGAAAACAGTTTGCCCAGCGTGGGAGTCTTCCCGGCCTCCGCCCAGGACATTTCAGGGCCGGTGCGTTGGTGCGAAAAGTAAGCTAGCCCTAGCTCGAACGATTGGTTGTTGGAATCTGACTCGAAGCGCACGATATCGCGGAATACCTCCAACTGTTCGGGTTGCCCGTATGCCGCAAGTCCCATAACTTTGTATTCGTCACCGAATTTCAGGAAGCCCAGATACTGCGTGACCGCACTATAAAAAAGTCCCAGCGAATGCGGAAAGGCGACTACGCCATCGATTTTCATCCGGCTGCCGCTGCCTGTGCCCCACATAGTGCTCGCGAAATCGCCGAGTCCGTCCGCGGAAAGCAGCGCTGCACGTTCGAATGGTGAACAATAAAAACTGCTCGCCAGGTGCGCCTGATGATGCTCGATGCGATGAAACTTTGCGTTCATCTTCTTCGGATCGAAATCGAACGTCTGCGCCAGTGCTGCGGGAATGCCCTGGAATTTCACCAGCACCTTGGCGCGCTCTCGTACGAAGGAGGGCATGCGCAGCGCATAAAATATTTTGGTGGCCAGCCGCGCGTACGGGTTTCGCGGCACCGCTACGTGGTCTATCCCCGCCAGCGTCAGGCCTGCTTCCTTCAGGCAATAGCGAATCGCTTGCGCAGGGAATCCTGCTGCATATTTGACGCGGTTAAACCGTTCCTCTTCGACGGCTGCAATCAACTGGCCGTCGCAGACAATCGCCGCCGAAGCGTTTGCGTGGTACGCATTAATCCCCAGGATATTCATCGCGCAATGGGTCAGTGTACCTCAGCTGGACAGCTCACGCGGTGAGGTGTCGGCGGCACCACTCATTCAGGACATACAAAGACCACGGGCGGGACCATGTGGTCTTCCCTGCAAGAAAGTCGTTCCAAACACCTGGCATCCCGCCAGGCCGCAGGAAGGGCGCCAAAGTCGGCGAGGGCTCGGCGAAACTCGCATCCAGCTTCACGCGCAGCGGCCCACGCAACCATTCCTCCCACGGCAGCGTGAACGTACGTTTCCGCTGCGCGAAAACCTCCTCCGGCAGCAAGTCCCCGAGCGCCTCAACAAGCAGGGCTTTTTGTGCGCCCGCCCGCCGCCTCGCCGCGTCAGGCAAGGACCACACAAATTCAACCAGCGGCGTATCCAGCAGCGGCACGCGAACTTCGAGCGATTGCGCCATGCTGACCGCATCTGTATCCCGCAGTAGTGTGCTCACCATGTAATTCCGCATCTCCAGCCAGGAAATTCCCCCAATCGGTTCCAGCTTGCGTGCCTCATCGGCGCCTCTTTGCAGCCACCCAAGCCAAGTCGGTTCGAGCGTCACGCCATCCGCCCCGACCGTGCTAGGCCGGAATCGCGGCTCGATGATTCTTTCCAGTCTTCCCGGCGGGAAGAGCGTGCGTGCAAAAAAATAGGGATGCGGCAACGCATCGGGATATATCCAGGCCCCAGCCGTTTTGCGTCCGGCGTCCGGCGAGACTCGCCACGCGGCAAAGAACAGCCCCGTCCATCGCCTTATCCTTGCGGGCACAAACCAGGCGCTTCGAATCAGTTTTGCAAACCGCGGCGTATCCGCAAAGGTCGGATATCCAGCGAAGAGCTCATCGCCGCCCAGACCAGAGAGAGCTACCTTGAGGCCTACTTTCCGCGCGGCCCACGAAACAAAATACGTATTCACCGCATCCATCGTGGGCTGGTCCAGAGCGGCAATCGCCTCGTCCAGCCGCGATACAATCGTCTCTCCATTCAACGGCACTTCGGTGTGCTTGGTCCGACAGCGCTTCGCGATGACTCGCGCCAAATCTGCTTCGTCAAACGCCGTGCCAGGAAACGTCAGCGTGAAGCTCTGAATCCCCGCCTGTGCCTTTGCCGCAAGCGATGCGATCGCTCCTGAATCCAATCCGCTCGACAGAAATAATCCCACCGGCACATCCGCGATCAGGTGCGCCCGCACGGCATCTTCAAGCATCGGCCTTAATTTTTTGGCTGCCGACGTGAAGTCTCGTGGTTTCCGTGTGTCGCGGGCCGCCGGTGAAAGCGCGGGGTCCCACCACTGCCGCGCACGCGGCGTCCGGCGGCGTTCCGGAACGTGCAGGAGCATTCGGTGTCCCGGAGGCAAGGAAAACACTCCCTCGATGAGCGTCACCGGCTCGCTCACACTCCCAAACAGCAGGTATGCCGTCAAAGCGTCTTGCGACAGACGTCTCGAGACGGTGCCTGAGGCAAGAAGCGCGCGAACCTCCGAAGCAAAGGCAAATCCATCAGGAGTTTGCGTGTAATACAGTGGCTTGATTCCCAGCGGATCCCGCGCCAGAAACAGAATCGGCGTGGTTGCGTAGCGCTTGCGCAGATCAAGCAAGGCAAAGGCAAACATCCCGCGCAGTTCGGTGAGCGTGTCTTCCCCCCACTCCTCCCATGCGTGGACGAGTACTTCCGTGTCGGAACCCGTGATAAAGGAATGCCCGCAAAGGACCAGGCGCTCGCGCAGTTCGCGATAGTTGTAGAGCTCGCCGTTGAGGACTACAGCGACCTCTTTGGTTTCGTTCCAGAGGGGTTGGTGTCCGCCGGCCAGATCGATGATACTCAGCCGGCGCATCCCCAGGGCGAGTCCTGGCGAGCGCCTATCGCAAACGAGAAATCCTTCGTCATCCGGGCCGCGATGGCGCATCGCTGCGGCCATCGTCCGCACACACAGCTCCGCTTCGACGTTGTGCGAGGCGAAGGCGACTCCGCAGATGCCGCACACGCTACTGTTTGATCTCCGGCGTCGAGAAGAAGGCTACACCGGCTCGGATCATGTGTTCGCGCAAGTGGAAGCGCGGTATCCTGAGTCGGCTGTCTGCATACCAGGCAAGCACGAACCGCAGCATCGAAAAGAAGAGTGTCGCCGCGGCGGCCAGCACCAGGTAAAAAAACGATTGGCGTTCCAGCAGCAGGCTCCAGTCTACCGCCTCGTCCCAGCCCGGGTAGATCCAATCTAAAAGCTTCCTGAGATGAAGACCGTCGAGTGGCAGCCGCGCCAAGCGTACGTGCGCGAAGCTTTCATAATTGTATTCGCGAGGATAATTTGGGATGGCGCTGACCGCTTGCTCCAAGATCGCCGGGTTCTGAAGATCCTTGCGCGTCAGAAAGCGGCCCTGCGCGTCTTTCATGATCACACGGTAACTGGGATCGACGATGACCCAGCGCTGGTTGATCAGTACCTCCGCCACGACGTGTTTTGCGTTGCGATCGGGTGTCAGTAAGAGCAGGCGGCGTACTTGCAGATCGGAGGCCCGCGCTAAATTCAGGAACGCGTTCGTTGCCGTTCCACACACTCTCAACAATTGCGCGTAGTTGAGAGTTATTTCAGGATCGCGCCGCGCCAGCGTATCCGGGCTCTCCGCGATCCCCCGCGACGGCTCGGCACGCATCCAATTCAGAATTGCTTCCACTTTTTCTTCCGCCGGCAGGAAGTTCGGCACGATCGCATCCGAGTAGCCGTCCAGATATCGCCGGACCGAAAATTCTCGGACTCCCATGTAAGCCAGAGCGAACAGCGCCGCAGCCAGGAGCACGTTACTGCTCCACCAGACCGTGCGGAAGACTGGATGTCTTGATTTTCGCACTGAAAAATCATTCCAATCGCCCGGTCTGTCCCCGTCCTGCGCATTGAGAGACACACCCAGCGTACAAGCTTTCCATTTCGCGGACGGGACTGTCCCATCCGAGATTCAAAGTGACTTTAGCGCATCCGCCCTTCAGCTGTCCACGAAGTTCCTTATCGCCTAGAACCCGCGCGAGCGCCTCGGCCAGCTCTCCCGAACTGTGCCCCACCACCAGCCCGGCTGCGTTCGCCAGCAGCGGCGCAATCCCGCACTGTTCTGTCACAATAGCCGGCGTACCGGCCGCAACTGCTTCCGCTGCCGTATTGCCGAAGTTTTCATTTTGGGAAGGCAGGACGAAGACATCCGCGTCCCGGTACGCCGCCCATTTGTCCCGGCCAAACACCGGTCCCGTAATCTGAACATTCGCCCTCACTCCCAGGTAAGAAGCCAGTTGCTCCAGTTGTGATTTCACGCCGCCTTCGTCAGGTCCCGCGAAGACCAGCATCAGGGGCATCCCCCCGAATCTCTTTACGATCTCCGCAAAAGCCCGCAGCAGCAAATCCGGGCTCTTCTTCACAGAGAGACGTCCCAAAAAGAGGACGAGTTTCGTGTCCTTCGAGATCCCAAGCGCCTTTCGAAACATTCCGCTCTCCGGCCAAGACTTCGGCACTTCCACTCCATTCCGGCGCATCAGCACTTTCGTTCGGGGAATCCCGCCCGCCAGGAGTTCTTCGATCTCCTGCTCTGACGTGCCCACAACATGACTCGCGCCTTGGAGCAACTTTCGGCCCCAGAGGCGGTGATACAGTCGCTTAAGCCACAGATTCCGCACGATGGGCATAAACATCCCGATAGGCTCGACCACATACGGAATCGCCCTCTTCCGGCACGCCGCCGCTACCGCAGGCCCGAGCAAATCGTACAATCCAAAAATGTGGACGATATCGAACTTTGGCAGCCACACCCGGCAATACCGATCCACTGCTGGGTTCCAGCTCACTCGCCGGTAATGCAGCCAGGTTGGAAGATAGATGGCCTCCACATCGTTTACCCTTCGTCGCCAGCCGAAGGGCGACCGTTCCGTTGTGACCTTCTCTCCCTGGATTTCTGTGCGTTTCTCCAGCCCCCAGTCCGCAGTCAGGACCGTCACCCCGTGCCCTCTTTGCGCCATACCTTCTGCGAGAGCGCGCACTTTCACGGGCGGCCCTCCGAATTCCAGAAAAGGGGCGTAGGTTTCCGTAACCTTCAGGATTCGCATTGATCGCGTAATATTTTTTTCAATGCTTTGGCGAAGCCCTGGAACCGGTACTCGTGGTCCACAGTTTGCCGCCCGCGCACACCCATCTCTTTCGCATGCGCCGGGTCCGCCAAAAGAGTATGAATAGCCGTGGCCAATTGGATCGGATCACCGTGCGGCACCAGATAGCCGGTCACGCCGTCCTGGATAATCTCCGGCGCTCCGCCGTGCGCGCCTCCGATCACCGGCTTGCCGCAAGCCATGGCCTCCAGGTACACCATTCCGAAGCCTTCCCCGCGGCTGGGCAATGCGAAAATTTCGCACGCTGCATAGCACGCTCCCAACTCCGCGTTACTTAACCCGCTCAGAAAATGGACGTGCCGTTCCACCCCGTTTTTATCGGCCAGATCCTCGAGCCACGCCCGGTCCTCTCCCGATCCTGCCAGGACCAGATGCAATTCCGGCCAATCCCTTAGCAGCCGCGGCAGCGCCGTGACCAGCGTGTCCATGCCTTTGTATCGTTCCGTGGCCAGCCAGCGGCCCACGGCTAAAATCACCCGGCCACTTGGAAAATCCCCCGGCGGAAGGGGTGGCGCCCCCGCTGCAAGGAGCGATTCGAATTGCGGATCGAGCGCCCACGGAAGCACGCGAATGCGCTCACGCGTGACCTCCTGCTGCGACGCCACTTGCTCGGCTGTATCGCGGCTCGGCGCCAGCACCAGATTTGCTTGCCGCAGCGCGCGCCTTCGCAAGGCGCCGAGCGGTTCCCATACTTCAATGCCGTGCGTGCAGATAATGCTCTTCATGCGCGGCGCCACCACACGCATAGCCTGCACGACCGGCCCCAGGTTCGGATGCCCAGCCAGCACCAACTGGGCTTTGCGTCGCGCTGCCCGTACCGCGGTAGCCGCAAACCGCACTTTTTGCCGGTCGCACCCTGTAAACACAAATTCCCGCCCGCCCAGCGCCATGCGGTGCAGTTCCCGCGAATCATTCAAGCTGAGCAATCGGCACTCCCAGCCGCGGCTGGACGCGAATTCCGTCAGCACCGCGGCCAAGTGTCGCCCCACGCGCTGCACCCCGCCGGGGGCGTCCAGTTCCGGGAAGAGGCCAATGACCACGCGCTGAGTCTGCCAAGCGCCGAGCTTAATGGCAAGCCCCGATGCGGCTAACAGAGAGGGAGAAGATGCTATGGAAAGTATACGTGCTGCCAACTGGTGATAGAATGGGTTTTCCCGCCGGATTATGAACAAGCCTGCTCCGATCCCCTGGTTGCGGCTCCTTGTTTTCCTCCTTTATGTTGTCCTGATGGGAATTTTTGTCCAGCTCACAGCCACCAGAATTCTGGGCACCAACTTACAAAGCGGGAACTCCAAGGAAAAGCTTCACTCTGTGGTTTCTCGTCATCGGCTCACACCTCCTTTGCGAAGCGCAAGCGTCATCCTGCGCTATAGCCCCGACGGCAGGTATTTGTCGCTCCAGAATCCTTCTGGCATCTACATTTTGTCGCGCAATCCGCTCCGCCTCGTCACCTATATCGTCGCGCCGCATAGCTACGAAGCCGTTTTTTCTGCTGATTCCCAATCGATCATTGCCGTTTCGTTCGGCCTGAGCTACGGCCGGTGGAATGTCGAAGATACTAGAAAGCTGGCGGGCAAAGACCTGCGGATTCCTGACGGATGTATTGATGCCGAACTCTCACCCCACGCGGACCTCCTTGCCTGCTATCGTCCAGACTTCAGCCTCGGCCTGTACCAACTCTCTACGGATCAGTGGGTTTTCTCGGAACAGTTTCATTCCCCGGATCCCCGTTTCTTCTTTGTCCCTGTGCCCCTCGATATGGATACCGCCTTTGCCGGCGCCTTTGGATTCGTGCTTTCGAATGATCTGAAACCACTCGCAAGCAGACACATCATCAGACTCCTGATGGCCTTTTCGCCGGACGGCAAGACGCTTATTGCTGGCGACCCGCGTGATGCGGTTCGCGTCGATCTGGAAATACATAAAAAAGCAAGTCTGCCGGGAAGCCTGCAGAAGCACTTGACCGGCACTTTTGTCATTCGCGATGAAAATCGCGTTCTGGCTATCGACCGTGAGAAGCCAGATCGCCCTGCAATTTTGTCCTTGACAAACGGAGAGATCCTTTCGAATCCAGCGTTTAGAGCGGATTCTGCACGCTTGGCGGACAATTCACGATACCTCTTCTTGCAGGACGGGGGAGTGCCTGGCGTCCGCGCCTTTGACTTGGAGAAAAACCTTGAAGTAAAGCTACCAGAGAATATTGGTGCCGATATCTACGCCTCGGAACTGGCGGTATACGACGCGAACGGAGATGTGTCCCTCTATCACCTCGGCGAAAGCCTCCCCTTTGCAGTGATCTCTTTGCCTCTGGATGACTAACCGATTCTCCGAAGCGCCTGTCTTGCTCCGGATTTCGATGAACTCGCCATAGCCGTCGACGGAGTGGGAGGTCTTTTTCGCATTGATACCGGGAAGCGCGTTGCTGGCTTTCCCCGTTTCTCCGCAGCGAATTTGGCGGAACAATCCACTGGTTTCCTCCTGATGCCGGCCCGGCGTACAGTCCCACAGCAGGTGGTGCAGTTGGATACGCAAGTCGGGACCACCTCTCCCGCCTGGACGGGTGGGAAGAGCCACCTCCATTCGGGGGGTTCCGTCCTCTTGGAGTATTCCTTTGAGAGTCCCATGGGGAGGGGCATTTTGACCGTAACAGAGCGTGGCCTCCCCTTCATGCTCCGAGCGCTTGAACCGGCGAGTGGCAAAGAATTTTGGAAGAGGGGCTTTACCGAGGACCCGCCCATACCCTTTGCAGATCCCCAAGGGGAGCACCTCGTCCTCGGCTGGAAAGCGAAAACCGAGGGAGCGAGACAAGCCACCAAGCACAGCTCGGACGCGACCAAAACAGCTTTTAAGAAGGCCAAGCTCGGGGATCACGATTCCTTCTTCGAGGTGCTTGAGGCTCGCTCGGGGAAGTCTTTGGGCGGCGTCTTGGTGCAGGCTGGGAACGGCGCGAGTAGCTTCGAGTCTGCGTTTTCTGAGGGCGGCATGTTGTTTCTGCAGAAGGATGTTGTTCGAGTGTCCGTTTATTCCTTGCAGGATAGCCAGCTCAAGTCTCGACTGGTGGGCGAGCGGCTGGCTGCGAGTGCCGCCTCCAGCCTTTTTGCCGTGTCAGAAGGATTAGGCCGGTTGAGTATCTACGATCTACAGTCTCTTGCCAAGCTGGACCAGCAGGTCTTCGCCGACGACCTTGCCTATATTCACTTTTCTGCGGATGGAAAGCGGCTTTTCGTCCTCACCGAACACCAGGCTGCCATCATCCTGGATGTAAGTGATGTGCGCAACGCAGGTGTCCAGGCTTCCCAAACAAAAGAAGACAAGAACTAGAGAATTGACCCGCTGAGCGCATTCAGTTCTGGGAAGAGGCCAATGACCACGCGCTGAGTCTGCCAAGCGCGACGCAGGAACGTAAGACATGAGATGCAGGAACGTTCGTTTAGCCGGCAGCTCTCCTGAGCAGGGGGACCAACTCCGTCAGGCGATCCAGATAAATATCCGCAGGATATGCAGCGCGGTCGTGCGTCCCGAATCCGTAATTCACTGTTACTGCCAGCGTCCCCGCGTTTCGCGCCGTCTGTACATCCACTTCCGAATCGCCGATCAGCATCGCTTCTTCAGGAGCCGCGCCGAATTCCTCAAGAATTCTTCGCGCGCCCAGCGGATCCGGCTTCTTCGTCTCAAAACTGTTCCCCCCGTACACCGCCCGGAAATATTTCGCCAGCCCCAGCCCTTCCAGAATCCGCACACTCACGCGCACGGGCTTGTTGGTCAGGACGGCCATGGAGAATCCGCGAAGTTCGTCGAGCGCCTCCGTAACTCCCGGATAAGCGCACGTTGAGTCCAGTTTGTGTTCTTCGTAATGCGCAAGGAAAAACTTCAGCGCCCTCTCGCGCTCGGCTTCCGTGGCCCCATTTCCCAGGGCCTGCCCGATCAGTTGCGGCGCGCCATGCCCGATGTAGCCGGAAATGGTGTCCTCATGCAGCGTCTCGCGCCCCATACCTTGAAGCATCGCGTTGACGGACTGGATCAAGTCGCGTTTCGAATCAATCAGTGTGCCGTCCAAATCGAAGATCAGCGCGTGGACGGCAGAAAAATTCGCCCTCGCCATAAACCATTTATTCTAATATGTCCGCATCCGCGCCACAGTCACCAATCTCCCATCAAAATTAACGTTTCACCCTTTTCGAAATCTTCACCTCTTCGCGTAAACTGGAAGGCCTCCCTGGCAGCATAAAGTCTTTCCGGAGACCCTATGGCCCAGGTTTTTCCCTTTCGCGCGTTTCGTTACAACCCGGCCCGTGCCCCGTTCGAACGCGTCCTCACGCAGCCCTACGACAAGATTTCTCCTGCCATGCAGGAAAAATACTACGCCGCCGACCCGCATAACCTCATCACCGTCGAGAAAGGCCGCAGCTATCCCGACGACACGCCGCAAAATAACGTGTACGCTCGCGCCGCCGCTGCCCTTGATGATTGGATTCGCAGCAACATTATCCAGCAGGACCCCGCTCCTTCCTTCTATGCCTACACCCAGGAATACACCGTGCCCGGCACCGAAGAGCGCCGCGCCCGCCGCGGCTTCATCGGCGCGGGCCAGCTCGAGGAATATTCCGCCGGCATCGTCTTTCGCCACGAACAAACTCTTTTCGGGCCCAAGGCCGACCGCCTCGAGCTCCTCCGCCATACGAAAATCCATACCGGCCAGCTCTTCATGCTTTATTCCGATCCGCGACGGCGCATCGACACCATTCTCGACGAAGTCGCGGCGTCCTACGCTCCTGTTACTGAGCTCCGCGATGAATACGGCGTCGTCCACCGCCTGTGGATCATCGCCGATCCCGAACGAGTCGCCGCCATCCAAAAAGTCATGGAAGAACACAAGCTCGTCATCGCCGACGGCCATCACCGTTACGAGACCGCTCTCAACTATCGCAACGAATGCCGCGCTCGCGCAGGAAAAATCGATCCCGACGCGCCCTTCGAACACGTCATGATGACCTTCATCAACACGCACAGCGAAGGCCTCACCATTCTGCCCACCCACCGCGTCGGCACTCACATCCACGATTTTTCCTGGCCCGCGGCGCGCCGCCACCTCGAACCCTGGTTCGCTGCGGATGCATTTCCCTTCAAAGATGAGGAGAAGAAGGCGGAAGCGCGAAAGAAATTTCTTGCGCGGTTGGGCAGCGCTCGCGAAAAGCGCGCCATCGGCGTCTATCCTGCGGCTGAGCCGCAAAAGCGCGCTTTCTACGTGCTGACCCTGCGCGAAGGCGCGAATCTTTCCCAGCTTCTCCCCAGCGTCTCGCCGCTCCAGCGAGAACTCGACGTCGTCCTCCTTCACGAAGGAATTCTCGAGCCCGCTCTCGGCATCACCCCACAAGCGGTCACCGCTGAAGCCAATCTCACCTACGAGCGTGAAGCGGCCGCCGCTCTCGACGCCGTGGACTCCGGCCGTGCGCAAATCTCTTTTCTGCTCAATCCCTGCGCCGTCGAGCAAGTTATGAAAGTCGCCATCGCCGGCGAAGTTCTGCCCCAGAAGTCCACCGATTTCTACCCCAAGCTCCTCAGCGGCATCACCATGTACCGCCTCGTCCCATCCCCGTAGCCTCGGCCTTTTGTCCTGTTTCGGACAAAAACCTCCATGGAGTCGCCTCTGCCCTTAGCAATACCGCTTTCTCTAAGCTGCGCATCCCCAAAGGCTCGCTAAAAATCGGGCTTTACATATTCCTATATGAGAATGTATTATTGTCCCATGCCTCGTGCAGCCACCACCTCCGACGCTTTCAACGCAGTCGCCGAGCCCCGCCGTCGCGAGATCCTCAACTATCTTGCGCTTCAGGAGCGCCCCGTTGGTGACATCGTGGAAAGCCTAGGCCTGGAGCAGCCTTCCGTCTCAAAGCACCTTCGCGTTCTCCGCGAAGTGGGCCTCGTCCACGTGCGCCGCGATGGCCGCCAGATGCTCTACCGGACGAACGCCGAGGCCATCCGCCCGCTTCACGAGTGGACTGGCACCTTCGAGCGCTTCTGGCGGCACCAGTTGCATCGCATCAAGGAGCGCGCCGAGGAAAAGATGAAAACAGTTCGATCGGATTTCAATGTAAGGAATTTCAATTCAAGGAGGAAAGATGATCCCAACAACAGCCATTGAGAATCTGACGTTAAACGTCACCCAGGAGATCCACGTCCGCGCGCCGCTGGATGTCACCTTCACGGCGCTCGTCGACCAACTCGGCCCGTACAACGAAATGCCCGATGGCACGCCCATGCCCATGAAGCTTGAGCCCTGGCCCGGCGGTCGCTGGTTCCGCGACCTCGGTGACGGCAACGGCCATTTCTGGGGCCATGTTCAAGCCATCAAGCGCCCCACTCTGCTGGAGATTACCGGTCCATTGTTCATGTCCTATCCTGTCGCTTCCAACGTGCAATACCGCTTGAGCGAAGCAGACGGCGGAACATTGATCCAGTTCCGGCACTCCGCTCTTGGCCTTATTCAGGACGACCACAGAGCTGGCGTGACCAAAGGCTGGTCCTACATTCACGAGAAAGTTCGCCAGCGCGCGGAGGGATCGCGCTCCAAATCCGCCTCCATCCAATAGGGTTTCCACTTTCCGAACAAAAGGAGAATCGCCATGTCCATTGCACAATCATTGCTCGTAGAGTTTGAAGCACAGGCGCCCATCACACGGAAATTTCTGGAGCGGCTGCCGGAAGATAAATTGACCTGGAAGCCGCACGAGAAATCCATGTCCGCTGGGCAACTCGCGTACCATCTCGCCTTCGTACCGGGCGGAGTCGTTCGCTTCCTGCAAAACAATCCGGCGGAAGCTCCAGGCTTTGCCAACTTTCCACAACCAGCGAGCCGTCAAGAGATCCTCAAGGCGTTTGAGGAAAGCATCGCCGCGGTGCGGAGCCTACTGCCAAAGTTCGATGACGCGGCAATGAGGGAAACCTGGCGCATGGTTGCCGGTGGACGGGAGGTCCTGGCTCAACCTCGAGCGGAGTTCTTGCGCGATGTCATGCTCAGCCATTGGTACCAGCATCGCGGCCAGTTCAGCGTCTACTTGCGCCTGCTCAATGTCGCAGTGCCTGCAAGTTGGGGCCCCAGCGCCGACGAACCACCGCTTTTCTTGCAGAAGAGGCAATCGGCATAGGCCCGTGTAGTGGCCCAACAAAGGATGAACCTATGTGCCCGGAGTGTTTCGGAACTCTCGCGCTGATGATTGCGGGCGCAACCTCGACAGGTGGAGTGACCGCGCTCCTCGTGAGGTTGCTTCGCGCCAGGCATAGCGCGGTCAAACTTTTTGCAACACCTAAACCAAAGGAGAAATCATCATGAGCACTATCCAAGTAGCGTATCCGAAAGCCGTGTCGCGAGCAGACTGGCTTGCGGCTCGCAAGAAACTCCTGTCGAAGGAGAAAGAACTCACCCATTTGCGCGACGCGCTCAGCGCCGAGCGCCGCCAGCTGCCCTGGGTCAAAGTCGAGAAGGACTACGTCTTCGATTCCCCTGGCGGAAAGAAAACTCTCGCGGCCCTTTTCGACGGCAGAAGCCAGCTCGTCGTCTACCATTTCATGTTTGGCCCGGACTGGAAAGAGGGTTGCCCCAGCTGCTCGATGGCCGCCGATCATTTCGACGGCAGCATTCTCCATCTTGCGCAACGCGACGTGACACTCATCGCCATTTCACGGGCGCCTCTGCCCCAGATCGAGGCTTTCCAGAAACGTATGGGCTGGCGCTTTCAGTGGGTTTCATCGTATGCGAACGACTTCAACCGCGACTATCGCGTGTCGTTCAAGAAGGACGAAGTCGCCAAAGGCAACATCTACAATTTCGATACCACCGGATTTCCCAGCGACGAAGCTCCCGGCCTGAGCGTCTTCCACAAAGACGCTGCCAGCAACATCTTCCATACCTATTCCACCTACGGCCGTGGCCTCGAGGAGTTGCTTGGCCCTTACACCTTCCTCGACCGCGTGCCCAAAGGCCGCGACGAATCCGCCATGTCGCCCCATCCCATGGCCTGGGTCCGCCACCACGATCGCTATAGTCCCAATTACTTCGCCGAGCCTGCGGAATCGGCCGCTCGTGCCAATAGCTCCGCTGCTGGCTGCTGCGCCGAGCACTCGTAACAGTTCATCGGCGCTGTGAAAGAGCTCGCGCTAATCCTGCTGTGAAGAAGGATCTTCCTTACTGGGTTTTGGACCAGGGAGGAACAACGCCGGTCATGCGGGCGTAGGCCACGAGTTGCCCCATGTGCTCGTTGGCGTGAACGATGATGCGCAGATACATGCCGTCCACGGTGGCGTCGCGATCCATGATGCGAACTTTGCGCTCGAGATCTTTCGGCGTGACGGCCGAGTGGGCTTGCTTAACGGCCTCCAGCGAACGTTTCAGCCAGTTGATCACGTCGGCCTTCGCGGTGACGGTCTTCTCCATGCCTTCTTTCATGTCGGCGGGCATTTTGGGCCCGGTTACGCTCAGCAAGTAAAAATTGGCCAAGGCGATGTGCATGTAGACTTCGCTGGTGGAACGCACGCCCGGCGCGGGGCGCCAGCCGAATTTTTCCTCAGGCGTGGCTTCAGCGAGCGCGATCAATTGACTGGAGACGTGGCGCCACTCTCCGTCGTAGCCTTGCCAGAGCCCTTCCAGCGAATCTTGCGCAAACACAGGGCGCACGGGGATGGCAAATAAAAGGAGTGCAAAAAGCACTTTTCTCATTGTTCTCTCCTCTCCGGGACTCTCCTCGGCCACGGGGACTTGTCGCTGAGACTAAGAAAGAAGCCATTCTATTCCTTTTGCGCCGATGAGAACGATTCTTTCGCGCCGCGTTCGCCGGCGTTGCCAGTGGCACACAGTCGTGGAGGCTGCAACACGGCTGCCGGGTGCCGTTCATGCTCGCATTTGACGCCAAGTGATTGAACAGCTGACACTTGAGCCCTTCCCTGGCGCCAAACGCCCCTGGCGCGTCTCTTGCACTCCGAACCACGCACCATCACAACGGGGAGGAGTCCATGCAAATTTTCGCGGAGAAGTGGATTAATAACAGGGCCTGGAGGCGCTTTGCACTGGTGCTTCTGGCGTTTACCACGATTTTGGCAGGATGGGCGCCCGGGGCACAAAGAGACGACGGCGGCACACCGCGCGTCGGCGAAGGATGCTTGCTTTACCGTTCACCGGTCTCCGGTCGCTACGAGACCGTGCCGCTGGTGCACACGGACGTGGTGCTGGACGTGCGCGGGTTGGTAGTCGCGGCGACGGTAACCCAGCAATACGCCAACAACACCAACGAGCCGATCGAGGCGGTATACGTTTTTCCGTTGCCTCACGACGCCGCGGTGTACGACATGGAAATTCGCATCGGCAACCGCGTGATTCGCAGCGTGATCCGCGAACGCGAGGAGGCCAAGCGTGCCTATGAAGCGGCGAAGTCCGAAGGCAAGCGCGCCGCGTTGGTGGAAGAGGAGCGGCCCAACATTTTCACCGCGTCCGTGGCGAACCTAATGCCCGGCGACCACGTGGACGTGCGGTTGCGGTACGTCGAGTCGTTGCGCTGGGAAGAGTCGCACGTGCGGCTGGTTTTCCCGATGGTCGTAGGTCCGCGCTACATCACCGGCACGGAGGCCGTCGGCCATGATGGGACCGGATGGGCCGCGGACAGCGACGCCGTGCCTGACGCATCGCGAATCACTCCGCCGGTGCGCAATCCCGAGACGCGCCCGGGCCACGACATCTCGCTCGCCGTGGATCTCGACGCCGGCTTCGAATTCGGAGCGATAAAGAGCGTTTCTCATGAAATCACTGTGCGCCGCCTGGCCGACGGCCGCCAGCACATCGAGCTTGCGAGCGGAGCCACGATTCCCAACAAAGACTTTGTCCTTGAAGTACAGCAGGCGGAGAGTACGCAACCCAAGGCCGCCCTCTTTCTTTCTCCCGAGCGTGACTCCGGCGAGACTCATTTTCTTCTGACCGCGTTTCCGCCGACGGTGCAACCCACCAAGCGAGTCCCTGTGGACATGCTCTACCTGATCGACGTGTCCGGCTCGATGGCCGGCACATCAATCCAGCAGGCTCGCGAAGCGCTGCTGCAAGCTTTGGACCGGCTCCGGCCCAGCGATCGCTTAGGTATCCTGGCGTTCAATCACAGCTATTACGAGTTTTCGTCTGAGCCGTTGACCGCTAGCCCGGAAAATGTCGAAGCCGCGCGGCGTTATGTGCATGGACTCGAGGCGGGCGGCGGCACGGAGATGCTCCCGGCGCTGCTCCACGTGATGCGGAAGCCGGAAACTCCCGGGTACTTGCGGCATATCGTGCTGCTGACGGACGGCGACCTCGGCAACGAAGAACAGATTTTCGCGGCCCTGCGGCAAGCCTTGGGCGGCGCGCGTCTGTACACCGTGGCCATCGGCAGCGCTCCGAATTTTTTCCTGGCCACGAAAATGGCGCAATTCGGGCGCGGCAGCTTCAGGCACATCGCGGACATCAGCGAGATTCGCGAGCAGATGGGCCGGCTGCTCGAGACCATCGAAAGCCCTGTGCTGACCGATGTGAGATTGTCGTTTGAAGGCGTCGAGTTGGCGGAAGTCTACCCGCAGCGTCTGCCGGATTTATTCCTGCGGCAGCCGCTGTTGATTTACGGGCGCATCTCACAAGGCCGCAAGGGTGTCGTGCACCTAACCGCGCGTGCGGGCGATCAGCCGTTTGAGGCGAGTTTCGCTTTCGACGCTTCAACGGCGTCGTTCCACCCGGGTATTACCACGCTCTGGGCGAGACAACGCGTGGAAGATTTGATGGATCGCTGGCGAGTATCGGATGAAGACGCAAGGGCCAATGTTCGAGCCAGTTTGATTGCTCACGCCATCCGCTACCGGCTAGTGACGCGCTTTACATCGCTGCTGGCGGTCGAGGAAATCGTCGCGAATATGGGAGGCGAGTCCAGAACGGTGGCCGTGCCCGCGGAGTTGCCAGCCGGCATGCAATTGGACAAAGTCTTTGGCGCACCAGCCACGGGCACTGCGGACGCGTTTCTTGAGGCACTCGGCATTGTGCTCCTCTTCACAGGCATCTTACTAAGCATCGTGCTGCGGCGCTTTGGCCAGAGAGTAGGAGCAGTCTCGTGAAGCCTCTGCGGATCTTCGTTGCGCTGACGCTCATGGCAGGACTATGCCTCACGGGCCGCGCCGAGTACCTGCACGCAAAGGCAGAGCTTGCGGGCGTCTTGATTCGCCGTGCCTGGGATGAGACCGTGCGCCTGGGCAAGTCGCACCCCCCATGGCCTTGGGCCGACACCTATCCCGTGGCGCGATTGCGCATTCCGCGCATCGGCTACGACGAAATTGTGCTGGAGGGCGCGACCCCTCGCACGCTTGCTTTTGGTCCCGCGCGACTGTTCAGTGGGGCCGACTTGGGAGAGCCCGGCAATCTGGAACTAGCAGGGCACCGCACGAGCTGGTTTCGGCCGCTGGAGGCGCTGGAACTGGGAGACAAAATTCAGGTTCAGTGGTTCGACCCTCGCAAGCACGAACTCCGCGAGCGAAACTACACCGTGGATGTCATTCGCATCGTAGCTCCCGAAGATGTGACTTTGCTGGCGCCGACGTCCGAGGATGCTTTGACTCTGATAACCTGTTACCCCTTCGGACGCAGCCCCCGCTCCCCGCAGCGCTTCGTGGTCCGTGCTTCTCCGGCTGGCAGGGGCAGTATGAGTTTGCTAGTACCGTTCCAACTGTAGGCCCTGAATTGGTCTGGTGCGATACGGTGATTCCGTATCACCGGTTTTTTTAGGTGACTAGTGACAAAAAGCTGGAACGGCACTAGACTGGCGCGGCACCGAGGGGCAATTTGAGGCAAAAAACGCGAAGACGGTTTCTGGCAGAGACTGCTGGGTCGGCGGCGGGAGTATTGTTTTGGCCGGGGCTGAAGACGGCGTTCGCAGCAGACAGCGGGCCGCACATCGAGTTTCCCGCAGCGGCGCGGGAGCGGATTGCGATTGCGTCGTACCCGTTCCGGGATTTCATTGCGGGACGCAAAGATAAAGCCGGCAGCGGGAAGATGGAACTGAAGGAGTTCGTGGCGCACGTCAGCGCCAAATTCAACATCAAGAAGATTGAGCCGTGGACGGAGCATTTCTTTTCGCTGAAAAAGGCCTACCTGGCGGAGCTGCGGGCGGCCGTGGTGAAGGCGGGCGGAGCGATCGTGAACATTGCGGTCGACGGAGAGTACAGCCCGTATGCAGCGGACGCGGCGGAGCGGGAAAAAGCCGTGGCGTTCAGCAAAGAATGGATTGACGCAGCGGTGGCGATTGGTTCCCCGAGTGTACGGACAAATATTCCGCAGGCGAAAGATTCGAAGCCGGACGTGGAACGGACGGCGGAGAGTTTGCAGCGCGTGGCGCAGTACGGCGCGGCGAGAAACGTCGTCGTGAACCTGGAGAACGACAATCCGGTGAGCGAAGACCCGTTTTTCGTGGTGAAGGTGATTGAGAAGGTGAACAGCGCATGGTTACACGCGCTTCCCGATTTCGCGAACACGCTAGCCGCATACGAAGAAGAATACGCGTACAAAGGGATTGATGCGATGTTCGGCCACGCCTACAACATTTCGCACGTGAAGGAAAAGGAAGTGGGCGATGGGAAAGACAAGATCGCGCACGTGGATCTTCCCAGAACATTTGGCATTGCGAAAAAGCACGGTTACAAAGGATATTTTTCGATGGAATGGGACAGTCCGGGCGATCCCTACGCAGGGACGGCGGGGCTGATTGAGAAAACGCTGAATAATCTTTCCTAAGAACTTTTGCTCAAGCGCTCATAGTTACTCGACGTCTCCTACTCTTCATCGCTTGCGCCTCGCGACGCGGAGGAGAGCTGAAGCTCGCGGAGCCCGGCAGACTTGAGCTGGCGATTGAGAGCTGGTAGATCGGTGGACTGGAAGTCCTGCCAGAGCTTTAGGACGGCGGCCCAATCTTTTTCCGCGGCGTCCATGGCGGCAAGCTGCGCAGCGGTGGGCGCGGCGTCAGAGCGATCGAGTTCGGAATACAGCGCAGCGATGACGCCGCCGGAGCGGGCCATGGTGGGCGAAGGCGAAGCGGACGCACCGAAACCACCGGGACCAGAAGGGCCGCCGAGAATGGCTGTCAGCTTTTTGTCAAAGGCGGCGACGGCATCGGCGAGTGGGCCGGAAATTTTTGCAGCTTGCGAGCTCGCGGCGTTCTCGGCTTGTGCGGCCGGACTCTTGCCGGTGAGCTTCTGAAGCTGATCCCGGAGAGCGCGGGCCTGCGTAAGGGCTTCTGTGCTTTGGGTCATGATTCCGGCGAGAAGCTGCTGTTTTTGAAATTCCAGCGCCAGTCCTTCCGCGGATGTTTTCACACGAGGGTCCATTTTCACCACGAGAGGCTCGCTGAACGTGTGTCCATTGACGGTGAGGCGCACGGAGTACTGCCCGGGGACAGCCATGGGGCCTTGCGGCGAGCGGGGCGTGTCACGCGGAATCGCAGCAATGGGATATTCCGAGCGAGTCGCTCGCGGTGAAGGATAGTGCAAGTCCCAAACCCATCGGTGCATGCCGGGTTCCCTGCAAAGTGTTTTGGACTTGCGAATCCAGTAAACCGGAATCAATTCCTTAGCGAGTTCTTCGGGAGAAGGTTCCCGTTTGTCAGAGTCGGTGAACTTGCGGACGACGTCGCCATGAGAGTCGAGGATTTCGAGGGTGACGGGTGTGGAGGCTGGATGAGCGAGAAAATAATCGATGATGGCGCCATCGGGAGGATTCTGCGCGGTCGGCTCATCGGGCGGAATGGGCGTGTCCGTGTTGGTATCGCGGCGAACACGATAAGCCGTCGCGGGCTTGAAGAGATGCGCCTCGGATTTGGCAACGGAATCGCTGATCTGGCGAAGCGGCGTGATGTTGTCGAGAACCCAGAAGGAGCGGCCGTGGGTCGCCACGATTAAGTCATCGTCGTGAATCCAGAGGTCACGCATGGAGGTGTGCGGCAGGTTGAGCTGGAGCGATTGCCAGTGGTCGCCGTCGTCGCAGGAGACCCACACGCTCGTTTCAGTACCCGCAAAGAGCAGGCCCTTGCGCATGGGATCTTCGCGCACGGCGTCGACGGGGGCATTGTCGGGAAGGCCGGAAGTGATGAGACGCCAGGATTTTCCGCCGTCATGCGTTCGATAGATGTAGGGATGAAGATCGTCGATGCGGAAGCGGCTGACGGAAGCATAAGCAGTTTCGTCGTCGAAGTGCGAAGCGGCGAGCTGGGTGACTTTACTCCAGGGAATGATTTCGGGTGGAGTGATGTTTTTCCAGTTGGCGCCGCCGTCGCGCGTGAGCCAGAGCAGGCCGTCGTCCGTGCCAGCCCAGATGGTGTTCACGTTCTTGAACGAAGGAGCAAGCGAGTAGATGACGCCGCGAATTTTATCGGCGTTGGGCTCCTTCGCGGCTTTGTCGCCCAGACTCGCGGGAATGGAGCCCCGCTCGCGCCCGAGATCGGGGCTGATGGTTTGCCAGGTTTGGCCGCCGTCCGTGGTCTTGAAGAGAAAATTGGAAGTGTAAAACAGGATGTGCGGATCGACGGGTGAAAAAAGGATGGGCTGCGTGCGGTCGGCGCGAACTTTGGGATCGGCGGCAGGAACGGGTGTGACGTTCTGGAATTGGCCGGTGGAGAGAGAGAATTTGGAGACCTCACGGCGTCCAGCGCCATAGACGATGTCCGGGTTGAGAGGATCGGGCGCGGCGTAACCGTATTCGATGATCCCCGCGGGATGCCATTCGCGGAAAGTGATTTCGCCGTCGTTGCCGCGGCTGGAGACACAAACCGAACCGCTGTCCTGCTGGCCGCCGCAAACGAGATAAGGAAAGGAGTTGGACGTGGCGCCGTGAAAGAGCTGCGCCGTGGGCTGGTTGTACCAGGAACTCCACGTTTGGCCGGAGTTGACGCTGACGAGCGCGCCCTGATCGCTGGTCAGGAGAATGATGCTGGGATTGTTGGGATTGATCCAAAGGTTCTGGTAGTCATCGCCGCCGGGCGCGCCGCGAAGGCTCGTCCACGTTTTGCCGCCGTCGGTGGAGCGCATGGTGACGATACTGGCGCTGTAAACGACGTCGGGATTCTTTGGATCAACGCGCGGAACGGGCAGGTCGCCGCCGCCGATGCGCAGAGCGGGGCGTGGATCCGTGGTGATGCGCGTCCAGCTTTCGCCCGCGTCGTCGGATCGGTAGATACCGACACTGGGCTCGTTCGTGGCGACAGAAGCGTAAAGCCGATTGCTTTGGCTTGCTGCGATGGCCACGTCAACCTGGATGATGCCTTTTGGCAGGCCGTTGGTGAGTGGGCGCCAGGTTTTCCCGCCGTCGGTGGATTTGAAAACCCCGCCGCCGGTGCCGCTGTATTGATTACCGTCTTCCCACGGCCCGAGGCGGACTTCCCAGAGAGAAGCGTAGACGATGCTGGGATTCGAAGGATCGATTTCGACGTCGGAACCGCCGACGTTTGCACCTCTTGAAAGAACCCTTTGCCAGTTCTGCCCGCCATCGATGGAAAGATAGATGCCGCGTTCTTCGTTAGCGCCGTAGGGATGGCCAAGGGCCGCGGCGAAAACGCGATTGGGATTGCGGGGATCGACGGCCAGAGCGGGGATGCCCTGCGTGTTGCGCAGGCCGACGTGAGTCCAGGTTTTCCCGGCGTCGGTGGATTTGTAAATTCCATCGCCCACGGAGAGATCGGGCCGCGCGAGGCCTTCCCCGCTGGCGACGTAGATGATGTTGGGATCGGAGGGAGCCACCGCAATGGCGCCGATGGATTGCGTGGGCTGGCCATCAAAGATGGGATTCCAGGTGCGGCCGAAATCGTCGGACTTCCAGACGCCGCCGTTGACCGCACCCATGTAGAAAACATTGGGCTGGCTAGGCACGCCGCAGGCGGCGCGCGTGCGGCCCCCGCGCGTGGGACCGATCATGCGCCAGCGCAATTCCTGGTAAGTGGATTCAGGAAATTGTTGCGCCATTGCGAGATTTGAATCGAGAGTGGAGAAGAATGCGACAAGCACGAGCAACAAAAATCGGGAAGAGCGACTCACAGCAAACCTCCAGCGAATATTCAAGCGGCACAGCATAAAACAAAACCAGGTTGAGGTGGAGTGGAAGTGCGGAGAAACTCTGTTGTTGGCGCCGGAGGCGGAGAGTATGCTTTCGAACGAAAGGGAGGAGGCAGATAGCCATGAAACGATACCTATGGTTGGCGATGGCGGTGATGCTGATAGCGGGAAGCGCGCGGGCACAGCAAGCGGCGCCGGCAGCAAGCATGCCGCAAACGAAGGCTGCAACCGATACGCAGGAGGCCGCCAAACTGGAAACGGTGGCCAATCCCGTGAGCACGGCGGTGAAGAACCAACTGCCGCGTTTCTCGAAGAACATGGTGGCGGCCGCCGAAGCCATGCCCGCGGACAAATATGGCTTCAAGCCCACGCCGGAAATGAACTCGTTCGCGCATCTGGTCATGCACATCGCGCTGTCCAACAACGGTCTGTGCTCGAAGATTTCCGGTATGGCAGCCCCGGACGCGAAAATGACGGATACGGACCCCAAGGACAAACTGGTGGCGGCGCTGAAGGCCTCGTTCGACTATTGCGCGGCAGCGCTCGATAAAGTCGACGATTCGAAGCTGGGAGAACAGATGATGATGTTCGGCAACCACCCGTTCTCTCGTGCGGGAGTGCTGATCATCTTGAGCGACGATTGGTACGATCACTATGGAACGCAAGCGATTTATTTGCGGCTGAACGGCATTCTGCCGCCGACGGCGCAGCCCGCGCCAAAATAGTTTCTACCTGGCACGTTGGCATTGCCTGCGCCAGCGGCCATTCTCGTTATGCAGTTGGTCTAGAAGTGGAAGCCCAATTCCGCTGTATACGCTCGCGGCGTCACGAAATGTGTTCCGCTGAACGTCGACAGAAAATTGTAAAGGGCGGTTTTGTTCGTCAGGTTAATCGCCGTCAAGCGCAAGCTCCACTTGTAGCGATCGTTGTGAAACAGGTCGTCATCGCCGATGCTGGCGTCAAACAGACTCCGCGGAGCGACGCGAGACGGATTGTGGTCCGAATCGTTCGTCCCCGGGGCAGCAAGGTTCAGCAGCCTGGCTCCGAATGGCGCTTGCCCCGAGCAGATCGCCGGCGTTAGTGGTGCCGAAGCGGTCGCCACATTGTTCCCGCAAAAGAGGCCAATTGCAGCCTGTTGGTCCGCATCGAGCGAAGCGAGCGCGGTCGGAAAATCCGCCACCAAGGGCGAGCTGGCCACTAGTCCGCTGTCATACCGCCAACTGAACGCGATCCACGGCAGGGTTGTCCGCGGCTGATATTGCAAATGGGTCGTCTGATTGAACGCCTGGTCGTGGTCGATGCGGAAGACTTCGCCGCCCGCAACGGTAGCGCCCAATCCTCCCACTTGCGGCGGGAAATACCGCGCCCGAACGTGCGCGAGAACGGCGAATGCAGTCAAGCCATGATAATTCGGGAGACTCACGCGTACTGAAGGCCCATCAATCTTCGAGTTTTTCCAAGCAATCGGGAAGAAGATGGGTGTGTTGCCAAACGCGCTGAAGTCGTAGGCATTGTGCGTGTACTTCCACAGATAGTCGGCGTCCACGACCAGGAACCTTCCAAAAGCTTGCTGAAAGCCGACGTTGAACTGGTTGCGCTGGCCAGAGCGAATCGGCGCCTGTAAGCTTGCCCCTCCGATCACGTCGACGATGACCGGGTTGGATGCTCCCAGGCTCGCCAGAATCAAATTTTCATTGAAGGGGGTTTCCAAGACGCGCGAATAGGAAACGCGAAGTACGCTGCTGGTCTTCTTGACGTTGTAGGCTACGCCTACGCGAGGTTGCGGCTGCCAATCGTGAACGATTCCTCGATACACATCGCCGCGCAACCCCAAACTGAACGCCCATCTCCCCTTTGTGATGGTGTCTTGAAGGTACAGCGCGAGTTCCTTAATGTCCGTGTGACCACGAAAAGGAAAGAGAGTTCCGCCACGAGTCAGATCGAACGGAAACAAATCTGTGCAAGGCGAGTCGATCGGTTGATTGGTGGCCAGGTTGAAGCAGGGGTTGCCGTTTGCGTCCGTCTGCGAAGGAAGGAAGTTTGGATCGGTAATTCCAAAGTTGAACTTCTCCGTCAGGAAGGTATGTTGAAAAGTGACGCCCACCTTGATGTTGTTTGCTCCCTTCACGTAGGACACGTCGGTTCGCAGACCCGCGTTGGTCAGTTTGCGATTCTGGTTCAAGGTGGCCGGCGAACCGCTTGGAATGAGTCCGGTACCGTCCGCGAAAACATTTCCGCTCGGGAAGTAATTGAACTGGTCGTGTCGGACAAACGCTCCCAAAGTGAACAGCGTGGTTGTGCTTATCAAACGCGTCCACACGGGCGCGACGTTGAAAGTCTTGATCAGCGCGTGCTGGTCGGCTGGCGGTAGCGGCTGCCCCGTCACCGGATCAGTCACTCCCACATTCAAGTCGTCGATGGTGCCGGGCGTCTGGAACCAGGAGCGCGTGTACTGAAAATTAGTGTGAATCGAATCCGCGCCGCTTACTTGGAAATCCACGCGGTCGAACAAGTTTTCTTCGTTGCCTTTGTCATGGATGGCGTGAAGTTCGGGCGGATCCAGGAACCGGCTGGTGTTCAGGCCGTTCGCGGCGATGAAGTTGCCCCACTTCTGCCCGCCGTAGGCCAGCCGAAAACCGCTGGTCACGGAGCCGAAGCTGCCATAAGAAGAAAAGAGCGTTCCCGTGGGTTTGGTCACCCCCAGACCCGACCTCGTCGTCACCTTGATGACCAAGCTTGTTTTGTCTCCGAATTCCGCCGGAGGTCCTCCCGAAACAGCTTCGAGCGATTGAATGGAATCCAGCGGGATTTGATTTGAGAAGATCTTGCTTTGCTGATCGGTGATCGGCTGTCCGTCCACCGAGAAGGAATTCTCGGCGTGATCGCCGAGCCCGTGAAACAAGCCGTTGGAGTCTGCAACCACACCCGGCGTCGCTAGCGTCACCAAAGAACTCACCGAAGAGGATTGGCTCTCGAGGGGAAGCCTCTCGGTCAAGCTGGTATCCACATCCGTGTGAAAACTGGGTTCCATTTCAATGAGGTCCGCCCCGCTGGCTTCGACGGTAATAGTCGTTGCGGAGGCGCCGATCTTTAAACTGATTTGCAGTGTCACGGGCACTGCCGACCGCACCTCCACATCCTGCGTAAACGGGGCAAAGCCGGAGGCCGTCACGGTGAGGTGGTACGGATTGAACGGCACGTTCGTGAACTTGAAGTTTCCGTCCGTGTCCGTAATGGCTTCACGATGGAAGCCGCTAACAGGGTAGGAAATCTCAACGGTTGCGCCCGCCACCACGCCTCCGGAGGGATCCTTCACAGCCCCTTCTATCGATCCCGAATTCCCAAACTGGGCTTTGGCAGGCCCTGCTACAAGAGACAAAACAAACCCCAATGAAAAAGCTAGGTAAATACTCTTCAACATTTCGCTCCATCCTTTCGAGGACCAGGTATGTAGTTGTGGATAGAGACCGCCGGAAAAAATGCGGCGGTGACGCTGACCTGCAGACCGGCCAGCGTGCAAATACACTTCGAGTCAGGAGGCTTGGCCTACGAGGTGGGTGGAGCGCGGCACGAAAAATAGTGTGAAAAAGGACCCTGCCGAAAAGTCAGGACAAGAGGGAAGGCCCATCCGCTGGCAGTTAGCGGAGCGAACAAAAATAAATTGGTGTTCTCAAAAGCCAGCCCGACATGCACCAAGTGGCATCGGTTGCATGCGGTTTCGTCCCGGTGATTCGGGTGCAAACGGGATGCGACTTGAAAAAGAAAAAGGGCGACCAGAATCTCAAATCTCAGAGCCACCATT
>Ga0066710_100000334_pt1 | contig 26847 bp, 22 predicted proteins | sample GraSoiAngelo_159_FD_79666 | JGI IMG/M metagenome (GOLD analysis project Ga0066710, IMG submission 79666) | Grasslands soil microbial communities from the Angelo Coastal Reserve, California, USA - 14_1009_16_40cm | ecosystem: Environmental > Terrestrial > Soil > Grasslands | place: USA... | reverse complement strand
TCTGGGAAACTCGAAAAGCTCTTTAGCAGTTTTTTACGTGGAGCAAGTTGCCCTAAATCGCCACGTGTCGCCGCAACCGCAGCTAAGTCTTTTATGCCTGAAGGGTTAGGAGATGTCAAGTGGAAGTTGAGAGCGGTAAAGTTTGGTTTGCGATACAAACAGTCTGCGGGTGCCGTTTCTTGCTGGTAAGGCGCCCGCTGCGGCGGGCGCCTTCGGAACAGCAAATCTTGTAATTAATCGATTTAGTTAACTAGGTTTTTTGGCTGGGAGTTCGGACATGGTCTCCGTTTGGGGGCCCGTGAAGTGGGTGGCGAGGTTTTCGGCAAGGAGCGGATCACTCTTGGCGCCGGCGATGGCTTTCTGGGAGTGCTGCCGGTGTTCGTCCTGCGGACCAGAAAGAGTGATGAGCGCGGCTGCAAATTCCATCTGCGGGTCATCGCCGTAAAGAGCCGCGCCGCGCAGGGCCAGGGCCTTTTTCACCAGGGCGTAGCCGTCGACGCCTGCGGCTGGATTGGCATCCATTCGCATGCCGTCAGTCATGTGCCGCAGATTCTGTCCGATCCACTGCTTGTAGGTTTCCGCGAGATAGCCAACGTCGAACCAGGCGAGGGCATCCGGGCGACCAGAGGATTCAGCGGAAGTCGCGCGAGCATGGAGCTTGGCGAGCAGCTCTTTCGCCGCGAGTGGGTCTTTGCGCGCGTAGAGCGTGGCGCGGCGAAGCGTCTCCATCCGAACGAGGACGGGAGTGTCTGGCCCAAGAATTTCGAGCGTGTCCCGGACGAGGTTTTTCGTGTCGTAATTTTCCCCACCATTGAGGTTCCAGTTGTGGCTGATCCAGGGCAAAGACTTTGCCTGTCCAATTTCAATGGTATGGCAAATGAGCGGCGGGCCGGCCTGTGCCAGGGTTGCGAAGCACAGCAAAGTTGCCAGGAGTACGACGGCGACTCTCGATGAGCGAATCAGTTGGGGTCTCATGATGTTGTGAATCTCCTTCCGAGTTTATTGACCTACGGAAGGCAAGACGCCCAAAAGGAGGGCGCTGTTAACAATCATGCGATGAAACCAGGCAGCAAGAATTGGAGACGAGTCTCCCGCAAGTCTCCCGAACAAGAACAAAACCCTTCCTCATGGGACACAACTCACTTAGAGTTGGGCGGGCGCTGCGACCAGTCGTGTTCATAGGTGCGCCACAAGTCGATGTTACCGAAGCCGCGGGAGTTCCACCAGGCGTCGAGCATGGAACGGTCGAGACGGAGGATGCCTTCGCGAGTGACACCTGCGGGAGGCGGAGCGAGCGATGCGAGGCGATCATAGACGCCGGGGCGATCGGCGTCGCTGACGCGGGAGAGCAAATGCCAGAGTGTGAGAGCGTCGTTCTTGCGCGCGTCCGCTAGGATGATGCCAAGCAGTGCGGAGCGTTCCCCAGACGTGGTGGAGGCAAAATCAAATTTCGACAAAGCGTCGCGAAACGAAGCAGTAGCTTCCTCAAAATAAGGCGTGCCGGGGCCGATCTTTGGGCGCGTTTGACAGATGGCGCCAGCGGGAATGAAGGATTCATGGCCGTTCAGCTTGAAACCCACCCAGCCCATGGTGGTGCGCAGGAGGCCGGCACCGGAATCGTCCACGTGCAGGATGTAGACGCAGCCGAGATCCACGGCGACGGCGGAAGGAGTATCCACGACAAACTCGCCAGGAGGTGCCCAGATCGTGGCGTGAATCGTGCCGCGCTCGAGAGAAAGCCTCTTCCGGCCGGGGCCGTTCGTTAACACGCGGAGGCGCGAGTCCGCGTCGACTTCAACGCGGCCCGTTTCATCCAGCGTGATGGTGGCCCGCGAAGAGCTATCGGTCACAAGGGTTTCGCCGATTCCCAATTTTCCCAGCCCCGATTTCTCACCGAGAGAATGCCTTCCAACCTGAGGTGTGCCTTCCAGACGAGCGACGTCCCACGATGGCCCAGCATATCTCGGAGGTCTTGAACGCAAAACAAGAAATACTGCAGCTGCAAGCAAAACGATCGCCGCGACGGCGCCGAGTTGATACGACCACCGCACGCTGAAAAAGCTCCAGCGCTGTTTCACCGGATGAATCTCTCGAAGCCGATCGAACACGGGTGCAGGTTGATTGTGGCGATACCGACCCAACGCAGTTTCCAGCTTTTGGATTTCCGGGTCAGGCTCCCCTGAGCCGTCCCACAAGTAATCGTCTTTCATAAACTATTCCTTGGGCTCATGATGCGCCTCTTGCAGTTTCCGCCAGTTTCTCGCGCAGCAGTTGCATGCCCCGATAAAGGTTGACGCGAACCGAACCGTGCGTCAGCCCCGTGCGCTCTGCGATCTCTGGCCCGGTCATCCCCTCCACCAGCCGAAGAATGAGCGGCTCGCGATAAGGTTCCGGAAGCTTTCGGACCACGGCCAGAATCACGGCAGCCTCCTGCTCAGTGGCGTTGTTGGTCGCCGGGGTTTCCGCCTGGTTTTCGGAGACCGGTTCCGTGACGTTCGTTTCGGGGATTGATTTCCTGAAATAATCATTGGCGCGGTTTCGCGTGATAGTTCCCAGCCAGGCTCCAAAACGAGAGATGTCGCGGAGAGCATGGAGTTGGCGCAACGCCGAGAGAAACACCTCCTGGATGAGGTCATCCACTTCGCGCGGCGGGACTCGTGCGAGAAGAATGCCGTGGACCATACGTGCATACCGGGCGTACAGGCGACCGAAAGCGGCACGATCGCCGTCGCGGGCTGCGCTGACAAGCGAGTCATCCTCGCGCGATTCGGTGACAGGCCAGACAGTCACAGCCTGACGTTCCATGCCTGCGGTTCGAAAGTCAATGCCGTATCTCACGTTCAAGCCGTTTGAGAGCCAAGGCCCGTGATGAAAGTAAGACGCTCGGGAGAGGGGGAGTGTTAACAGTAGCCTTCCCGCGTCGAGTCGCTTCCGGAGGTTAGTCGTTGAATCGCCAATGTTTACGCCAACTCTCGTCGCGGATCTTACCGCGTTAACAACAAATTTAGGGTTTCCTGCGTCCAATAGAGTGGAGAACAAAAATCGGAAAGCACCCCCGGCCACTGGGACAGTTATTGCTTCGCCAAGCGGTTTGCCAACAGCAACGCCATCGGAGTAGCGGTGTTATACTTTTGAGGTTGGCCCCGATAGGGTCGGGGCAAGCCGAAGAGCGGTCAACTGAGGCCAATAGGGCTGCGGGGGCTTGAAAAGAGGAGTAACCGACATGGGAGAGCAGGTAAGAGAGCTTTTTAACTGGGCGCGGCGCCGCAAGATACTCGCGGCGGTATTTGTCGCGTTCACGCTGAGCGTCGGGATCTTGATCGGGTCTGTGGTTTCCGGCCGCGTCTCGGCGATGAAGAGTCTTGGATTTTCGGGCACAACGGCGACGCCCCTCACGGTGCCGGACCCGATCCCCGCGTCCAGTTCTTTTGCAGGGATTGTCAATCGCGTGGAGCCTGCGGTCGTGAACATCGCCACGACACAAGTGATGGAGCGCAGGCCGAGTTCAAAGAAGCGCCGCTCGCAACCCTACGATCAGGATGATCCGATGCAGGATTTCTTCGACCGGTTCTTTGATGGCCGGCCAGACGGGCCGCCGCAGGCCGAGCGCAGCTTGGGTTCGGGCGTAATCGTTGACAAGCGCGGATACATCCTGACCAACAATCACGTGGTCGAACAGGCGACGAAAATCCAGGTGCAATTGCACGGAGAAACCACCAGGTACACAGCCAAGGTCATCGGCGTGGACGAGGATACCGACCTGGCAGTGATCAAGATCGATGCGAGCAAAGAACTGCCCATCGCCAAGCTCGGAAATTCGGACGGCGTGCAGGTTGGCGACTGGGTGCTGGCGATCGGCAGCCCCTTCGGGCTGCAGGCCACGGTGACCGCGGGAATCATCAGCGCCAAAGACCGCGGCGGGATTGGGCATCAATTCCAGAGATTTCTACAGACCGATGCGGCGATCAACCCGGGGAATTCGGGCGGGCCCCTGGTAGACTTGGCCGGCGAAGTGATCGGGATCAATACTGCGATTATCACGGGCAGCCGCGGCTATGAAGGCGTCGGTTTTGCCTTGCCCTCGACCACGGCGATCAACGTTTACGACCAGATCATCAAGCAAGGCCGCGTGACACGCGGGTCCATCGGCGTCAGCTTCCAGGAAGAACTGAGCACGAACGCGATCACGCTGAAATCTTTGGGTGCTCCTTACGGCGTGGTGATTGAAGGCGTTGAGCCAGGAAGTCCGGCGGAGAAGGCCGGCTTGAAGGGCGGCGACGTGATCACCAGCGTGAATGGTCAGCCCGTGAAGACCGGGAATGACCTGGTGAACCCGATTGCGCAAGCGCCGATCGGCAGCAAGGTGAAACTGAGTTATATTCGCGACCGCGCGCAGAAAGAAACCACCGCGGAGGTCGGAGACCGCACGCGAGTGTTCCCGAATTCGGCGGGTCGCTTGGGTGAGCAACCCGGCGAAACCGTTCCGCCGGAGTTCGGACTGCACGTGGAAGAACTGACGCCGGATCGCGGGCATCGCGTCGGAATGGAAGGGCAGAAGGGCGTGCTCGTGACCGAAGTTGATCCGGCTTCGTTTGCCGATGATTTGGGATTCGGCCGCGGAGACGTGATCTCTCTGATCAACGGCGAAACCGTGAATTCCGTCGCGGATTACCGTAAAGCGGTGTCAAAGCTGAAGCATGGCGAGGATGTTGTCTTCAAGGTTCTTCGCCGGCAGGACAGCGACCGGATCCTGACACTCTATTTGTCGGGCAAAGTTCCGGCCGATAGCCAGCAATAGTGACGTAGCGACGGCTTCACACACACGCTTATGCGACTCCGAAAAGCGACCTGCCTGGCCCCCATGCTGCTCCTTGCAGCGGGGCTAGGTGTGTTCGCTAGCGCGGCACATGCTCAAGGCGCCACGCCGAAGAAGACCAGTTCTTCCAAGGCTGGGGCGGCGTCGCACGGAAAAAGAACTTCGAAAAAATCAAAGCGGCGGGAGCGGGGGCAGAACGCCCCTACTCCCGACCGCATTTCCGAAATCCAGCAGGCGCTCGCAAAAGACGGTTCGTTCGCCGGAAAACCGAGCGGCAAGTGGGACGCTTCGACGATTGAAGCGACGAGAAAATTCCAGGAAGCGCATGGGCTGAATCCAACGGGGAAGCTGGATGCGAAAACCCTTCAGCAATTGGGCCTTGGCTCTCAGACCGCTGGGGTTGCGCCGCCCATGCCTCCAGTGAACTCTTCTTCTCTGCAGAAGAGCCCATCCTCTCAAACGGCCCGCCGCCAGAGGTAGTCGGCAGTTCTTCGCGATTGCTTTCCATCGACAACTGATTTACAAGACAGACGTTGCTCAGTGTGTGTGCGTGGAGACGAAGGGGTGATCGTCCATGAAACCAATGAAGGTCTTCCTGGCGGCTGTTCTCAGCGCGTTGTGTGTGTGTGGTATTTGCGCGCAGGAGAAGCCGAGTGCCAAAACAATCAAGGCCGTGCGCTTCGGCAAGCTCTGGGATGCCAAGGGAAAGCTTTGGACGAATGCCATTGTGATTGTGGAAGGTGACCGGATTCGCGGTGTGACGACCGATGCATCGGCGATCCCCGCGGGAGCGGAGACCATCGATCTCTCGAAATACACGGGATTGCCAGGGCTGATTGACGTGCACACTCACATGACGATCTACACAGATGAGACTCCGGGCGAGCCGATGCTGAAGCAGCTCACGAGCAATCCTCCTGCGGCGGAAGTATTTCTGGCGCGCAAAGGCGCTATGCGCACGCTGGAGGCGGGCGTGACGACGGTACGCGATCTCGGCGCGGACCAGTACATGGACATCGCCATGCGCGACTTGATCAATCGCGGAGAGATGATCGGTCCGCGCATGTTTGTGTGCGGGTACGGGCTGTATGTCACCAACACACCGTACAAGCCGGGGATGAATTCGCCGGCGGGTGGGATTGCCGATGGCGTGCCGGAAGTGTTGAAGGCCGTGCGCCAGCAGATCGCCGCGGGTGCCGACGTGATCAAGATGTATGGGTCGACCGGGACGGACGATGACGTCACGGGATTTGAGACGTATACCTACGCGGAAATGAAGGCGGCGGTGGAAATGGCTCACCAGTTTGGAAAAAAGATTGCGATCCACTCGTACGGACCGAATGGGGCGCAGGATGCGGTACGCGCAGGGACGGATTCGCTGGAACATGCGACGGACATGGACGATGCCACGATTCAGGAGATGGTAAAGCGCGGAACGTTCTATGTGCCAACGATCGACCACAACCGCTATTACATCGAAAACGGCGACAAGATCGGATATGCGCCGGGATACAAGGAGAAGCTGCAAGCGTTCATTCCGAAGAATCTGGAGACAGCGCGCAAGGCTTTCAAGGCTGGCGTGAAGTTTGCGATGGGTTCGGATGCGATCTACACGATGTTTGGGCAGAACACTCGCGAGCTGGGCTGGTTTGTGAAAGCAGGAATGACGCCGGAGCAGGCATTGCGCACGGCGACGACCAATGCCGCAGAGCTTTTGGGGAAAGAAAAGGAGCTGGGCGCAGTCGCGCCCGGTTATTTCGGGGATATGGTCGCCGTGGAAGGAGATCCTTCGGCCGACATCGATGCTGTTTTGAAGAATGTGAAGTGGGTGATGAAGAGCGGGGTTGTGGTGATGGACAAGACAAAAAACTGAGGGAATCGCTCAGCGACGCTAGCAACGAGCTAGCAGAGTAAGAGTCGTAGCGGCCAAGTGGAGGAACCCCTCCACGATGAAGCAAGCTAGTCAACCGTTGAACGTGGGACGTCGCATTTCATTGATTGGATACATTCCAACGCAAGTGGAATTCCTGGGAAATTACTGCATCTTTGCGGTGGTACAGCTCAGGGGAACTGAGTTTGACCGTATGGAGAGGTGACTGTAGAATTTAGATTCCACGAGTCGCCGTTTCGCGTTCAAACCCGCACCAGACGAAAAGCAGAGTGGCAAGTTTCAGGGATTGAGGAGGAAGTATGGCTACGGCTGTCGCGCCCCGGATGTTTAGGAATTTCATCAACGGTGAATGGGTGGAGTCGCGGAGCGGGAAAGCCTACGAGAACCGGAACCCGGCGAACACCGATGAATTGATCGGGATGTTCGTGTCTTCGACGGACGAGGACGTGGATGAGGCCGTAGATGCGGCGAAAGAGGCATACCAGAGGTGGCGGCTGGTGCCTGCGCCGAAGCGTGCGGAGATCTTGTTCCGTGCCGCTGAACTACTGCTTCAGCGCAAGGAAGAATTCTCGAAGGACATGACGCGTGAAATGGGCAAGGTCCTGGCAGAGACCCGCGGCGATGTGCAAGAAGCTATCGACATGACCTATTACATGGCAGGCGAGGGGCGGCGGCTGTTCGGTCAGACGACGCCTTCGGAATTGCCGAACAAGTTCGCCATGAGCGTGCGCCAGTCCATCGGCGTGTGCGGAATGATTACACCGTGGAATTTTCCGATGGCCATTCCTTCGTGGAAGATGATGCCAGCGCTGGTCAGCGGAAATACCGTGGTCCTAAAGCCCGCAGAGGATACGCCGCTCTCGTCATATCACCTGGTGCAGATTCTGACAGAAGCGGGCGTACCGCGGGGCGTAGTAAATCTGGTGAGCGGCGACGGACCTGAGGTTGGAGCACCGTTGTCACAGCACAAAGAAGTGCCGGTTATCAGCTTTACGGGATCTACGGCGGTCGGGCGAATCATTGCCCAGGCTTGCGCGCCGGACTTCAAACACTGCAGCCTGGAAATGGGTGGGAAAAACATCATCATTGTGATGGATGACGCCAATCTCGATTTGGCAGTGGACGGAGCGGTCTGGGGCGGCTTCGGCACGACCGGACAGCGCTGCACGGCGGCGAGCCGCGTGGCGGTCCACAAGAGCGTGTACAAGGACTTCGTGGAAAGATTTGTGGAGCGGGCGAAATCGCTGAAAGTTGGCAACGGGCTGGATGTGGACACGGACATGGGGCCGTGCATCAACGAGCGGCAATTGAAAAAGGTCATGAGCTACGTGGAAATCGGGAAGAATGAAGGCGCGAAATTACTGACCGGGGGAGATCGCCTGGAAACTGGCGCACTCGCGAAGGGCTGGTTCCACGCACAGACCGTGTTTGGTGATTGTTCGCCGAAAATGCGCGTGGCGCAAGAAGAAATCTTTGGACCGGTTGTGTCCGTGATCCCCATCGACAGCCTGGAGCAGGCGATGGAGGTGGCGAATGGCGTGCCCTACGGATTGTCCGCTTCGATCTACACGCGAAACGTAAACCGCGCCTTCCAGGCGACTCGCGATCTCTACACCGGAATTATCTACGTAAACGCGCCGACCATTGGCGCGGAGACCCACCTGCCCTTCGGCGGCACGAAGCAAACGGGCAATGGCCATCGCGAAGCGGCCATCGCCGCGATCGATTTCTTCACCGAGTGGAAAACCGTGTACATCGATTATTCCGACAAACTCCAGCGCGCCCAAATTGACAACAACTAAAGGCCAAAACAATTGGAGGCGCGGACGCTTGATTCAAAGGCGACCATTCGGCTCCATCACGATCGTGTTGATCATACTGAGTTACCTGAGCGCTGGTCTTTTCTGGCTGGGGTGGAATCCCGAGCTCTGTGCAGGACCACGCGCGTCCCCTATGTCCAGACATCGACAGGAGGGGTTCCAATCTTTAAAAGTTCATTTCTCGAACGATCGGAATGGGTACCATCAACGCCGCGATACTTCTTGGGAGTCTCGTCTTGTTTGTCGGTCTCCCCAGAGTCTGGCCGAGAAGTCCATACATCACTAATGAGTCTCTGCGTTCTGGCACACATTGACCGGGCTTGACACGCTTTCTACAATATAGGTAGCGCTCTTTAGCACTAGGAGTAGAGTGCTGCTATGAGGAATTCGGCGCTCCAAGAACGGCGTAATCGCCAGATTCTGGCGGATATTGTGCGCGCGTACATCGAGACGGGCGAACCGGTGTCCTCGCGCGCGATCTCGAAAGGCTTTGAAGAGGTGCTGAGCACCGCAACGATTCGCAACGTTATGGCGGACCTGGAGGATGGCGGGTTTCTGTATCAGCCTCATACTTCAGCGGGGCGCGTGCCGACAGCCGCGGCCTACCGGTTTTTTGCCCAAGAGATTGCGTCGCAGGCCACGATCAGCGCGGTGGACCGCGAATGGATTCAGCGGGAGATGGGTGGGGCCACCAGCGCGGCGGAAATCACCGAACGCGCCGGACACGTGCTTGCCGAAGTGTCCAACGGCCTGGGCATCATTGTGTCGCCGCCGCTGGGCAAAACTGTTTTAGAACACGCGCGTATGTGGCTCCTTCCGGACGGCCGCGTGGTGGTGGTGCTGATCTCGCCGGGCGGGAATACGCGGGACAAGATTCTCCGCCCCAGCCGGTTGTTTACCCAAGCGGAGCTGGACGCGACAGCGGAGTTTTTGAACCGGCACTATTCTGGCTGGACACTGGAAGCGATTCGCGCCGACCTTTTGCAGAAGCTGGCCACAGAACGCGAGCGTTACGAAGGCATGGCTCAGAGCGCTCTGACGCTGTGTGACCCAGCGGTGTTGGGAGATGAATCCGCCCTGCACGTGCACGTCGAAGGCACCGCGCAGATAATCGGAGCCACGGAGTTTGTGGATCAGGCGCAGTTGCGTGATCTGCTGGCGGCCATTGAAGAGAAGCACCGGCTCGTGACGGTGCTCAATGCTTGCATTGAAACGCCTGAACCGGTACACGTTCAGATCGGCGTAAAGGAAATTTCTGAAGCGGGTGAAAACCTTGCTCTGATCAGCGCCGCATACACGCGGAACGATTTGGTACAGGGTTCGCTTGGCGTGCTGGGGCCGACGCGCATGCATTACGAGCGGGCTATGACTGCCGTCGCCTACGTAGCGCAGCTCTTCAGCGAAGCGCTGAGCAAGACTTGAAAATTTTTAGCACAGGAGAAGTGACAAAGTGAGCGACAAAGAAGTGAAGATCAATCTAAATGTCAACAAGGACATCGACAACGCGAATGTCGAACAATCCGCGGAAGCTCAGGCAGTGGCCGCTGAAACCGCGAAAGCCGACGCGGAGGTGGCCAAGGTCACGGCGGACCTGGAAGAATTGCGCCAGACGCTGCTGCGGCGGCAGGCCGACTTTGACAATTATCGGAAACGCGTCGAAAAGGAGCGCTTCGAAGATTCGAAGCGCGCCACGGCGCGGGTGATCGAAGGGCTCATTCCGGTGCTCGACGGATTTGAGCACGCTCTGGCGGCGCACCGGGAGGCCGAATACGACAATTACCGCAAGGGCTTTGAGCTCATCCACAAGCAACTTTTGGAAAGTGTGACGAAGCTTGGAGTAGAGCGGATCGAGCCGGTTGGAAAGCTATTCGATCCACACCTGCACCAGGCCGTGGACCGCGCAGAAACAATGGACCATGAAGACGGCACCATTCTGCAGGTATTTCAGCCAGGATATGTGTTTCATGGACGCGTGTTGCGCCCGGCAATGGTGCGTGTAGCGGTGCATGCGACTCCCGCATCGAAACAAGCGGTGAATTAAAGGAGATCGAGAATTTCCATGGCCAAGGGGAATCAAAGGGATTACTACGAAGTTCTGGGCGTGACCCGCGCTGCTGCAGTCGAGGAAATCAAGTCCGCGTACCGCAAAGCGGCGCTGAAATGGCATCCTGACCGCAATCCGGAAAACAAATCTGAGGCGGAAGTAAAGTTTCGCGAATGCACCGAAGCTTATAGCGTGCTGAGCGATGCGCAGAAGAGGCAGATTTACGACACGTATCGGCACGCGGGGCTTTCGAGCGCAGGCGCCGGTCAGGGATTTGACAGCACTGTCTTCCAGGATTTCCACGACATTTTCGGAGATTTCTTTGGCTTCGAGGATCTGTTTGGAGGCGGTGGGCGGCGTGGACGCAGCCGCGCACAGCGCGGTGCCGATTTGCGATACGACATGTCCCTCACGTTTGAAGAAGCCTCCGCAGGCGTGACCACCAAGATCAAGCTGCCGCGCCAGGAATACTGCGAGGCGTGCAACGGCACCGGCGCCAAAAAGGGCACTGGCGTTCAGGCCTGCCAAACCTGCGCGGGCCGTGGGCAGTTGGCTTATCAGCAGGGATTCTTTACCGTCACGCGCACATGCCCGGCTTGCCAGGGCGCGGGACAGATTGTGAAGGAGCGCTGCCTCGAGTGCCGCGGTCAGGGACGCCTCGAGCGCGAAAAGACTATCGAGCTTCGAATTCCACCGGGAGTGGATACCGGAACGCGGCTGCGTGTCGCCGGCGAAGGCGAGCCCGGACCGAACGGCGGACCTGCGGGCGATTTATACGTCGTGCTTGAAGTCAAAGAGCATCCGTTCTTCGAACGGCGCGGCGCGGACTTGTATTGCACGATTCCCCTGAGCATCGCGCAGGCGACTCTCGGGACGGAACTGCAAGTGCCAGGATTGAACGGCGAAGAGAAACTGAAGATTCCCGAAGGCACGCAGAGCGGCGCCGTGTTTCGCATCAAGGGCAGGGGGCTGGCCGACCCGCGCGGCGGCGGCAAAGGTGATTTGTACTATCACGTGCGGGTGATGACGCCAACGAAGCTCACGCGTGACCAGCGGAAATTGATCGAGCAGCTCGGCGCCACGCTGAAGGTAGAAAACAAGCCCGCGGACCGCAACTCCTCGATCTTCGATAAGGTGAAAGACATCTTCGGCTAGTAACATTCTTCCTTCGATAGAGTCTCCGCGTGCGAAGACGATTTTTCGTGGACCGGTTTGCGGGTAAGAGCGCCGTCATGGAAGGCGAAACGGCGCACCACCTGGGACGTGTGTTGCGCGCCCAAACCGGCCAGCTCTATGAGCTGAGCGACGGCGACCGAGTGTGGCTCGGCCGGATCGAAAGTGTCGGCCGCGACCGGGTGCAATTCGCCCTGGTCGAGGAGTTGCCCGCCGTTCAACCCAGCTTGAATCTCACACTGCTGTTGGCCGTAGCGAAGTTTGATGCCTTCGAATGGGCGATCGAAAAGGCGACCGAGCTGGGAGTGAGCGCCATTGTGCCGCTCGCAGCGGAGCGAAGCGAAAAGGCTTTGCTCGCCTCTGCAGCGAAGCGAGCGGAACGCTGGAAGAAAATTCTCTTGGAAGCATCGCAGCAATCCCGGCGCTTGCGCGTGCCGGTGTTGGGCCAGCTGGCAAGGCCGGACAATGCCTTCGCTTCAAGCAATGACGGTTTGCGCCTGATGCTTTCAGAGCGAGCAACCGCTTCGCCTCTGCGAAAAGTTCTGCAAGGCCAAGGGTCCGAAAAGGCAATCCTGGCCATCGGTCCGGAGGGTGGCTGGAGCGATGCGGAATTTGAGTCGGCTCGAAGCTGCGGATTCTTGGAAGCTTCGCTCGGCAGACTTATCCTTCGGGCAGAAACGGCCGTTCTTGCAGCGCTTGCCTCGCTTAACTATGCGCTCCTCCATGACTGACACGGACCTAGAGCCCAGCGAGAGAGATTCGCGGCCGTGGAATACGTGCTGATTTTTCAGCTTCCAGGATGCTCGACAAAGGATTTTGACGAATTGATCGAATTGGAAGATGCGGTCATTGATTGTATCGGCGCTCTCGGGATCGTTGACGGCCACGATAGGGGCTCGGGCGAAAGGAACATTTTCATCTTTACGGACCAGCCCGAATCCGCGTATCGGTGTGTCAGGCCAGTGTTCGGGTCCAAGAAGCACGTTATGACCGATCTGAAAGTGGCTTACCGGAAGGCCGAAGGCTGGGAATACACGATTCTGTATCCTCCCGGGTTACAGGATTTCACAGTCGTCGGAGATGAATAAGGCTTCTTCTCAAAACTGCGAAGTGCAACTTCGCGGCGCAAAAGCGCAATCTAATAGATATCGGCTCGCGAGAACGAGGGCGACCAGTATTTATCGGAATCGTCTGAAATTCGCATCTGGCGCGGGCCGCGATGGCCATGCTATAAATACAAGGCAGCCAAAAATGGAAAGACCGGACGAGAAACAGCCCGCGATCCCGACCCCACCGGATACCCACGTTCCGGCATGGGCTTCTGTTGTGAACGCTGACCAACTGACGGCGAATGTGAGAAGTGTGCAGTCCGATTCAACCGCGGCGGCTGAGCGCTTGGTGCCGCTGCACTCCCTTCGCAACGAAATTCGCGTTTGGACCCGCGACCTGCTCATTGCCGTTGGGCTGGCCCTGGTCATCATCGTCTTCTTGTACCAGCCGGTGAAGGTCGAAGGCACCAGCATGGCGCCGCTGCTCTCCGACCAGGAACGCATTTTCATCAACAAATTTGTCTACCGCTTCGAGCCAATTCAGCGCGGTGATGTGGTCGTGTTCTGGTATCCCCTCGATCATTCGAAATCCTTCATTAAGCGCGTGGTCGGCTTGCCGGGTGAGACCGTAGAGATCCGGCAGGGCGCCGTCTACGTCAACGGAAAGATAGTGCCCGAGCCCTATGTCCCGCCGCAGTACGAGGACCTGAGCGACTTTGGGCCTGTGCGCGTGGACAAGGACAAATATTTCGTGATGGGCGATCATCGCATCAGCTCCAACGATTCGCGCGTTTTCGGTCCAGTCGCCAGCCGGTTCATTTACGGGCGCGCCGTCTTTGCGTACTGGCCCGTGGATCATTTCGGCTCGCTCTCAACCACGGAAGCCAACACCAGGTGACTGCCACATTTCGATGAGAAACACGGGAGGACCCACTGACCGAGGTTCAGCACCGACCCGCGATACTCGCGCTGGAAGACGGGCGCGTCTTTAACGGCCGCGCGGCAGGCGCAATCACGCGCCGCGGCGGCGAAGTCGTTTTCAATACCAGCCTCACCGGTTATCAGGAAGTCTTCACCGACCCCAGCTACGCCGGGCAAATCGTCTGTTTGACCTATCCGCACATCGGAAATGTCGGCGCGAACGTCGAAGATGAGGAATCTTCGCGGCCCTACATCGAATCGCTCATCGTGCGGGAATTCTCGCAGGTTTCTTCAAACTGGCGCTCGGCGGAGACGGCGCAGTTGTATCTGAACCGGCACAAGATTCCCGTGATCTGGGACATCGATACGCGGGCGCTGGTACGGCACATTCGAAACGTCGGGGTGCTGCGCGGCATTGTATCCACGGATGGGACTCCCGCAGATCAATTGATCTTCGAAGCCAAACAATTGCCGGGCATGGCGGGACAGGAACTCGCCAGCCGCGTCACGTGCAGAAAACCGTACGGGTGGGATAAGGGGTCCGTCGAGGTCGCCATCTCGCCCTGGTCCGAACAGATGGGCGAATCGGACGCGCAAGCGGAGACGCACAGACATCGCGTCGTGGCTTACGACTACGGAATTAAGCAGAACATTTTGCGATTACTGGTGGACCATCACTGCGAAGTGTACGTTGTCCCGGCACAAACTTCCGCTGAGGACGTTCTGGAGATGAAGCCGGACGGAGTGTTCCTTTCGAACGGGCCGGGGGATCCGGAGCCAATCACATACGCCGTTGAGAATATTCAAAAGCTCATCGGCCGCTTGCCGGTCTTCGGCATTTGCCTGGGGCACCAGTTGTGCGGTTTGGCGCTGGGCGGGAAAACCTTCAAACTGAAATTTGGGCATCACGGCTCGAATCATCCGGTAAAAAATCTGCTCACGGAACAGGTGGAAATCACCGCGCAGAATCACGGGTTTTGCGTCGACCCGGAATCGCTGCCGTCGAGCAAAGTCGAAATCACCCACGTCAATTTGAACGACAACACCAATGAGGGCATGCGCCACAAATCGTTGCCGCTCTTCAGCGTGCAGTATCACCCGGAAGGATCGCCCGGGCCGCACGATTCGCAATACTTGTTTACGCAATTCACGGATTTGATGAAGGAATTCGCGCACCCCGGCAGTTCGCGGCGCTGAAAAAGCATTTCACGGGAGACTATGCCGAAGCGGAAAGACATTAAGAAGATTCTAATTATCGGGTCGGGACCGATCATTATCGGCCAGGCTTGCGAGTTTGATTACTCCGGTGCGCAGGCCTGCAAGGCGTTGCGCGCGGAAGGGTACGAGGTCGTGCTGGTGAATTCGAATCCGGCGACCATCATGACCGACCCGGAACTCGCGCATCGCACCTATATCGAGCCACTGACGAAGGAATATCTCGAGGGAATTATCGCCCGGGAAAAACCGGATGCCTTGCTGCCGACGGTCGGCGGACAGACGGCCCTCAATCTGGCCGTCGAGATTTCCGAAAGCGGCATCCTCGAGAAATACAAAGTGGAGATGATCGGAGCCTCGCTGCGCGCTATTAAGGTAGCGGAAGACCGCCTGTGGTTCAAGGATGCTTGCAGAAAGATAGGGCTGGAGGTGCCGGCGTCCGCCCTGGTGAACAACGCGAAGGACGCATTGCGGCTCTGCGATCAATTGGGATTCCCGCTGGTGATTCGCCCATCGTTCACGCTCGGTGGGACCGGCGGTTCGATCGCCTATAACAAGGAAGAATTTGGTGAGGCCATCGCCCACGCTCTGGATATGAGCCCGGTCCATGAAGCACTGGTGGAAGAATCCGTGCTCGGCTGGAAGGAATTCGAACTCGAAGTGATGCGCGATTTCCGCGACAACTTCGTGGTGATCTGCACCATCGAAAACTTCGATCCCATGGGCGTGCATACCGGCGATTCCATTACCGTGGCTCCTGCGCAGACACTGACGGACAAGGAATTTCAGCGCATGCGCGACGCTTCGGCCGCGATTATCCGCGAAGTCGGTGTCGAGACTGGCGGTTCGAACGTGCAATTCGCCGTGAACCCGGAAAATGGGCGGATGGTCGTGATCGAGATGAATCCCCGCGTCTCGCGCAGCTCGGCGCTGGCCAGCAAGGCGACCGGCTTCCCGATCGCGAAAATTGCGGCGCGGCTGGCCGTGGGAATGTCGCTGGACGAAATCCCAAATGACATCACGAAGAAAACGCCAGCGTGCTTCGAACCGACGATTGACTACGTCGTGGTGAAGATTCCCAAGTGGCAGTTCGAAAAATTTCCCGGCGCGGACAGCTCTCTCGGGACACAAATGAAATCGGTCGGCGAAGTCATGGCGATTGGCCGGACCTTCAAGGAGGCGCTGCAAAAGGGAATTCGCTCACTGGAGCCGAGCACCCCATGGCGGGCCCCGTCGGAGTCGCCGGATTCACTGCTGCGTGAAAAACTGGCAACGCCCAGGCCAGATCGGATTCACTGGCTGCTCACGGCCATGGAGCGCGGGTTGCCGGCCCAGGAGATTTGCGAGCTGACGAAAATCGATCCGTGGTTCATCCAGCAGATTGAAGAGTTGACGGCGATGAACCGGCGCGCGGCGGCTGTGACCGTCGAGACGGCTTCGAAGGAATTGTTGCGCGAAGTGAAGCGACACGGGACGAGCGATGAGCAATTGGCCCAAATCTGGAGAACCACACCCGCTTCGGTGCGCTTGCAACGCGCGCGCTACGGCGTGACGCCGGTGTTCAAGCGCGTCGATACCTGCGCGGCGGAATTCGAATCCTTCACGCCGTACCTGTATTCCACCTACGAAGACGAAGACGAATCGGACGCCCAGGCGCGGCCCAAGGTCATGATTCTGGGCAGCGGACCGAACCGCATTGGACAAGGAATTGAGTTCGATTATTGTTGCTGCCATGCCGCATACGCGCTGCGCGAGGACGGTTTCGAAACGATCATGGTGAATTGCAACCCGGAGACGGTGTCGACGGACTACGACACTTCCGACCGCCTGTATTTCGAACCGCTCACACTGGAAGATGTTCTGGCAATCGTGGAGCGCGAGAAACCACAGGGAGTGATCGTGCAGTTTGGCGGTCAAACGCCTCTGAATCTTGCATTGGAACTGAAGCGCAACGGTGTACCAATCGTGGGCACCGCTCCAGAATCGATTGATTTGGCGGAAGACCGCCGGCGGTTCGGTCGTCTGCTCGACGAGCTGAAGATTCCGCAACCGCGCAACGCCACCGCGCTGGTGCCGGAAGAAGCGGCGCGTGTCGCAGGAGAAATTGGACTGCCGGTGCTGGTTCGGCCGAGCTACGTGCTTGGCGGGCGCGCGATGGTGATCGCTTATGACGTGAACACCGTGCAGGAATACGTCGCCCAGGCGGCGTTGATGGGACCCGCGCGGCCCGTGCTGATCGATCAATTCCTTGAGGAAGCGACAGAGATCGATGTGGATGCGCTGGCCGATGGAACGGACGTGGTCATCGGCGGAATTATGGAGCACATCGAAGAAGCCGGAGTCCATTCCGGGGATTCCTCTTGCGTGCTGCCTCCTGTGAGTTTGTCACCCGCGATTCTGGACACCATCCGTGAATATACGAAACGGCTGGCGCTGGCGTTGAAAGTGGTCGGATTGATGAACGTTCAGTACGCCATTCAGCGTGACACGGTCTACGTTTTGGAAGTGAATCCGCGCGCGTCGCGTACGGTGCCATTCGTGAGCAAAGCGACAGGTGTGCCGCTCGCGAAGGTCGCGGCGCGATTGATGACCGGAAAGAAACTGGCATCGGTAAAGCTGCCGGTGGTGCGGCACAACGGCGTGGCGGAAATTGCAGTGCACGAATTCTATTCGGTGAAATCACCGGTGTTTCCCTTTAACAAGTTCCGTGGTGTGGATACCATTCTCGGCCCAGAGATGCGCTCAACGGGCGAGGTTATGGGGATTTCAACCTCGTACGGGCTAGCCTTCGCGAAGGCCCAGCTTGCCGCGGGACAGCGGTTACCGCGCAAGGGTACGGTTTTCCTCAGCGTAAACGACCGCGACAAAAAACATCTGGGAGTCCTCGGAAAAGAGCTTTCGTCGTTAGGTTTTCACTTGCTTGCGACTCGGGGAACCGCGGCGGCGTTGGAATCCGCCGGAATCGAGGCCGCAGCGGTATTCAAAGTCAACGAAGGCCGGCCGAACATTGTGGACCTGGTGAAAACGGGCAGGATCGATCTGGTAATCAACACGCCCCTGGGCCGCGAATCGTTCTATGATGAAAAATCCATCCGGCGCGCCGCAATTCGCTACAACATACCATGCATCACGACGCTTGCCGCCGCGCATGCTGCTGCGCGCGGGATTCGCGCCCTTCTCGAGCAGGGAACGGAAGTCGCCGCATTGCAGGATTTACATCGTGGACAGGCCGCCGCTTCCGGCGTGCCTGCCTCAGGAGACTAGGCCGTGAACATTTCTGGAGTATTCGCAGCCTTAACCACGCCGTACGCGCACGACGGGTCGGTTTCCCTTCCCGACCTAAAGCACAACGTTCACCGCTACAACCAGACGGATCTGGCAGGCTATGTCGCGCTCGGTTCAACGGGAGAATCCGTGCTGCTTACGCGTGCGGAGATGGATGCGGTTCTCGCCACGGTGAAGGAAGCAGCCGTGAAAGAAAAAACGCTACTCGCCGGTACCGGCGCAGAATCCACCGCAGAGACCGTTGCGCGCACGAAGCGTGCCGCCGAGTTCGGCTATCACGCAGCACTGGTGAAACCGCCGCATTACTACAAGCCGGCTTACAAGCCCGAAGCGCTGATCGCACATTTCCTCCGCGTGGCCGACGAATCGCCAATCCCCGTGATGCTCTATTCGATTCCGCAATTCACCGGCATCACCTTAAGCGCCGCGGAAGTAGCGACACTCGCGGAACATCCCAAAATCGTTGGTATCAAAGACAGCTCCGGAAATGTGCAGGGCACCGCGGATTTTGTCGCTGCGACGCCGCCCGCATTCAACGTTCTGGTCGGCAATGCCGCGACTCTCTATCCGTCGTTCGTCGTCGGCGCGCGGGGAGGAATTCTCGCGCTGGCGTCTGCGCTGCCGGAAAAATGTGTGGCGCTATTCGAATTGATCCGCCAGGGTCATCACGAAAAGACTCGCGAACTGCAATCCGTGATTGGTCGCGCCTCAAAATTGATCGTCTCCGAATTGGGCCTCACCGGCGTGAAATACGTAATGGATCAGCGCGGCTACTGCGGCGGCCTGCCGCGTTTGCCCCTGCTTCCCCTGCACCAAGAACAAAAGAAACGTCTTAACGACTTCCTCGCAACCATGGAACCAGCCGCGGTCAGGGCCTAATTCAGGACGTACGAACAGAATTGATGAGACGTTTTGTCGCGGGTATCATCTAAGGGCTCATGGATTGTCGCGCCCTCACCTTCCACCAGCTTCCTCATCAACCAAAGCTCTTTCTTGAATACGTGGATCACTTTGAAAGGGTGAAGCCATTCTACTTTCATCCGCCGGTGATGCCGGCGGTGACGCGCTCGGCTCGGAAACTGGGCTATCCGGACGACCGGAGAGCCGAAGTGTCTTCTATTCTTCACAGACAGAACGTGGCCCTGGGGGTGGGAGCGGAGGCGCTGGCCAATCTGGACCGGCTGGAAAGAGGCGCAGTCGCTGTCGTCTCCGGGCAGCAGGTGGGGCTGTTCAGCGGGCCGGCTTATTCAGTTTATAAGGCGCTGACGGCCGTCCAGATCGCCGAGGAGCTGACGCGCGGTGGGATTCCCGCAGTGCCGATCTTTTGGATGGCCACGGAAGACCACGACCTCGACGAGGTCCGTCATGCAACGTGGTTCGACCAGGGAAAACTGGTCCGTTTTGAATTGCCGGCTGCCGCGGAAACGGGGCGGCCGGTGGGTCGGATTCCGCTCGGCGCACAGATCGCGCCTCTGGTGCAAGAAGCCGCAGAATTGCTTGCCACCCAGGGCAGCGACCTGCTCGCGCAATATCTGATCGAAAGCTACCGGCCGGAAGAAACCTATGGCAGCGCATTCGGCAAACTGTTCGCCCGCCTCTTTGCGCAGCACGGGTTGATCCTGATGGACCCGCTCGATACCGGCCTGCACAAAGTTGCCGCCCCACTTTATCAGCACGCGCTTGCGGAGCGCGACGCGTTGAACGAAAAGCTCCTGCAGCGCGGAAGAGAGTTGGATCGTGCGGGATTTGGTACTCAAGTCAAGGTGACCTCGCGCAGTACACTATTGTTCCATCTGGCCGATGGCGTGCGGCAGGTGATTACGGCAAACTCCGGGAAATTTCAGACCGGCGAGAAAGCCTGGGCGCGGGACGAGTTGGTGCACATGACCCACGCGGAGCCGGAAAACTTCAGTCCCAATGCGCTTTTCCGGCCAGTCGTGCAGGATTATCTGCTACCCACGGCCGCGTATATCGCGGGTCCGGCAGAGATCTCTTACTTTGCGCAGTCGGAAGTCGTGTACCGGCATCTGCTCGGAAGCATGCCGGTGGTGCTGCCGCGCGCGGGATTCACACTGATCGACGCGAAGGCCAATAAACTCCTGCGCAAGTACGGCCTGACAGTGGAGGATGTCTGGGCGGGATCACAAGACCTGCGGCACAAAATGGAGCGTCAGTCAGTCTCCAGCTCTCTGGCGAAAAACTTTGATCGCAGCCAGAAACAGATCGCCAAGATGCTTGGGCAGCTCGGCAAGCAGATCGAGAAGCTCGACCCCACATTGAAAAGCACGGTTGAAAGATCGCGGAAGAGGATCGAATTTCACATCGACAAACTGCGCCGGAAAGCGGGCCGTGCGCAGGACCAGAAGACGGCACTGATTTCTTCTCACGAACAATACCTGGAGTCGCTTTTGGATCCGCACAAAGGACTGCAAGAGCGGGAGTTGTGCCTGCTGCCCTTCCTGGCGCGATGGGGAGCAGGCGGACTTAGCGAATTACAAAGGCTTTCCACCGGAAAGAAAATCGGACATCACTTCAAGATTCAACTTCCGTAGATCGAATTTTCAGACTGCCATCCCGAGGAACCAGGGAAGTCAGAGACCAAGAATCTCACCCTGACATCACTGTAGTAGTGGGGATTCAGTTGAGATCCTTCGCTTGCTCAGATAACACCGGCACCATGCGGCCCTTGCTAGGGTGATAGAATCTGCGCGCTGACGAGGAGCGACGCAAATGCAAACACTGAGCGTGAAAACGGACCTCCGCACGCAGCTTGTGGACGTTACGACGCAAGTGCAAAAGGCTGTCGCGGCATCGGGTGTCGCCAGCGGAATCTGCTATTTGTATGTGCCGCACACCACGGCAGCGATCACCATCAATGAATGCGCGGACCCGGATGTGGCCCGCGACGTCGAAGGCGCTCTGGACCGGCTGATCCCCGCGGCGAGGCCGTACCGGCACAGCGAGGGCAACTCGGACTCGCATGTAAAGTCCGTGCTTGTGGGAGCGAGTCAAATCATTCATGTAGAAGGCGGCAAGCTGGTGCTGGGGCGCTGGCAAGGAGTGTTCTTTTGCGAGTTTGACGGCCCGCGCGACCGGCGGGTGCAGGTGAAAGTTGTGGCGGATTGAGCCGGGAATCTCGGCAAAAATATATTAGTTGTAAAATGGTCAGGATCTCTTCCGATCGCGACTCGGGAAGGCCAGGGCCATATCAGCCACAATGGGATAGGCCACAAACGACAAAGTGGGAGCAGAGCTCGCGGATTCCAAACGGATAACTATCTAGCCGTATATCACGTGATTGGCATTGATGATCAAGGATAAAAAAGCGGTAGTGGATCAATCCGACCCACTACCGGTGATCTATAATAAGCGACCGTCCTCTGTCCTATTCGTCCAATTCTTCCCCGTCGAATTGCTGGGCTTTGAAGACATTTGAGAGTTCGTTCACCGTAGCGTCACGGGAACTCATCGACCGTACTCCGAAGAGACGCTCGATGGTCGCCAGGATCGACGTCGTGTCATATTGAGTATGGTCGACCACGTAGTTGCCTGCCAGGAAGGGCGAGACAATCAAGGCAGGGATGCGCGTCCCGGGGCCCCATTCATCGTGAACACCGGGCGCTCCACCCTGACCTGGTGGCGACACATGGTCCCATTGCCCGCCAAACTCGTCGTAGGTCACGACAACCATGGTATCTTTCGCACAGCGGCTGCTCTCGATCCCCTGCAGCAATGCCACGAGGTGGTCGCTGCCGCGAGTCTCGCTTGTGTAGCCAGGATGCTCGTTCTCCGGCGCGATCGGCTTGATAAAGCTGACCGAATTGAGGTTGCAGACGTCGGAGGAAGAGTTTGCAAGCTGGAGGAATTCCTGTTCGTCGTGCAGGTGCGCTCGACCTGCCGTACCCGGTGCAAAAGATGCGTAGTAGTTGAACCCATTGTGGTGGAACTGGAACTGCCTGTGCGGGCAGAATGGATAGGCGGGGTTCGGAGTCGAGTCTGGATCTGAACATGTCGGACCTTCACCATTCGTCCAGCCGGGCGCACCGACATCTCCGTCCGCATTCGACCACCCGCCAGAGTACCAAGCCCAGCTGACGTCTGCCGCACTCAGTTCGTCACCGATCGTAATCCCCGGTTGTGGCGGTAGCTGTGGTCCTCCGCCGTGGGGTTGGTATGTCGGCTGGATCGTGTTGATTGCGTAATCCCCGCAAGCGAGGCCTGCTACTGGCGAGGGGCACACGACGGTGAGCCGGTCGTCGCTGACGGTCCCAGTCGCGTGGTAGAGCGCATAGTTATTCGGCATTCCGTTCGAGTCCACGATTGAGTGGCGCACCGCTGGAGCGCCGGGCCACGTTGGCGTCGCCGCCGCGATGAGCCACTGGTGATTGAGGAACGATCCGCCGAACGCCGACTGGAAGAAGTTGTCCAGTATCGCGTAGTGCGGGTGTCCATCACTGTGTAAGAATTTATAGATCGGCAAGCTCTTAGTATCGTAGAAGCCCACCGCAAGGCCAACGGCGTCGCTTCCGGTCACATAGCGATCCTGCTTGCCGCCGTCGAGTTGGTATTGCTCTTGATAAAAGCGGTGAACGAGGTCGCGCGTGCAACCGCCCGGCAGGTTGTCCGGGCTCGGCGGTAGAGCGTTCGTCCCGGCGGACGGCGCCGGGCAGGTCCGAGTGGTTGCTGGAATGAAAGAGTCAATTTGGAATGGTGAATTTGTAAAATGGCTTCCGAACGTGGCTGCCGTCGTCGAATCCACGCAATCGGAGGATAACGGCGGCGAGGTTAGGCTGAAGTCATTCTGCAGCAGGCACGTGTACGGTGCGCCCGCCTGGCCAACCTGGATTGTGTACGCGGAATCGGCGTTCGCGCGACCGTTTACGCCCTCCCATCCACCGTAAAGGTTGTCGAAGCTGTGGTTCTCCTGGTAAATGACGACGATATGGCGGATGTCCTTTAGCTTGCCATTGTGCGAACGCTCGCCTGAACTAGAGACGGAGGTCGTCGTCATCGATTGCGAGTGGCCAGCAGGTGCGGTGAGTGCCCAAATTGCGGTGAACAATAGTGTCGAGTACAAGAGTTTCGAGCGATTCATATACATCTCCTTAAATTGAGCGGGTCACGAATTCATTTCATGATGCGCTCCCCCTTGGCCCGGCGCATGATGGTGCACCTAATCCGCCAAAGGGTTATGAGTCCTTAGTCATTTGAAATCAGCCATTGTTGCAGTCAGAACGACTCGGCAGCATAAGCACCTGCGTCAGATTTGGCTGACACCGACAGGACTTGATGACAAGAAATGGGAAGAGGCGACGCTCAGCCTTTGTTTAGACTCCCATTTCAGTAATGGGTCATTTGCCAACGGGCTCAATGCCAAAGAACGAGGGCAGGCTGCTCCGAGTGCCAGGAATGCCGTTGGGATGTGCTAGAGTTTTTGGGTGATGAGGAAGCTCGGTATTTACGTGCAGGTGCCGTTCTGCCAGACGAAGTGTACGTATTGTAATTTTCATACAGGAGTGGTGGCTAGCAGCCGCTTTGCGCCCTATGCGGAGGCGGTTTGCCGGGAGATTCGGGGGCATCGCCCGTTGTTGAAGGCAGCGGGGGTGAATTGGCCGGGGAGTTTAGGGCGCAGCGGTGTTGCGCCCCTACAAAGAATGGGGGAGGCACTGGGGGACGCAGAGCGAACCTTGGACGTCGACACGGTTTACATTGGCGGGGGAACGCCGAGTCTGCTTGATCCTGCCCAGTTGCAAAACATTTTGAATGCGATCCGAGCAACATTTGCGGCGGATCTTGCGGAAGTGACGCTGGAGGCGGACCCAGAGACGATTGAAGTGGCGAAAGCGGCTGCCTGGGCAGGTATGGGTATCAACCGCGTGAGCTTTGGGCTGCAGTCGTTTTCGGACAAGGAATTGATTACAGCGGGGCGGATGCACCGGCGGGCGGATATTTACCGGGCCGTGCCGATGGTGCGCGAAGCAGGGATTCGGAATATCAGCTTTGACTTGATTGCGGGGTTGCCGCACCAGACGAAGGAAAGCTGGCGGCGGTCTTTGGAGGAATTGGCGGGTTTGGCACCGGAGCATGTTTCGGTTTACCTGCTGGAGATTGACGAGGGCAGCCGGCTCGGCAAGGAATTGCTGCAGGGCGGGGGTCGATATAGCGCCGGAGCGGTGCCGAGCGAAGATGAGATGGCGGAGTTTTATGAGATGGCGCAGGAGGCGCTGGTAGCGGCGGGGTATCATCACTACGAGATTTCGAATTGGGCCAAGCGGGGATTTGAATCGAAGCATAACTTGAAATACTGGCGGCGCGAACCGTACCTGGGATTTGGGGCAGGTGCGCATTCATTCTCGGGGAGGGAGCGGTGGGCGAACGCGCATGATGCGGTGGCTTATGTGGCGGCGGTGCAAGGCGAGCGATTGCCAGTGGAACAGCTTGAAAAGCTGACGACGGAGAGCGCGCTGGAAGAGGAGTTGTTTCTTGGGTTGCGGCAGCTGGATGGAATCGATGTGGCGCGAATCGAACGAGAATATGGAATCAATCTCGCGGGGAAATTCGATCCGTTAGCTTTGGCTGGATTGGTGAAACAAGACGGAAGCATGGTCCGGCTTGCGCCGGAGAAACTTAGTGTTTCGAATGAAGTGTTTGTGGAACTCTTGAGGTAAAGAAGCAAATGAGGTAAAGAAGGACGAAAAGAAGAAAAGAAAATGCAGAGACGCTGAGAAACGCCGAGTTTGGAAAGGCAAAGATTTTAGGCAGAGGGTACGGAGAACGGAGAGAGCTCGGACGGAGAAGAGAGAAATATGAGTTACGCGGTGGCGAAGGGGAATCAGAGGGTGGATCCGGATCAGTTGGTGGACGGAGGGAAAGTTCCCGCGGGGGTAGTGGACCTGCGGAGCGATACAGTGACGCGGCCGACGGCGGAGATGCGGCGTGCGATGGCGGAGGCCGAGGTCGGCGATGACGTTTACGGCGAAGACCCGACGGTCAACCGGCTAGAAAAACGCGCGGCGGAGATCTCTGGCAAAGAGGCGGCGCTGTTTGTGCCGACGGGTTGCATGGGGAACCTCATCGCCATCAAGGTGTGGACGCATCATGGCGATGAGGTGATTTGCGAAGAACGCAGCCACGTGAATTTGTATGAGCTGGCGTCGATGTCGGCGATTGCGGGGTGCATGCCCCGAGTGGCCCGCGGAGAAGACGGGATTCTGACGTGGAAGCAAATCGAGGCGGTCATCCGGCCGAAGATTTATTACGATTCGCAGACCGCCCTGGTGTGCCTGGAAAACACGAGCAACATGGCGGGGGGAACGGTCTATCCGACGGCGCAGGTGGAAGAGATCTGCGACCAGGCGCATGCGCTAGGGTTAAAAGTGCACCTGGACGGTGCGCGCATCTTTAACGCCGCCACGGCGCTGGGAGACAACGTCGCGCACATGACAAGAAGAGTGGATTCAGTGATGTTCTGTTTGTCGAAGGGGCTGGGCGCTCCGGTTGGATCGATGATTGCGGGCACGAAAGCGTTCATTGAAAAGGGGAGGGTCTACCGGAAAATGTTCGGCGGAGGCATGCGACAGGCGGGGGTGATCGCTGCGGCTGGATTGATCGCACTGGAAAAGTCGCCAGCGCGGATACACATCGACCAAGAAAATGCCAAGCGGCTGGCCGAAGGCATCGCCGAAATCCCGGAGCTGACAATCGATCCGAAGAAGGTCCGTTCGAACATCGTCATCTTTGATTGTTCGAAGACCGGAAAAACGGCTGTGGAACTGTGCGATGCGCTTCATCCGCACGGAGTGTGGGCGCAGGATACGGCACTCCGTTCGGTGCGGTTCGTTACGCACTGCGATGTGGACCGGGCGGGAATCGAGAGAGCTCTGTTGGTGCTGAAGGAAGTGGTTGCGAAGACGCAGAAGGCGGGCGCATGAAGGCGCGCGGCGTGAAACAACTGCGTCTTGGTTGCGCATTGGCTGGTCTGATATTTGCTGGTCTCGCCGCAGCGCAGAACCCACCGGCCGCGAAAACATCGGGGAAGAAAAGTCCGCCGACAGTGGCCGCGGCGCAAAAGTTTCTTGACGAAGCGGAAAGCCGCTACTTCGATCTCACCAACAAGGCACAAAGAGCATCTTGGGTGGAGGAGAATTTCATTACCGATGATACGGAGGAGATCGCCGCGGAAGCCAACCAGGAATTGAACACTTTCAGCTCGGAGATGTCCAAGAAGGCGCATGACTTTGACAAGGTCGCGCTCCCGCCCGAGATGGCGCGAAAAATGCTGCTGCTAAAGCTTTCTGCGGGGTTTCCGGCTCCCGCCGATGCGAAAGAGCAAAGGGAACTGTCGCAGGTATTGGCATCACTGGACGGTGACTACGGAAAAGGGAAGTGGTGCCCCGACGGGGACGCTTCGAAATGTCTGGACGTGACTGCGGTTGGCAAGCTGATGGCCACGAGCCGCGACCCTGAGGAACTAAAGCGCGCGTGGATGGGCTGGCACGCCCTGGGCGCGCCGATGCGGCAGCGTTACGCGCGAATGGTCGAACTCGGAAACAAGGGATCGCGGGAGCTGGGGTTTGCGGATGCGGGCGCATTGTGGCGTTCGAACTACGACATGCCGCCGGATGACCTTACGA